>Ga0272446_1000156_pt1 | contig 100309 bp, 88 predicted proteins | sample YNPCB0061_FD_194587 | JGI IMG/M metagenome (GOLD analysis project Ga0272446, IMG submission 194587) | Hot spring microbial mat communities from Yellowstone National Park, WY, United States - YNP-CB-006-1 | ecosystem: Environmental > Aquatic > Thermal springs > Hot (42-90C) > Sediment | place...
ATTGAATACAACATCCAAAGACCTCATGAAACTCTGGATATGAGACCGCCGATTGCTGTATATTTCAATTTGTTCTACAAACCCCGCTTCGACAAGGGGGTGCACTTGAAACTATGGAACCGAACACCTGCTTTACTTGAATGTGGATTGTTCGTATTATATCAACATGTTTCCCAAAAAAATTAAGCTAGCTATCGTTTGCGACTGGCTAACCAATTTAGGTGGAGCAGAAAAAATCATTTTGGCCTTGCATCAGCTTTTCCCTAACGCGCCAATATACACATCCATCTTTAACAAAGAAAAAATGCAAGGATTTGAGGATGCTGACATTCGCACATCCTACTTGCAAAGATTTCCCTTGGCTAAAAAAAGACATCAACTATACCTGCCACTTTACCCAGGTATTTTTGAAAGAATGGACCTTTCAGAATTTGACATTGTTATTTCTAGCTCACACTCTTGCGCTAAAGGAATCATCACCAAACCAAACACCCTTCACATTTGTTATTGTCACACGCCAATGCGATACGCCTGGGAAGATAACCAGCTCTACCTTAACTCTTACACAATTAACATCACCTTAAAGAAAATTGCCCAGCTTTATATCCACAGATTACGTTTATGGGATAGACTTAGCGCTGACAGAGTTGATAATTTCATCGCTAATTCACATTATGTTCAACAACGTATTTTTAAATATTACAGACGATCCTCCACTGTCATATACCCTTACGTTGATGTGAACGATTTCAGTATTAGCCATACCAAAGAAAATTATTACTTAGCCGTGGGGAGATTGACCCCTTACAAGCGGTTTGATCTAATCATTGAAACATTCAATCAACTTGGTCTACCAATAAAAATCGCCGGAACAGGCATCGACTTAAATAAACTTAAAAAAATGGCGAAAAACAATATTGAACTGCTCGGCGAGGTAAGCAATAGTGAACTCAAAAATCTTTATAGCAAAGCACGAGCGCTTATTTTTCCTCAGGTAGAAGACTTTGGCATAACGCCACTTGAAGCAATGGCTTCCGGATGCCCTGTGATTGCCTACGCTAAAGGAGGAGCCTTGGAAACAATCATAGACCGCAAAACTGGTTTATTTTTTCATGATCAATCAGTGGAATCCTTAAAACACGCTATTTACGAATTCAATAAAATAAACTTTAAATATTTAAATATTCGCAAACACAGCGAAAAATTTGACAGAGAAGTCTTTAATAAAAAAATCATCAGCTTCATTGCGGAAAAATGGCGCCATCATCTTGATCAAATCAATAACTACTAAGACATGAAAACATTTTTTACTGTCCTTTTTGGAAATTGGAAAAAAATTCTAGCAATCTCAATAATAACAACAGTATTAACTACAATTCTTGGAGTAGTCTATACCACAAACAAAACTGTGGGCACTATTTTTGTGAACATCGGAGCAGTAGAAAAAATAACAACCAGCAACGAAAACAATCTTTACGACACTATTCAAGCCGCCGACCAGTTCAGTGAAACTGTGCAAGGATGGTTAAAAAATCCCAGCCTGCTTGAAACCATCAATAGACAATCGGGTTACCAAGCCAACCTTACAACTCGGAAACAAGAACGACAGAATTTCACCATTACCTTCAAAACACAATCCGAAGAAGCAGCAAACAAGATAATCACTGCCATTAAAAATAATATGGAACAACTAATCTCTTTATATAACACCAATAACAGCAGCAACTTCACGCTTTCTCTGTTTACATACACCGTAAAACAATCTGAAACTACAATACTTATTTTCTTATTATCTGGGCTATTCGCCGGAATTTTTATCGGATACTTTTTTGCCTTGTATTGGAACATGTTAAAACGTGAATACGCTCTTTTTCGCCACGAAAAAAGATGAACATAATTATAGATGTCAGACCGTTATTAGGAGGTAGATTAAGCGGCGTAGAAATATACACGTTAAAACTGATTGAACATCTCCTTAAAATAGACAAAAAAAACCGCTACATTTTCTTTTCCAATGCCGCCAAAAAAGATAAACCTAATTTGCCCCATTATGAATCAGATCAAGTGAATATCGTGCATACCACGATACCAAACAAGATCATGAACATTTCACTAAAACTTTTCAAGTGGCCAAAAATTGACCAAATAGCTGCAAAACACCTGCCCAACTTCAAAACCGATCTTATCTTCCAACCGGACCTCCGCCCTCTCTCGGTACTCCCGGGAACAAAGAAAATCTGCGTGGTCCATGATCTTTCTTTTCATCATTTCCCCCAATATTTTTCACTTAAGACACGAATCTGGCACAAATTCCTCAACGTAAAGAAAACCCTGCGGGATTATAACCATATAATCGCCGTATCCGAATACACAAAAGAAGACCTTATCTCAACTTACGAGCTTGATCCCGGCAAAATAACCGTAATCCGCGAAGGGGTTGAAGAAGATTTTTGTTCAACGATTTTACCCGTAAAAACCGAAAAAATAAGATCCAGATACCATCTCCCGGAAAACTATTTCCTTTTTTTGGCTACTCATGAACCGCGCAAAAACCTCTCCAGGCTGATCAAAGCCTTCAAGTCATTTAAAAAAAATGACAAATTGGGATTTAAGCTTGTCTTGGTGGGAAGATCCAATGAAAAAATCTTTGCTAAAGCCCGGGTCAAACCTGATGATGACATTCTCATCACCGGCTTCATCCCCGAAGAAGAGAAACCTTACCTGTTCAGGATGGCAAAAGCGTTTCTCTATCCATCTATCTTTGAAGGATTCGGATTGCCCTTGCTGGAAGCCATGAAATGCGGAACACCAATCATCACCTCCAACACAAGTTCAATGCCAGAAATTTGCGCAGACGCTGCCTTATACGTAAATCCACTTTCAGTCGCTGATTTAAAATTCGCAATGCATAAAATCATTGAACCAGATCAAAGACTTAAATTAACGAGCAAAATGCGCGAAAGAATCAAATCATTTAGTTGGAATAAATGCGCAAATGAAACATTAACGCTAATAGAGTCTATTTAGATTTTGAGGCGTAATCTTTAACAAAAATAGAGACCGTCGTCGCCAGCGGAATTGAAAGAATCAAGCCAAGAATACCAAGATACTGACCACCTATCATCATCGCTATGATGATCACGATAGGGCTTAATCCCACAGCCTTGTTCATGATGTACGGCACGAGCACGTTGTTTTCAACCTGTTGCAACAAAAGATAATAAAGACTCATCCATAAAGACAGAATGGGGGACTGATTGAACACAATCGGAAACGCAATGACCCACGCGAAAACTCTTCCTATCACAGGCACCACCATCGCAACACCAGCAATCACAGCAAGGGTAAGAGCATAATTAACACCAAGTACCACAAGACCAACATACGACAAAATTGCCGCAATCAATGATAAAAGCAATTGTCCGCGCAACCAATAGCCAATCTGATCTTTAACAGCCAAAAGCCGGGTTGAAATATACTTTGAATATCTTGAAGGGAAAAGCGATTGAAAAAAATCTTGAATTGCGGCCTCCTCCACAGTCATAAAAAAAGTCAGAATCAAAACAAGCACAAGATTCAATAGACCAACCGAAATGGAAAGCAATTGATCAGCCACTATCTTCAAAGCATTCTGCAATTGCGAAGCGGCCGACTGCAAATCAACAGTATGATAAAACTGGTCAAAATAGGGCTTAAGCTGTGTAGCATAAGGGAGCTTTGAATTACCAGTAATATTGGCGACAAACTGGCCGACATTTTTAGCGATCTCCACCACCTGTCCAGCAATTAAAGCAACAACATTCGTCACCAACAAAGCGGCAAGCACAAAAAGAACAATATAAATCAACAACACAGATACCGCGCGCGGTATTTTCCATTTCTGGAATAGATCCACAAGCGGATCAAGAGCAGCCGCTAACAAAAACGACACAAACACAGTTACGATTATGCCGCGAATCTCATAAAGAAAATATGAAAGTATTATCATAAAAAGCACCATGACAGATGCCTTTGCCACGCTGGAAACATTTAGTTCAACAACCATATGCTCTTTTTTTTCGGAAGCGGGCAACACGGATTCAGCCAAAGCTTGTTCCTTATTTCTTTTAACCTGTTCAACATTTTCTCGAAACCGGCGGTAAGCACCTTGCACGAAATTAAACCAATTGCCAATTAAACCTTTTTTTTCTTTCGGAAAAAACATTTAGCTTGTTACTGCTGATATGATCACGTTTATTATGACCCAGGACAGGATTGCCACGGCCATGCCCAGAAGAGCATGGTAAATAGTTTTTTTGCCCTTTTCCTTGTTTTCGGTCAGACCGCCGTAAATATAAAAATATCCCCCGATCACAATAAACAACATTGAAATAAGACCAACAAGACTAAGCAAAAAATTAGCAAAATATGAAATGAAATAGGGGATCAACTTCAATGAAATCCTTCCCGTTTTTATCGCACAACCCATCAAAACATTCCGATCATCTCCTTGCGGACAATTAAGCACTGTAACGCCAGATACAGTGGTGTTAACAATTGTACATAACCTATCCACCTCAAACAGATCGATCATCTTTTTGCAGTCATCCATTGATTTTTCCCCCGCAGACGGCAAGATCGTAAATTGAGCAAAAGCCGTTCCAGCCCCCAAACCGGCAACCACCAATACCATAAAAAACAGAGAAACTATGCTTTTATACAATTTTTTCATATGATAATGATACCAAATTTGGCTTATTTAAACAAGTAAGTCCCAAGCCTGACTTCGGTTGCCCCCTCTTCCAGCGCCACTCTAAAATCATTGCTCATACCCATGGAAAGACGCTTAAAACCATGATAAACGCCCGAAAGTTCGTCAAAAAGTTTCTTCATCGCCTTAAAATACTTCCTCCCATCTTCCGGATTCTTAAAATAGGGGATAATCGCCATCAATCCCTGTACATCCAACCATTTAAAAATAGAGATTTTTCGCAAAAAATGCGGCGCTTCATCAGCCGACAGACCATATTTTGCCTTATCTTCGGCAATATTGACTTGAGCCAAAACCGGCATCTTTTTTAAAACCCTTTCCGCTTCGACATTAATCAATTCAGCAAGACCGTATGAATCCAGCGAATCAATCGTGTCAAACAGCTTTACCGCATCTTTGACCTTATTGCTCTGAAGATGACCGATAAAATGTTTTGCACATGGCAATAAACCAACTTCAAACTGCTTCTTTGCCTCTTGTAGTCTATTCTCACCAATATCCGTTATTCCGCCATTGATTGCCTCATTGATCAGGCTAACTTCAACATTTTTCGTCACCGCCACGATCGTCACATTATCAATCTTCCTCCCCGCCTTGCCGCATAGATCAGCGATTTCCTCCCGCAAAATAGCTACTTTATTTGATATAAAAGCCATATTGTAAAGTTATCGCCGCAATAGTAGTATAACTCAGCTTGACCTTTGCAGTCGAGAAAACAACCATGGTCAATCAAATAACTTTATGGAACACGCCTTACCAATCATCGCCATCGTAGGCAGACCAAATGTCGGCAAATCAAGCCTCTTCAACCGGCTCATCGGCAAGAGAATCGCGATTGAAAGCAAAATCGCCGGAACTACCCGCGACCGCATTTACCGTCACTGCGAAATTAACAGCCTAACTGTTGTTTTAGTAGATACGGGAGGACTTGAATACGGGAAAAAAACAAACATTGAAAACGACATAAAAACTCAAGTGGAACTAGCAATAGCGGAAGCAGACCTAATCTACTTTGTCGTTGACGCAAAAGATGAACTAACGGCCAACGACTTTGAAGCAGCCGCGACCCTACGAAAATCAGGCAAGAAAATCCTGTTAATCGCCAACAAAACAGATGCGCAAAGCGCATCCTTGAACCTGCCAGAAATCAGCAAACTAGGTTTCGGCAATCCTATTGAAATCTCAGCATACCATCGCAGAGGACTTGACAACCTTGAAGATCACACCGAAGAAATACTAAAAAAACTTGGTTTCACAAAACAACAACACAATGATTCAAGATCGGACATCACTAACATCTGCTTTATTGGCAAACCAAATGCAGGCAAGTCATCGCTCATTAACGCTCTACTCGGCAAGCCAAAAGTGATTGTTTCAGAAACACCAGGCACCACCAGAGATGCAATTGACACGGAAATAACTTGGCAAAACAAGAAATTCAACCTTATCGACACAGCCGGACTCAGAAAAAGAGGCAAAATAGAAAGGGGGCTTGAAAAACTAAGCAGTTTCAGAGCGCTAGAAGCTATTGAACGAAGTGATATAACCTGCCTAATCCTAGATTACAAAGCAGGAATAAGCAATCAAGACCAGCACATCGCCTCATATATTCTTGAAGCCAACAAAGGATTATTGCTCATAATCAACAAGACTGACCTAATGAAATCCAAAGAACAAGAGGAAACAAAGATGATCCATATTTTAAAACGCCAATTCGTTTTTCTACCATGGGCGCCAGTAATATTCGTATCCGCTCTTCAAAAAACCAACATTGAAAAAATTCTGGAAATTGCATCAAAAATCCATGAACAAAGATTTTTAAGAATTGATCCAGATGAACTTTATTCATTCATGAAAGAAGTCACCTACAAACATTTGCCGCCTCATATGGGAAAGCGCCTGCCAAAATTTTTTTCCCTTGAACAAAGCGACACCAACCCTCCAACCTTTACCTATTGGGTTAATGACCCAACCGCAATTCATTTTTCCTACAAAAGATACCTTGAAAACGAGTTACGCGCTAAATGGCCATTCACCGGTACGCCAATCAAACTAATCTTCAAAAAACAAGAGAAAAAGCGCTAAAAGTAAATCACGCTGAAAGTCGCGTCAGCTCTTCAAACCGCGCCGCGAACTTCTTTGCTATCTCTTTTCTTCTGTCAATATTATGAAATTTAAGCATTTTTTCGTTAACAACAACGGATGCGTGCGGCCCCAAAGTAGCAAGCCTTAGCTTAAACCGCTGTAAATGCTTTGTTGCCAAAAATTTTTCCAGTGTATCACCAATTGAACCATTCAGGATTTTTTCTTTTAAACCAGCAATAGATTTAAGAATGCCCCCATCCTTGCTAGAAACAAAACCATTAAGTTGCCGCGACGGAAAATAATTCTTTATCCAGGCATTACTCGCAATAAAACTATTAAAAACATCCACGCCAAAAATAGGCTTGAGCGACAAAATCCAGTAGGGCAAATAAATATCATCTTCGCCATCTTTGATGTTTTTCAAACAAAGAGCGTCATCACTAATAAAAAAACTTAAACAGAACCTACCTTTCGCTTTCTTGCCATGTCGCCTCAACCCCAGCAACGCGAACAAAAATGTCACAAGAGTTCGCGCGGTAAATAAACGTCCTTTTTTTGCAATAATAAAAAGATCGATATCGCTTTCGGCATCAGTATTGTTAATAGCAAGACTATTGCATACCGCCACCATTCTTACATAAGGAACTAACTTCAACAAAGGAATAAAAAATCGCACCTTCCTCCACAATCCAGCGGCGACCTGCTCCTTCATTTTTCTTTTATCAACAATCTCACGCCGCCCCTTAAAAAAATAAAATTCACCATGGCGTTGAATACCGGGATCATTGTTTAAAAAATCCCATAACGTTCTCTTGTCAACGCTCGCCCAAAGCAAGAATTGTTCTAGCTCAGCAATCTTCAATGGAAATTCAAAAATGTCAAAATACGCCATAGTAGCGTATATACTTACTCTCAAATTATTGACATCCGTAAATCGCATAAGTCAAGATACGTATAGATGCTATCGCAAAGCAACAACAAAAAGCAATACATCAGACACATCCTAAATCACCTGCCGCGCAAACCAGGTGTTTATAAAATGAAAGACGCGGACGGCAACGTAATTTACGTTGGTAAAGCGGGAAACCTTAAAAACAGAGTTGCAAGCTATTTCAACAACGATTGCAACAAAAGCGCCAAAACAAGCGTGATGATAAAAAATATCTCTGACATTGATTACACAGTTGTTAATTCCGAACTAGAAGCTTTAATACTTGAAACAAATCTTATCAAACAATTAAAACCAAAATACAACGTCCTAATGAAAGATGACAAAAATTACGTTTACATAAAAATCACTGTAGCTGAAAAATACCCAAGAATTTACCTCGTGCGCAAAGTAACAAAAGATGGAGCAAAATATTTTGGCCCCAAAACAGCCGCGCACAAAGTAATTAGCACACTTAAGCTTTTAAAAAGCATTTTCCCATATAGAAATTGCGAACTGGCTCTTGATTACGGCATCCACGCCGAAAACAAATACAAAAACATGACACCAGCCAAACTAGAATATCATCGTTCTCACTGTCTCGGTCCGTGCATAACATCGGTATCTCCAGAAGAATACAGAAAAACAGTCAACAAAGTTATTGATTTTTTTGAAGGAAAAGAGGAGAAAATCATTGAACAAGTTAGAACAGATATGTTAAAAGCAGCCGCGGAAAAAAAATTTGAACAGGCGGCGTCACTCCGAGACAAATTAAAGCACCTTGAAGAAATCACAAAAAATCAAATAGTAAGCGACCCAAGTTTATCCGACCTTGATATTATTAGCTACTTTATTCAGGACAACAAAGCGTATTTCGTACTTTTTCAAGTCAGGAGCGGCAAACTCATCAGTCAAGAAAATTTTATCTTCCAAACAGGCAGGGACAACAGTCTGACAGCGCAAAAACCAGACATTCTTTCAGCTTTTCTCAAACAGTACTATGAAAAAGCCGCCAATATAGCAAAAGAAATCCTCCTGCCTCACCCAACCACGGAAGACAAACTGCTGGAAGAATGGATCTCAGAGATTGCAAGCAAAAAAGTGTCTATAAAAACTCCTGAAAGAGGCAAAAAAAGCAGTCTCTTGGAACTTGCCGCGCAAAACGCGCAAAACTTTGCGCGTCTAAGCGAAATTAAATGGCAAGGAGCCATAAAAAACGACCGCCTCAAAGCCCTTGAATCCCTACAAAAACTACTTAAACTCAAAGATTTTCCAAAACGTCTTGAATGTTACGACATTTCGCATTTTCAGGGATCTGAAACGGTCGGCTCCATGGTCGTCTTTGAAAACGGATTGCCAAAAAAGGAAGATTATCGGCACTTTCGTTTACATCAAAGCAAAGCGGGAGCGCCAAATGACTTTGCCTCAATAGCCGAAATCCTTGAAAGAAGACTCAAATACCTTAAGCCTTCCATCAAAGCAAACAAAATTAATCTTAAGCAAGCAAACAAAAAAGAACTAAAGGAATTTAAAACTTTGCCAAAACTCCCCAATGGAAAAAACTTTCACTATCTTGTCATTAAAAAAGAAGGCAAATCATTAGGACAAGTCAGTTTAGAAAAAACAGATCAAAATAAAATCATTATCAAGGACATAAAATACGATCCGCGGCTAGATCTTTCAACAATCCTGAATAAAACCGCCGAAAAATTCAAAGTACAGCGCCTATACTTAACGGCCCCCAAAAATAACATTGAATCTTTTGAAGAAGCGGGATGCCAGTTAATCGCAAAAGTCCCAGACTGGCTCAATCCGCAAAAAAATACAACACCCCTGCTCTATGACAAAATAAAGCACAAACTAGACAGCTCATTCTCAAAAATTCCTTCGTTGATCATCATTGACGGTGGAAAAGGGCAACTCTCATCCGCCACAGGCATGCTCAAAAAACATGGTCTCAAAATCCCTATAATTTCAATCGCCAAAAAAAATGAAGATATCTACGCCACCAATCAACACGCGCCGCTTGATATAGACAAACAAGACCCTCTACAGCAAATGATCCAGCACATTAGAGACGAATCGCACCGATTCGCAATAACTTTTCACAAAAAACTTAGAATCAAAGCCACAACCGCGTCACTGCTAGACACGATTTTTGGTCTTGGCAATGAAACAAAAATCAAACTTTTACGGCATTTTGGCTCCGTGGAAGCAATCATGAACGCCGATGCAAACGAACTGGCCAAAGTTGCCGGACCTCGCCTTGCAACCAAGATCAAAAAATTATCTAGCTCGCTTTAAAGTATTACTCAGCATTACGCTCGCATATCTTGTAACAATCCCAAATCATATTGTAAAAACCCAAATTCTCGATATTTTTCGCATCACCTACAAAAGAAGCACTTCAAAAAAAATCCATTTCACCCCTTATCACAGCAAAACATGGTTTAAAAAAACAAAACCATCGCCCATTAGCTCAACAAAAAAATACATATAATTTAACAAATCAAAAGGATCGTTTGTTCTAAAATTTAACAGCAACAAACATTTTTAAATTAACGAGCACAAAAACAATTACTCTAACAAAACCAACTTTCAATCTTGACAAAATCTTAATTTTCCAGGTAAAAAAGAACTCTTTCTGGGTGGCAGGCAGGCTAACAGGTAAAATTAGACCTAAATTAAAATTTCAGCTTAATTCATTAAAAAGCGTTAATATGCAAAAAACACCTTCGGAACGCCCAAAACCTCTAATTCCTGAACAAGAAGCAACCAACCCCAACGCTACACTAAACGAAATCTTAAATTCATCAGGCATTCTGGCACAGCGACTAATGAACATACTGCAAACTATGGATGGTGTATACCTTAGTCCCCAAATATTTACCGAAGGAAGATTACCTAGAGAATTGCGCGACGAAAAAGTATTCGTTAATAGCGAATATGGCAACAAATTTGGAATTGAAATAAGAAGAGATGGAAAAATAACAAATGATCTTACTCATTTTACCATTTTTTTACGCCCCCAAGATTACGATACGTGCAATATTTTTTCTGGAATAGAAGAAGGCCTTTCTAAAGAATGGGAACAAAAACACAACTCAAACCCGCAAATATCAGGAGAACATATTTGCTCATATTTAAAAACAATGGGCTCCAAAGGCACGGACATCATCACAATCAAGTTACTCTTTGCGCGACACGCAAACCCAACCATTCAATCCTCACAAGCGCACACTCCTATTGCGATCCAAGTTTTTATTAGCTTGAGAGACAACAGCATCATCAAATTTGATCCACTCATTAAACACAATGGAACAATTGAAGCAAGAGGGCCGTATTCAAGAATTGTTTATAAAAGAATCCTTGAAAAACTCGCTTCAGCCATAAACGTTGAAGAAATCATCAAAATTAGCGCCTATATGAAATACACATTGCGAAAACAACAAATCTTGCCAACCAACGACGACAACCTAGACACAGAAGATGAAAAATCCTCCGAAGTTGATCCAAAAGACCTCAACTAAATTACAGCCCAAAATGGTGGGATATTCTAAACTTTGCCAAAATTTCTTAGAGCAAAACTGACGCCAGCCCCGCCGCCGCTCGCTAACGCTCGCCACCCCGCAAAAAAGTTTTCTTCGCATTTTTTGATTTTGCGAGATTTTTTTTTCTTCTAAAAGGAAAAGAAAACTTTTTTGCGGTACTCTGCTCTGAACGGGTAGGGCGGCGGAGCCGTTTGGCGATCCTTTCCCAAAACGGCTCAAGTTGCGATTGGTCAGGAACCTGCCAATAGTTATTTTCAGTTTCATTTTACGGCTGAACTAAAGAAAAAGCGATATATAAGGGAGATTGGCGAAGAGAAGCGCTTTATTGAGGAGGTGTACTTGGAGGAGAGGGATCAGGTGGAGGATGGGCGGTTGGTGGGAGTTTGAGTAATAGGGCGACACGGGAGATAGAACTACCACCCGTTTTACCTTGTTTGAAGCTACTTCAGGCTATCGTTTACATTCACTTGCAAATGTAAACGATAATTGATAAAGTGTTGTCATCTGTAATAATATGTAAACGATTTAATATTATGAAAATCGGCAACATGCAAAATCAGCCACAGGGTTATAAAGCCTTTGTGCCAGCTCCATTTCCGCCTAGCGAAGGTTTTATTTTCTCATCAAAAATCATCCAAAAAGCCTCAAGCGCAACACTACTTTTGGGGAAACTGGACGGTATCACCCAGCTTCTGCCCGATTTGGATTTTTTCCTTTTCATGTACATAAGAAAGGATGCTACCTCATCAAGTCAGATTGAGGGTACGAAAGCTACGATGATTGACGCTATTGAAGCCGAATCTCAAACATCTGAAAAACTTCCAGAGGATGTCGACGATATTTTGCATTATATTCGCGCACTGAACTACGGACTTGAAAGATTAAAGGATTTTCCTATCAGTTTACGCTTTCTTAAAGAGATTCATAAAGAGTTGATGAAAGGTGCACGTTCTTCTCATTTTTCTGATCCTGGAAATTTCCGCCAAAGTCAGAATTGGATTGGAGGTACAACGCCGAACAATGCCCATTTTGTGCCACCAACTCCGCATGATATGGAACGCGCATTAGGTGATTTGGAGAAATTCTTACATGCAAAAGATGATCTATTACCCATTTTGAAGGCAGGGATAATTCACGCCCATTTTGAAACGATACATCCTTTCCTTGATGGCAATGGCCGAACAGGGCGAATTTTGATCACACTATTTTTGTGGCTTCAAAATTTACTTGATCGTCCAGTACTCTTTTTATCAACCTACTTTAAAAAACATCAGAAAATTTACTATGATCGGTTAGATGGGTATCGTTTTGGAAACGTTGAGGAGTGGCTGGATTTTTTCTTGGACGGGGTAATTGAAGTTGCCAAGGAAGCTATTGAGATTGTAAAGAAGATTACTATATTGCGTGAGGAGGATATGAAAAAGATTCAATCTCTTGGAAAAACCGCAGCAGAAAGCTCTATTAATGTGTTGCCACAACTGTTTAAACTGCCAATAGTAAATGTTTCCACCATTCAAAAGTGGACAAAATTTACTCGTCAGGGAGGGCAAAAAGTAATTGATCGCTTTGTTACGCTTGGCATTCTAGAACAGAAGGATGAGGACAAGAACTATGGCAGATCGTTTATTTATCGACGCTATGTAGACATTTTTAATAGTAAATAATTTTAATGGAACTTTTATGACTCACCAAACAAAAGAAATCGAATGTCCTAAATGCGGCAATCTGCAGGAAGAAAAATATAAATATTGCCAGAAATGTATGCATGAAATGAGTGAATTGCATGAAGCAGAAACACCAAAGGAGCCCAAGGGAAAGCCGTTCCCTGGCTACAAAGGAGGCATTTTTGTTGCAATGGGCGTGTATAAATTAAGCGAACCTCTTTTAAAAGAAAACTCCGATTATGCTCTAATACATTTAGGTTTCGTTGTTGCGGCAGTTTTAATGTACGTAGGAATTGTGCATTGGGCGAACCTTCTAAACAAAAAATACAATGGACTTCTCAATTTTGTCATAAAGATTATTGCTGGGATTGTAAGTATTTTCGTGATGGACACGGCTTTTGCAGTGACTACTGGTTTAATTGAAAGAAATCAAACAATGGCGCAATTAAGTCCTTTTATACAAGTTGCTAAGGAGAACAGCAATTTATTGGCTGAAATTAAAGAAAAAAATGAGAAATTAAAAATAGAGCTTGTGGCACTTGTCAACGAACAAAATAAACTTTATGAGCATTACGAAGCTGAACCTATGACTTTTGAAGCTTTAGAAAGCAACATCAGAATTCTTACAGATGGAGTTGTCTTGTTGGAAAAGAAAAAAAAATTATTCCATGATTTTTATAGCCAATATCTTAAATTACCCGCTGAATATTTTGCTTCATTTGGACTGACTGTTAATGACGTGAATAAGCTGTTAGAAAAATCTGATGAATCAACAGATGCAGAAATTCAGCTAGCAAACTTAAAGATTTCAATTTATCAAAATGCTACTAAATTCAAGAAGGGAACTCTGAAAGATTCGACGATAGTAGATCGTCAAATTGATGAAGAGGAAAAATTAATGCAGCAGATGGAAGTAATTGAAAAAGAATATGATGCACTTAGTAAAGATTTTTTTACGAAATTTACTAGCAGTTTCCCTGACTCGTTCATGGCTCCTGCATTGGAAGATGTGAAGAAGGAATACAAAGACCTTGGTATAAATTTAGACCAAGAGATCGACAAACTTAAAACAGATCAAAACCCATAGCAATGTATGAAAAAGAAAATACAGCCAATTACGATTCTGAAAATTATTGCTATCCTCATGCTGTTTGGGGCGCTTGCCCATAATCCATACGCCTACTATCAAATTTTACGCTGGGTAACAGCAGCAATAGCTGGCTATGCGGCATATATAGCCCATGAACATCGTAAAACAGCATGGGCGTGGATTTTGGCGATCACAGCAGTTTTGTATAACCCAATAGCTCCCATATATTTAGATCGCGAAACATGGGCGATCATTGATCTAATTGTTGCTGTTGTAATTTTTATAAGTATCTTTAAAGCCCAAGGCACTATAGAAAAAAGGAGTAGTTAAAATTTATCCAATAACCATGTTTATCCCATTCGCCATTCCGACAGCAGTTAAAACCCATAAACAGTGGGTGATCGATGCCATGAAGACCAAATTTTTTGGTGGTTATTTGATGATCTTAATTGCAGCTCTTCCCCCACTTATTTTTGGTTGGATTTTTGGAGAAATATTGTTTTCGTCTTTTAGCCTCCCACAAGACCATTGGATTTTTATTCTCTTCCTTTTTGGTATAGGACTTTTCTTTTGGGATAGGTGGCTTAGATATAGCTATGAAACAGAAATTAAGATAGTTTACATACCGATAGAATATTTTTCATACATAGCCACTGGTCTGGCACTAATCTTTATTTATGTCTAGCAAAAATTGCCCATTTTGCAAAAAGATTGTCAGCACCAGCGATGCAACATGTCCACATTGCACGAGGGTACTATTTGAGAAAATTTATGATGAACAAGCTCATAAAAGCCCTTCACACGAAAGCAAGCATCCAAATGAATCAGCAAAGGCGCAAAAAATAAGCATAAGTGACAAACTAAAAAAGTTTTTCTCAAAATTCGCCTTTTGGAAAACTTCTTCTGTTCACCACAAAAGTGGTAAAGATAAATTCAAGAAAATTGGCATAGCCATTGTTGTTGTAATATTCCTTTTTGGCTTTTTTTTCGCAGTAACAATATCTCAATCTCACTTCAAAATATTGGATTCTTCAGAGAAGACAAATCACGATACTATCTTCAAACTTTCTAGTCTATTGGCAATGAGCTCGCAGAAAATGTAAAAAGTGTCGCTAAGCTCACTGGAACTAGCAAAGACGGTCAGGGACGACTGGTAAACCATTATCTGTATGAAAATCAGAATCTCAACATCCAATTATTTAGTCAAAAATGGGACATTATTAATGCGGAATATACCAATCTTAAACAAGATATTGCCAATGGTAAATTGCCGTCAGATCAAGACAAACGTAACGAAATTTTAAATTATTACAAAACGGTATACTTTTTTTCTGCTGATGAATTATGGTTCAGAGCTTTCGACAATAGTGATCAAACCCAAATTACAAAAATAACAAATGAAATTCGTGCTGCAATTAACGATGAATATTTCAATAACTATTTAAAAAATAGCGGGGAATTGGCAGATGCAGATAGGTTATTGAGCAAGATAGATGAAGTCAGCAAAAGTGGAAAAACTGAAATAGAAATCGATCAACTGAAAAATAAGATCGACGCTTGTAAAATTTATGATAACTGCGGAAATTACAACTATCTTATTGATAAATACAATAAACTAATTCATGAATATAATGCTGGCCTTAAGGACAGAAATGAGGCAGTAAAAGACTTGTTTTCAAGGTTCGTTGATTTGGTAGATGTTTATCTGATATTCCCTGGACAGACGACTCTTGGACAAACAACCGATGAAACAGCAACTCAGCAATAGTTTGAGCGTAATGGGCGCGATGAGTTTTGTTAGAATTTAAAACTTTGGAAAATGGATAACCGCATGCAATGGATACTAGCAATGGAGGATGCAGAAAAAGCTAAAGATGAAAAAGCCTATTTTACCGATTATGAAATTTGTACAGAGGTTCGAATCCCTGGAGTATTGGATTATGGAAATGGATCTTTGATGTGTGCACTGTTTCAGGAAGAAAATAAAAATGGACTTTATACCTACACCATAAAGCTGAAGCATGTTTACAAGGAATATAAATTCGGTGAAAGTAAACATTCAAAAGAAGGATATTATTTTAAGGATGGGCTGATTGGTGAATTAATGGCCATTTTTTCGGTATATTTTCAGTCACGGTTTTATCTGAAAGCAACAGTAAGTGGTGAACTAACTTCAAAAAGTGTTCGCACTCGCTATGAAAATGATTTTCGCTATGTTCGTCCTAATCCATACAGGAATTTTGAAATGTTCACTACGGATCAGAAACGCAATTGGGCACAACCAGATGGATTAATGGGATTTCTGGATCGTATTAGGGGCATTGATCAGCAATACCACCAAAATTTGATGCGTGCGTTTTTTTGGTATGCAGAGGCTGTCAAAGAAATTGGTCTCGATACTCAGCTGTTTTTTATCAAGATGGTTTCTGCGGCGGAGGCACTGTTAAAGTTTTTACCTAAATCTAATGATTCGATTGAAAAGAAGTTGGGAAAACTTATAGAGGCTAAAAAATTTGATGCCGCAGAAATTCAAGAAGTGCAAAATTGGCTTGAAAACAGGAAAATTCGTCAAAGATTTGGTCTGTTTTTCGAAAAATATTCAGTTGGTTTTTGCAAAGGGGGTAAACGAAAAGCAAAACATTGCTACATCAAAAAAGAAGAGATTAACGATTATGTAAGAAGAATTTATGACGCACGCTCAGCATATTTACATAGTGGTAAACCAATGTATTTGAGCCAAGATATGTCCATGAAGGATGCAAAATTTTGGGATTTGGATGCAAGCATGGGCATGATGGCCGATAGGAAAAAATTTGATCATAAGGAGAAATTGCCTCGTACAAGATGGTTTGAAAGGATTGTGAATTATTCTTTGAGAAAGTTCATCGAGCAGCAAAAGGCTTGAATTCCCTTGCCCTCCTATTCCAAATCGGTATAATTACTTGTGAAGATACAGAGTCTTAAAGACCAGTTCGTCCACATCTTTGTGGGCAAAAACTGGCCTTTTTCTGTATCAACCTCTTACACTTCTTACACGGACAGCATACAAGGCAAAAAGACCACAATTCACGACAAACAAGCCTTTTTAGAGGCTTTAAAGAAACGAAAAGGAATCGTGACTTTGGCGTGCAAAGAAGTAAGCCTCAGTCCGATGACTTTTTACAAGTATCTAAAAGTCGATTCCAAATTTGAACAGGAAGCGGATGAAATTCGGGAGGTTGAACTTGGCATCATTGCCGAGGACAGATTGGCCGAAGCAATCATTGTGAAAGGCGACCTGAATGCAGTGAAATTTTACCTGCAATCGCGTAACCGCAAGTACATGCAGAAAATCCAGACAGAGACTTATGAAGACCCTACCAAGGCTTTGGCGGATTTACTCAGTTTGGACGAATAGGACAAAAATCCTACCCCATTCATTTTAAAGACAACTTACAGGCATATAGCCGCAATACCGTTTACTCACCTATTGCTGGCTCATGCCCCACATTCCACAAAAACAGAACAGAAAAACAACCCCACCTACCATGAGTGAGCGGATCAGCACGCCCACTTCCGACATTGAATTCAGGGTGAACTTTCCAGAAGAGAACCCCGAAGACTGCATTAGGGACATAACCGATACCATGGGGCATATCGGCCTTTTTGATGGCATTGCACAATAATCTATCCTAAGTTGCTATTAAACGCCTTATAGGGTAGGTTTGCTGTGCTTAAAGCATTTCATCTTTGCTATGGAAAATCTCAATGATGCAGGTAAAAGAAGGGTTGCCATCTACATCAGAGTTTCCACTCAGGAGCAGAAGATTGATGGTTATGGCTTGGAAGCGCAAAGAAAACGACTCAAAGATTACGTGGAAAACAACAAGGCACTGAACTTCGTCACCAAGAATGAATGGATTTTTACCGATACCCACACGGGTAGCGACCTGAATAGAGAAAAGCTCAATGACCTCATGAAGGGCGTGCTTGAGAAGAAGTTTGATGCGGTGCTGGTCTGGAAGATCGACCGCCTTTCACGCAGTTTGAAGCACCTGCTGACGCTTTTTGAAGAGTTTGAGAAGAATGAAGTGAGCTTCATCTCGGTTCAGGAAAACATCGACTTTAAAGGCCCTATCGGAAAGCTCATCTTCCAGATATTTGGAGCTATTGCCCAGTTTGAAAGAGAGCTCATCAAAGGCCGCACGACCATGGGCAAAATTACTTCGGCAGAAATGGGCAACTACACGGGTACAGCAATACCATACGGTTACAAGCCAGTCCCGAACCCAAACGGCAAAGGCAAAAAGCTCGAAGCAATCCTGCAGGAAAAAAAGTGGGTGGAGGAAATGTTCAGCTGGTACATTTACGAAGACATGGGTTTCGGCCAAATCGCCAAGAAGCTCAATGAACTCAATGTGCAAAAAAGTCTGCATTCAAAGGCCAAAGACCGCGCTGGCCAATGGACTGATACGATTGTCGGTAACATAATTCAAAACCCTATCTAGCGTGGCGAGTATATGGCTAACAGAAAGGATGAAAACGGCGTTGTGATGGCCGAAAACAAGTGGACGATAGTAAGCATTCCCGCGTGCGTTTCCGAGTTCACCTTTCAACAAGCGCAAAATGCCTGCAAGAACAAAACTGGTGGCAAAAAGATCGCCGACTACCTTTTAAGCAGTAAACTCCGCGACATGACACTTACTCCTTCAAAGGGCTTTGTAGGTGCGAGGAGATTTAAAGGCGGATTCAGCTATCGCAGAAAGCAGTTTGATAAAGGCGACGTGCATTATCCCGTCTTTGAAATCCCCGCAAAACAGATCGAAGACTTCGTCTGGCAGAAAATCATGGATGCCCTTAAAGACCCGAAAATCTTTATTGAGCATTACCTTTCAAAGAAATACGCCGACCCGACCAAGATTGCCAAATTACAAAACTCCCTTTCAACCCTCCGTGAGGCTCAAATGAACGGCGAGGTAGCAATTGCCCGCATTGAACACGCCTATGAGAGCAGAAACTACAGCGAAGAGAAGATGCAGGAGAAAATCTCAGAAAAGAACAAGGGAGCCACCGACATAGAGAACAAAATTCAGGAAATCGAGGACGAACTCAAGTTTATGAGTTCCATCGACATTGAAGTCCAAAAACTCAAGGATGCCTCAAAACAGATCAAGTACAGACTTGAGAAGCTCGATAATAAACAGAAGAAAATCCTCGTAAACCTCTTTATCGACCGAATTGAGATGTTTCGGGAAAAGATCGGCAAGCGCTGGAAAATCACCGCTGAAATCTATTTCAGGTTCAACCCCAACAAGTTTCCAAGCACACTAATAGGGGGTAGAACCGAAAAAGCCGCAATTAAAGCCATTAATCCACGAAAAGTTCCTTTTGAAGGGAACTCTGGTGGGCAAGGAGGGACTTGAACCCTCACTCCATTGCTGGAACACGATTTTGAGTCGTGCGCGTCTGCCAGTTCCGCCACTCGCCCTGTACTAAATTTACTAAAAACATAGTACGAATAGAAAGCAGGTAAGTCAACAAGACCGCACTTCAAGATTATGATATACTTGCGACATGAGTAATTTTTGTGACCAAACAATAGTTGAATTTATTGGAGGAAATGGCGGCAATGGCGCAATTCATTTTCGGCGGGAAAAATTCATTCCTCATGGTGGGCCAGACGGCGGAGATGGAGGAAACGGCGGCAGTATAATCCTCGTAACTGATGAAAACATTAACACACTTTTTGAATTCAACACCACTAAACTCTACAAGGCAGAAGATGGCAGTAATGGACAAAAAAGCCACATGAGCGGCAAATCAGGAGCCGATCTTGAACTTAAAGTGCCAATTGGAACACTTGTATTTGACGCCACAAACAATAACCTGCTTTTTGATCTCAACAAAAAAAACCAGCGTTACATAGTTGCTCGGGGAGGCAAAGGAGGATTCGGCAACGCTCACTTTAAAAGTAGCGTTCACAGGGCGCCAATGTTTGCCGAAAAAGGAGCAGCAGGAGAAATAAAAAAAATTAAACTTGAACTACGGCTTGTAGCGGACGTAGGTATCATAGGATTCCCGTCTGCAGGAAAATCAACGCTAATTTCAGTAATCAGCAACGCCAAACCTAAGATCGCCAATTATCCTTTCACAACGCTTATCCCAAACCTTGGCGTAGTCAACCTTTCTAAATTTGACCGACGCACGAAAGAAAGTTTTGTGGTTGCCGACATTCCAGGACTCATTGAAGGCGCGCATTTAGGTAAAGGACTTGGGCACCAATTCCTAAGACACATCTCTAGAACCGCAATATTAGTTCATTTAATTGATCCAACACGAAATCGTCCAGAAGATTTTATAATCATCAACGATGAACTCGCAAAATTTGACCAACGGCTTGCCTCAAAAGAACAAATCGTTTGCGTCACAAAATGCGACGCGATCTCCAAACAAGAAATTAAAGATTTTGTAAAAAAACTAGTCTCACTAGAACCCCGCCTCAAAAACAACATCCACCAAATATCATCAGTAAGCGGCAAAGGTATCAAAGAATTGGTTTTTGAAATTTACAAAAGGGTAAAAAATTGCCGTGAAAAAAGACAAGTGGAACTCTCGCAAAACTCTGCCATCATCAATCATGCAGATCAAATAAAGATTTTTCGTCCTCACCAAGATAAAATCAAATTCCAAGTAACATTCCGCCGCACCAAATTGGAAGCTAAAACAGGCAAAATACGCAAAATCTTTGATGTCAGCGGCCAAAGAATTGAACAAGTGATCAAAATGACCAATCTTGAAAACGAGGAAGGGACAGAAAGAATTTATCATTTTCTGAACAAGATGGGAATCAACAAAGAATTAAAAGCCTTGGGCGCCCGCGCCGGAGACCGCATCAGAATAAGCGGCAAAACATTTAAAATGAGATAAAATGATACTGATTACTGGACTTGGCAATCCAGGGACAGCTTACCTCAATTCAAGACATAACATCGGCTGGCAAGTCGCGGATTTGCTTCAAAAAAAACTTCAGTTTGATCCGTTCAAACCCGAACAAAAATTTCACACCCTCATCACCGCCGGCACTTATTGCGGCCATAAAGTAGTGATCATAAAACCCCTAACTTTTATGAATCTTGCTGGCAAAGCCGTTTATCAAGTAATAAACTTTTACAAAATCAAACCTTCGTCGCTTTGGGTTATTTACGACGACCTAGACCTCCCTTTAGGACAATTAAGAATCCGAAAAGAAGGCGGTCCAGGGACACATAACGGCATGCGCTCCATAGTAACAAGCATCGGCACAAGCAAATTTCCGCGCTTTCGCGTTGGCATTGAAAGCAGGGGAGAAACAACACCAAATAAACAAACCGCACGCTCGTTCGTCCTGAACGATTTTAACCAAGATGAAAAAGCAATTATCACAACCGCAAAAGAAAAAACCGTAGATGCTATCATTACGGCTATATGCAACAACCTTGATACAGCCATGAACATTTACAACCATTGACTGATAATCACTTGATTTTTATGTAAATCTTTTCTAAATTATTTAAGCAAATTTTAAAAAAATCACCATGTTCGCAGTAGTTGAAATTGGAGGAAGACAATACAGAGTCAGCCCTGAAAAAACAATTGAGGTTGAATTATTAGATGCCAGCCCCGGCACAAATCTTAAATTTAACAAAGTGCTTCTTTACGCAGAAGCAAATCAGCAAGCCAAAATAGGACAACCATATTTAAAAAACGCGGAGGTTGCGGCAAAAGTAGTAGAACACTTCAAAGGTGATAAAATTAGAGTTTTTAAGTTTATTCCAAAGAAAAGACACTCCAAAACCAAAGGACACAGACAAAAGTATACGCGGCTAGAAATAACCAGCATCAAAGCATAATCGCGACAATTTGTGCAATATTCTATTTAGCTTTATTTTTACTGTTGAGAAGTTTTAATGTACGCTCCAGTTGAGAAGGCAAAGGCGCTTTAAAAACTGTTGTTTTTTTTTGCCCCGGCAAAACAAACTCAAGCATACCAGCGTGCAAAAATAATCTAGTTTGTCCATAATCATGTGCAAATTTTTTATTCAAAGCTGGCTTCCCATAGATTTTATCTCCAATCAAAGGATGCCCGATTGCCGCAAAATGCACCCTAATCTGATGCGTCCTGCCCGTAACTAACCTAACCATCACATAAGTACAGTCCTTGAAATGCTTTAAGACTTTATATTGTGTGACTGCGCTACGACCTCTATCTAATGATGTTACAGCCATTTTTTTTCTGTCACATCGGCTACGACCAATTGGGGAATCAATCACACCTTGATCCGGCAACAACAAACCACCAACAAGAGCATAATAAGTCTTATTTACCTTTCTCTCCTTAAAAAGATCAGCTAAATACTGATGCGATAAATCATGCTTAGCTACCACAATCAAGCCAGAAGTGTCCTTATCTAGCCGATGCACAATTCCCGGCCTCATCACTCCACCTATTCCGCTTAAAGATCCACCACAAAAAGCCAACAATCCATTTACAAGACTATCATGCTCATGCGCCCCCCCTTGACCCGGATGAACAACCACCCCCTCACGTTTGTTCAAAATAATCAAATCTTGATCCTCATAAACAACATCAAGATTCATTTTCCTTGGCTTTAATCCAAGCGGCTTTGCGGCCGGAAATATAATATCAATGACATCGCCACTTTTTACTTTATGCCCAGCCTTAACACTCTTACCATTTAATTTTACCGCGCCTTCATCAATCAACTTTTGCAGGTAATTTCTAGTATATCCAGCAAACTTACCTTTAATGACCTTGTCCAAACGAAGACCAACCTCCGCCATCTCAACTTTTATCCTTTTCACATTTTGCATGCTTATAAATTATACCATTTACTGCGCGATTCAAACCCAAGCCAAACAATCTAAACTTTATTGTAAAAAAGACCTATATGCCCTATGATTTCAACGATATTAAATTACCACAATGCCCAAAAAACCAGATTTACAACAAATCAATAACCTTCTCAATCGTGGTATCGTTGAAGTCCTTGTGAAAAAAGACCTAGAAAAAAAGCTGCTATCTGGCAAGACTTTACGCGTTAAACTTGGCATTGACCCATCAGGCAAAGACCTCCACATTGGTCATATGGTTGTGATACGCAAATTAAAACAATTTCAAGACCTTGGACACCATATATTGCTACTTTTTGGTAATTTTACTGGGCAAATCGGGGACCCAACTGGAAAAAACCAAACACGACAAATAAAAAGCCAAGAGGAGCTTGAACAAAACGCTAAACACTATTTATCACAAGTCAAAACCCTGCTTGATATCAACAAAATAGAAGTAGTTTGGAACGCGGATTGGCTAAGAAAGCTAAATTTTGCCGATATTGTGCGACTTGCCTCACAATTTACGGTAGCGCAAATGATGGAACGAGATATGTTCCAAGAAAGATTAAAAGTTAATGCGCCCATTTCTGTTCATGAATTTCTTTATCCGCTAATGCAAGGATATGATTCAGTAGCACTAAAAGCGGATGTCGAACTAGGAGGAACAGATCAGACTTTCAATCTTTTGGCTGGACGAACACTGCAAAAAGCTTACGGACTCTCTCCGCAAGACATTATAACAGTACCAATTCTAGAAGGCACAGACGGCAAAATAAAAATGGGCAAGACAACAGGAAACTATATTGGCATAAAAGAAAACCCATCTGAAATGTACGGCAAAATAATGTCTATTCCAGATACACTCATCCTCAAATACTTTGAACTTGCCACCAATGAACCTATGGAAGAAATCATGCAAATCAAAAAAGCAATGGAAGAAGGAGAAAATCCGCGAAACCTAAAAATGCGCCTTGCCCGAGATGTAATCACCATTTACCACGACGCGGCTGCCGCAAAACAAGCAGAACAGGAATTTATAGAAATTTTTAGCCATAAAGGTCTTCCTGACAACATTCCTGAAAAAATAGTTGCCAAGGGTAAGCATAATATTGTAGATTTACTATTCCAGACAGGACTTTCATCATCTAAAAATGAAGCAAGAAGGCTAATTGAAGGAGGAGGAGTTAAAATTGATGGGACAAAAATCAACATTGTCAAACCGGAAATTGACATCGTTAAAGAAAACATCATACAGGTTGGAAAACGAAGATTTCTAAAGATTATAGCTCACTAAAGCTTTATAAACGGCACAAATGAACAAAAATAAGTCAATGACCGACATTTTATCCATCAGAACCCTTGAAAAAATCCAGGATCAATTTTCAGAAGCAACTGGAATTGGATCAGTAATACGGGATCTTAAAGGAAAACCCGTAACAAAATTTAGCAAACCAAGCAAACTTTGGATGGAAGTCATAAAAAACCCCGCAATAGAAAAAGAACTGGAACCAAACCTATTAGAAGGTATTGAAAAATGCTTAAAATCAGGACAAACACAAATCATTAACCGTTACATGGACACACACGCATTTATTGTCCCAATTGGACTTGATGGTCAAACAATAGGTGTACTGGTGGGCGGTTTAGTAAGATACAGCAATCCCGACATACCAAATTGCGCCAAAGAAGCTCAACGCTTAGGTCTAGAACTAGACACATTTCTTGAAATGTACTTAGAACTGCCTTTAATATCCAAAGAAAAACTTGAAGCAGACGCCAACCTATTCAAAATTATAACAAACAGCATCTCCGCCCTAACCAAAGACAGCAATGAAGCTAAAGCCAAAATAGAGGAACTGATAGCCATCAAAAACATGCTTGAAAAAGAGCTGGAAATCGCGTCAATTGAACTTAAAAACACCACCGAAAGATACAGCCGCATTTTCAATACCGTCCAAGAAGGCATTTATGAAACCGACATGCAAGGAATAATCAAAGATATCAATCCCGCGGGAGCCAATATACTAGGCTATCAACGCAGTGAGTTAATCGGCAAAAATATTTGCGATTTATATATCAATCGCGAAAACAGAAATAATTTTATCAACCTATTAATCTCAAAACACAAACTTGAAAAATTTCAACCAAATATCCGATTAAAAGACGGCACGATCGGAAATATTGAAACCACTTCATCACTTATTTTTGACCAAAACGGGAATACTATCGGCATTCAGGGCATCTTTCATGAAATTAGCCAACGACAACACAGGATGATTAAACAAAAAGACAATGTCCCTGCAACAACCAATCTCGCTAGCAATAAGAACCAATAAATCACATCTCGCGCTGCTTGAAAAACTTGGCATTAGAACAGTAAAAGAACTGCTCCTTTTTTTCCCACGAGCCTATAACGACAAAAGAATTTACACAAATATCGCCCAATTACAAAAAGACCAGATCAACAATGTTAAAGGAACCCTTTCAAACATTATTCACAAACGTACGCGAAACGGGAAAATCCTTACCAAAGGCATCTTTAGCGACAATACTGGCTCAATTGAAGTGATCTGGTTCAACCAGCCTTACCTCAAAAAAGTCCTGCGTCCGGGAATACGCCTTATTTTATCTGGAAAAGCTAAATTAAATTTTGGCCGTCTGAATCTTCAAAACCCAACCTACGAAGAAATAAAGAATGAACAAATTCACACAGGACGACTTGTCCCGGAATACCACCAAACCGAAGGCATTACTTCCAAATGGATCCGAGACAAGCTAAAACCCCTTATCAACGAATGGGCTGATCTTTTGGAAGAATACCTGCCCGCTTCAATCCTCAAACAATACAATTTGATCAGTTACTCAGAAGCCGTCAAAGAAGCTCACTTTCCTCACGATGAAAATAAACTAGCACAAGCAAAAAAAAGGCTCAGTTTTGACGAACTATTTTTACTCCAGCTCAAAGCTTTACAGAAAAAAAGGCAATGGCAAAACATTGCCGCTCATGAAAAAAAAGTCATCCCAATTCACGCCAATACTTCCCAATTCATAAAAACACTCCCATTCACCCTTACCACGGCCCAGCACAAAAGCGTCCAAGAAATTCTAAATGATCTCCACAAACCTTTTCCCATGTCACGTTTGCTGCAAGGAGACGTAGGGTCAGGAAAAACCGTGGTAACAAGCATCGCCATCCTGAACGTAATCAGCCACGGTTATCAAGCAGCCCTTATGGCGCCAACTGAAATTCTAACTAAACAGCATTACAACACCATCTCCAAACTGTTCAACAAATATGAGTTCAACATTCGTTTCATCTCCGGCAATACCAACGACCGCGAAAAAAACGAAATAATCAATGGCTTAGCCGCAGGCACAATTAACCTTGTCATCGGCACTCATTCATTGATTCAAGATAACATCAAATTTAACAACCTTGGCCTCGCCGTCATAGATGAACAACACCGTTTTGGCGTGAGACAAAGGGAAATCCTTAAAAACCAGGGTAGCCCGCATTTATTGGCGCTCTCAGCCACGCCAATTCCCCGTACGCTCGCCATGACAATTTACGGCGACTTAGACCTGAGTGTTATTGATGAAATGCCAAAAGGAAGACTTCCAATCATGACTCGCTTAATCCCGGAAGAAAAAAGAAAAGATGCATACGACTGGATCAAAAAGCAGATCCAAAAGGGCAGGCAAGCTTTCGTGATCTGTCCCTTGATTGACGAATCTGACGTTATGGAGGTCAAATCAGCAATAAATGAATATGAATATTTGACTAAAGAAATATTTCCAGACCTAAAAATTGCTCTTTTACACGGCAAAATGAAAGCATCTGAAAAAGACGCCGTGATGAAAGATTTTGCCGCCAATAAAACACAAATCCTTGTCTCAACATCAGTTATTGAAGTCGGGATAGACGTGCCAAACGCCACCATTATGATAATTGAAGGAGCCGATAGATTTGGTCTATCGCAATTACACCAATTCCGTGGACGAGTAGGAAGGGGAGAACACCAATCATATTGTTTCCTTTTCAGTAAAATCAAAACAGAAGAATCAAAAAACCGACTGCGCGCTATGATGCAATACTCAAGCGGCTTCAAACTTGCCGAGATAGACCTACAACTTAGAGGGCCAGGAGAAATATATGGTGTGCGTCAAAGCGGCATCCCTGATCTAAAAATGGCAACACTATCAGACTCTTTAACAATCAGTTTAGCGCGTGAAGCCGCACAAACAATCATCAATCAAGATCCCCAACTGGAAAATTATCCGCTACTAAAAGAAAAAATAGCCGAAATAAGCGAAGTATACATTAAAAACTAATATCAATCAGACAAATATTTTATTTACAAACGCCTTTTTTTTCTCCGCACAAATTCAACAACAAAATTCAGCCAATACTTTGGCGACAATACCAGATCTTTTGCATGCACATACGCGCGAGGAACACCGCCAAATCCACGTTTAAACAAAGACAACCCAGCCCAAGGATGATTAGTTAAATCTTCAGGAACCACTCCCCAAAAATTATAATACCTAAAACCAAGTTTTTTAGCTTCTTTAATGATAGCCCACTGTAATAGATAAGGCGCCGTTATCTTGGCATATTTAGGTATAGAAGCTCCATGATGATAAAAAGCAGAGTCATTATAGAAAACAATAACCGCCGCCGCGACAACCTCATTGTTGTACTTGGCGAAAAACAACCGAATCGCGTCATCTTTTCCAAAAACCGCCACCTCATTTAATAAATATTGCTTTGAAAAAGGCGTAAAATTTTGGCGATCCACTGTGGCTTGATAAAGCCTCCAAAAAACATCAACATCCTTGGGATCAGAACTTACCTGAATCTGCACCCCGTCCTTTTCAGCCTTTCTCACGCAATACCTAGTTGTCTTGCGCATACCCATTAACAGCTTATCTTCCGTTGGGCTTAAATCCAAAACCCAGCTCAATTCAGGATGCATCATGTGTATCGGAGCCTGCTTAAAACCAAGACTCAAAAACATCTTTTCATTATCAAGATCATCAATAAAAACAGAGCTAATCCTTACAAAAGCGCATTTTTCAACTTTAGCCAAATGACGCAAATAATCCCTCAATAATGTCATGATTTCCATTTTACGATCCTCACACTTTAGCACAGGCCCATGCGGACAAAAAAGAAAAGCGCCCCTCTTCGCAGTGATTTTTAATATCAACGCTACGCCAAGAAGCGCATCACCATCATAAATGCCAAAACGGAATACCCTTGTTCCCATAACCTGATTAAACTCACCCCACGCCCAAGAATGTAAAAAACTCCCCGGACTAACTCCAGCCATAAATCCTTCCCAAACATTTTTTTGCGCTATCTCATTAATTGTCAATGCCATAGTAGTGCTTTAAAAATTGGACAACTCTTGCCGCCGCTGATAGAGAAGTATTGATGTCTGTGGGGAGATTAATCGTCTGGCTCGCGACCTTTTCGGCAACCGGACAATAACGCGGATTATAATTGATTTTACCATAGTTTACCCCATCCGGCGCAATTGCCGTGTTATACCAATCCCCAAGATAAATATTAGCTGCAGCGGCCTTTTTTAAAACTGTTTTTGGATCATCAAGACGAAGAACATACCGTAAAAAAATAGACTTGCCATTTTTAGTTTCATGCTGTCTAGCTAACTTTAAATCCTTCAAGCTCGCAGAGTAATATCTGGCCAAATCACGCCGATGCTGATTAAACTGATCAAGTTTTGACAACTGCCTGATAGCCATCAAAGCCATTGCATTCGGAAGACGACAACCAATAAAAGAAGGCCTTAAACCCTGTTTTTCCTCCTTATAGACCGCCTTTGAAATCAAACCTATTTTTTTTGCGACCATTAATAGCGCGCGCCCAATAAAAACACCATAAAAAAATTTGACAAGCGCTATAATTAACGGATGAATAATCTGTTGAAAAATCCAACAACGCGCACTGTCCTTAACGTTATTATAATAATCTTTAATCCCAGCCGCTATCTTGTCGCTATTTGTCATTAGAACACCACCAAAAACCGATGATATAACCTTATCTCTACCAAAACTAGAAAAAGCAGCATCTCCAAAAGTCCCAACAAATTTTCCCTTGTACTTACTGCCAAGAGCATGCGCACAATCTTCAATTACAAACAAGCCATTTTTTTTGGCAAATTCTATTAATTGATCAAGATTTGCTGGATTGCCAAATGTATGCTGTACAATAAGAACTTTGCTTCTCGGTGTAATCTTTTTTTTTAGATCATCAAGTGACATCGTCAACGAATTCTCTTCACAATCAACATAAACTGGCACCAAACCATTCCACAAAACAGGTTCTGGAACTGCAACACAAGTATAAGCTTGTATCAAAACCTCATCCCCATTGCGCAACCCTAGTGACTTAAGAACACCATAAAGACAAGTCCTCCCGCTCTCAAAGAAAAAAACATGCTTGAAACCAAAACGCTGCTTAAACATCTTCTCAAGCATTATGTTCGCATCTCCTTTTTGCCATAACCACGGTTTAAACAAAAGCTTAAGCGCCAATATAATGTCATCCACTTGTGCGTTCGGAGACAAAGCCGTAAAAATCGGTTTAGCCATATTTGGATTTAAATTAAAATCTCAACCGCTCACTCACGCATTCAACCTGTACATCAATCTCAGCTTCATTGCCATCTGAATATACATAAGGATTCTGCAAAATATCAATAAAAACCTTTTTTCCATTAAATTCTAAAGGAATGTCGCAACCATAAGACATTACAATTCTATCACTTCCCACAAACCCAAAATGACCAGATTTATATGATTTTCCATGTTCAAAAAGCTGTTCCACTGAAGCATCAACAGGAATCCAAGTACCATCAGGTAACATAAATTCAACCCACGCGTGCATAGTAGATTTAACATAACCCGCCCAAAATCCACTTACAATCCGACAGGGAACACCCAATGACATTGCCAGCGAAGCAAAAAGCGTACTAAAACCTCCGCAATCCACTTTTCTATATGTTAGCGCAAATTCAGCATCATAAAGACCAGAAATAGGATTAGCGTAAATTAGAGTTGAAATCACGAAATTGTTAATTTTTTTCATCACCATCACAACATTTTCCTCATCTGCCTTTAACTGCCGAGCTAGATTTACTATATCCTTATTAGCAGACCTTAAATACTTATTGGAAGATAGATATTTTTTTTTAACATCATTAGGAACATTGCCATAATCAGCAAAAACAAAATGCATTAAATCATGACTTAGTTTTTTTGGATAAGAGATCACATCAAACTCGTATTTAAATACCATTTTTTGTTTGCCATCCAAAAAAAACGACCAGTAACCATAACGGTTAGCATACAATCCATCAGTGCCCAACTGAAAATCTGTCGGATAAGCTTTTAACCCCATAGCGGTAAAAGGAACCGGCACAAAAACCAAGCCAGCTTTACTAAACTTTGATTTATTTTCTAAGTTAAATTGATAAATGAAGTGATATTTTTGTTTTTTTGAATAAAAAATTAATCCTGTTTTTTCACAAACCTTATGATAAAAACGCCGCAAAAAACACAATAAGCCGCGTAAAGAATAAAAATAATTTTTTAATATATGCATAAAGTCTAAATCCAAATAGACAAGCTAATTATAACAATAAAAAAGCCAAAGATAGTCTAAATATCATAAAAATATTAATTAACTAAAAAAGACATACTAAACACAAATTATTATTACGAAAAATCGTGTCAGATAGAATAACATAAACGAGAACCAAAAATCCGCATATTATTTTGCACAAGATATATTGTGCAAAATAATAAATATAATTTAAGATCTGCACAATAAAAGCAGCTTTAATCCCCAAACTATTAACCACTAAGACTTTTTGCCCTCGCGCCTAACCTCAATTTCCTTATTTAGCGCGCTCAAAGTCATGACCGTAGCACCAGGCTTGGAAAATATTTCCTGTAAAACTGGCAAAACAGCATTATTATCAAGCATTTCCCATGCCTTTTGCACCCTTTTTTGCAAAGAATTAAAATCCTTGTCTGGATCATTTCTTAACACAACCTCCATAAATCTTTGATATGTCGCTATTTCATCTTCCCTGATTGATCTATCTCCCACCCTAAAATTAGATAATAATCTTTCAGCAAAATGTACCATTAAATTCTCCCTGATCAGCCTGTTTGTACCCTGCTTAGCATTTTCAGGCAAAACAATGTTAATTTTTTTATTCATAATATGATCAAGAATAGCAACATTAACTCCCCTAATTACATCTTGGGGCCCGTAAGCCACAGCCGGCTTACCTCCAACATTTAACACCATTCCTGATGAATCCTCATCCTGCCAAGGCTGTTGAATCAAAAATTTCGCGTCTTTGATTTGCCTTGAATCCGGAGGGTCAAACACAATTTGCAACAATGGCGCAAATGAATTATCCGCGACCGCCGGGGCCTTAATCACATAAGTATCAGCAGAGGAACCAGCACGTTCAAAGTGCACGCCACAAGCGTTCGCCACATCACCAATTGAATCATACGCAACAGAAACCGCTTCATTTTGTCCCACGTAAACAGGCGCAATTTGTTGCCGCAAATACTCCTGAAGTTCACCGGTGGCATTTTTCTTAAGAGCATCCTTCCTGCGTTTTTCCCATTCTTCAGGAGAAAGACCCAGTTCAGCCGCTTCAAGCATTTCTTCATAAGTGGCCTCAAATTCCTGCAATGACGCGTATTCATGTTCAAAATCTCCCACGAACTGCTCAAATAAAGACTCAATCTGGGCTTGATCAATCTTGTCAAAACCGTTTTGCGCCATCACCACCATGAAATCTTTCAATAAAGCTTTTCTCTTAACCTGCTGATCCTGCGCCTCAAGAGAATTAAGTTCAGCGAGCAAATAGCTGTTTGCCTGAAAAAAAAGGTCCAGAGCCTTGCGCAATTTATCCTGTTCTTGCTTGATTTGGTCTGGAGTCATTCCCGTAATATCACGATTAGCGTTATAAAACAGGTCCGCTCTAGTTTTGCGAACCTGTTTTGCATATTCTCTAATATATTCAATCCCCTTCAACCTGGCATAATCTTTAAAGGTCATTTTAGCCCGCAATTGCTCATTTGATTCCCAATCCTCTTTCCAAGAATGATAAAGCGAAATAAAAACAGCCTGATCCTTATACGACCCAAAGAAAGTTTCACGCATCGCCCGCTGTTCATTCTCATTATTCGCTGTACTCTTAATAACATCCAAAACAGCTGCCTTTTGCTCATCATTCAGAACATCACTATCCGACTTCTTAACCGTAGCAATACCAAGCGCCAATTCATATATGCCAAGCCGCTTCTTTTCTTCTTCCCTAGACATTCGTTCCGCCTTTTGTATGCTTAACAAAATTTTTCTTTGTTTTTCCCTCTGCCACAGATACTTTTGAGAAACAGGTATTTCCAATATTTGTTGGAACCTTTCCCTGTTAATATTGGGTTTTCTAGGCGCAGATTCAGGTACCACCCTCTCTGTTGAACCAAAACTTGCCATAAAACCTGTATCGTTAAATATGTCTTTAAATTATAACATAATTATGGCTAAAAGTCATAAAAAATGCTAAAATAAAAAGATTATTAGAACTATCATGCCCATCACAAACAAAACAAGGAGCAAAAGCCCCGAAAGCCATACTACTGAAACCACTCATGAGGAAACAGCAACAGTAGCGCCGCCAACAGCAGAAATCGCGGGCCTTGAAATCATAGCTAGCAAGAAAAAAGAAACAAAAGCATCAACTACAGAAAAGAGTGCAGATATCAAGCGCGAAGTGCTAGAAACCGAAGTTGTAGGCGCGGACAGAGAAACAGCGGAAAAGATTGCCTCTCTTGAATTAAGCAAGACCACATCGGAACAGCTTGATAAATGGCGACGTTTTGAAATCGTTAACCATACACTTCTCGCCAAACTTTTTGACAACGGTTTTACGCGAGAAGAGCTTGAAGAATTGCAAAACTTCCGCAAAATAGAACTCCCCGCCAATCTTGAATTGAATGGTCCGGAAAAGATTGCCTTAAACAAACTGAAAGAGATCGCCGCCCAGACTAACTCCCCTCTCTTCCTTGATTTTAAAAAAAAATGGCCAAAAATAATTGACGATATACACAAAACATACACGCACAGCGCCCAGACCAGAGACGCGCTATTTGGTACCGCGAGTGATAAAAAAGAAGCGCAAAAAAATAACAACTTAATCAGTTTCATCAAAAAACATCCCATCGCCACAGCAACAGTAATGATTGCTGGAGCATATGGTATCTACAGAGTCTTTTTCGCCGATAATACCAAGGAAGATAGCCACAAAGAAACCGGCACAAAATCATCATGGTATGAAAAAATCAAGTCCAAACCGGGCTCCATCCTGCTTGGGCTATTGGTGCTAGGAGGCTTAATCGGACCTCATCGGATCGGCATGTGGCTAGACAAGGGGTTTGATTTCACTAAAGAAAAAATTGAAAGATTTATTCAACTTTTATCCGAAGGAAAATATAAAGAAGCTATTATTTCACTCTTTGAAGGCAACGATGAAAAAATGGAAAATTACTCAAAAATAGCCAAAATAATTTCACAAGAAACAAATACTGTAGTTACCGATACAGGCATCAAGGCGATCGCCAATGCCAGATATTCCGTCTTTATATCAGTTTTAGGAAAAACAAAATCCTTTGCTTCTACGTGGGTAGAAGAGATCCCTGGTTTGGGCAGTACTTTAGCTTCTTTCATATTGGATACCAAAGAACAAGCCGCCCAAGAAAATGCTATCAGGCAATATCTTGCTAAACATAAGGACAAAATTAACAAGCTTGGAATAGATAACAACGCAACGGTTTATGAGGTTCTTGCCAAACTTAATGAATTAACAACAAACACTGTTACAGAATCAAATGAAAAACAAAGTCAAGGCCCAATTACCGAAATCGTTGAAGCTGGAACAGGCAAAGTGGATGAAGTAGTCGCAATATGCGATCAAACATTGGAACAATTAAAAAAAGAATTCAAGGATTGTCCCCATTTCCAAGCATTGCTTGCCAAATACGAACAAGATAAATGGAAAATACTCTCAATACAATTTGCTGATGATTTGATTACAGCAATCAGAGCGGATGGAAAGGGCCTAGCCATTGTTGGCGGAGCAATAATTGTTTGGAACGGCTATAAATACATCACCCTAACCAGCGTTGAAACGATCGCAAAATCAGTTTATGAAATACTGAAAGCTCCTTTTAACCACGACACGGACTGGACTAAAAGCATCATTGAATACACTAAAGGATCATCAGTGTTCATAGTGGCGGGCGCTGGTATGGGAGGAATAGTAGCAGCTTGGCAAAAACAAAATGTGCTTCACGGAATTTTAAGCGGCGCCGGCAAAGGATTCGCTTATCCAGTTACTGTCGTAAAAACGCATCTTAGAGCGGGCCAATGGATATACAGAACTGCCCGCGGAATGGAATTTGCCATCAGAAAACGCCATGCCGCCCCCGAAGTAAGACCAAAAATCATGGAAGCCGAAGCACGTTACTATGCCGAAATCTTTGATAAATACGACACTTTAGAGAGACTTGGAGATCAAGCCGGTTTTTACGATCCAAGAAAGTGGTACGCAAAGCTTTCCCAGAAAAGAATCCAGGAATTAAAACTCAAATATCTTCAAAAATTCGCCAGCGTATTTGGGAAAAAAGAGTTTCCTGGAGGTAAACAATTACCCACAAAATCCGCAAACGACATCACGAATGCCGAAAACAAACTAAGAGATTGGCTCCAAGAACAAAGGAGTCTTGAACAAAACCAAAATGCGCTAAAAGAGCCAACAACGGCGATCGCGACCGATAACAATAAACCAGTACACGTCAAAACAGAAGGACAAGGCCTAGATACCAGACATACATACAAATATCACGGAACAGAGATTGTTCTAACGGAAAAAGAAATCGCCGAAAAAGCGCGAGAAATCGCCCAAAAAGAAACAGCGACCGGGAATGTCCCAAAAACACCAGAACAAATCCAAGTCTGGAACAATAACAATTGGCAAAAAGCAATTGATTCCTTAGCGGAAGACAAAATTCTCACGCCAGTTGAAATCGCGGGCAAACCTGACACTTATAGCTTCGCGGGTCAGGAAGTAACCATTACCGACGCGGAACTTAAACCAAAACTCGCCACCGGTCTAACAAAAGACGAAGCGTTAAAAGCCGCCTGTATGGAAAAAATCCTTGCGCATGCAACTGTGGAAGAAGTAAGAATCGTTAATGGCGAACATGAATACAAAATCAACGGACAATGGATCAAAACAGAATTACCAAACAAACCAGCCAAAATTGCTGAAGTCAAAGAAGCATTTATCAAATACGCCAAAGAAAAAGGAACCTCGCTCAATTTTGATAAATTTGCCGCAGAAGCAAAAACTCTAAAATTCTTACCAATTTTGGAAAAAATCATTGGACTCTCAGCTGCTATTGGCATGATCTATTATCTTGAAACAGCGACAGATAAAAGAAAAGCCGTCGCGGAAACAGCGGCTGGTTTCGGCACTTTTTGGGCAGGCATGCAATTAACCGATTGGCAAATAGCAAGCAAAATTATCCAGACACCAAAAACCCCCTTGCAAATGGCCGCCCGCACAGTAATAGACATCATGGGAGGCATCGCCGCCGCTTACGGTTTGACCGAGCCAGTTTCCAATATAGTAACAAGCGTTTTCGCAATGGTACCTGGAAGTTACGGAATTAGCAAAGAAGTATCAGAAATCTTTGAAAAGATGGCTTTAAGGTCAACCATGAGAATAGTGTTTGCCAGCGCAGAAAACGGCGCGCTGAAAAAAGTGATTATGAAAATGGGACTTGAAAGCATAAGCTTAGCTTTTGAAAAAAAGATCGGAGGAATCTTACTTGAAAAAATAGGACAATTAGCCGCCAAAAAAGGATTCAAACAAATCTTAAAAGCTCTTGGTTGGAAAGGCGCTACCACGGCGGCACTGCTTGCTGACGATGCCACTTTAATTGGAGTTATTGACGACATTATCGCGGTGGGAATGATTATCTGGATGGGTTTTGACATTTACGAAATAATTAAATTAATCGCCAATGCGGCAGAAATTAAACAAGAGATGGACAAAAGAAGCGCCGCGAAAATTACTTCATTTGAAATAAAAGATTCGGCAAGCAGAAAAGCATTCGCCGCAAAACTCTCACCTCTTGGACTAAGCGTTGAACAAACACAAGAGCTGGGAGAGAAAGCCGTTTTTGACATCTTACAATCTCTGCCTCAGACCGAAATCGCAATTAGACGCGAAAACATGAACGGAATGGAAATATGGTCTCTTAAAAACGGAACCGCAACCGGTATCGCCATTCTTGACGAAATGGGTAGAGTAAAATGCCAAATTAGCGGCGAAGACACTGAAACCATAGAGAAAGCCCTAGCAAACATGACAGTCAAAGAAACCTCGTAAACTAACTGACGCGCACGCAGTCGCTGTTACCTAGCAAACATGATAGTCACAAAACCTCATCAACAGCGTAAAAGAAAATTAAAACACCTTAACCATATAAGTACCTTCAAGCCTGTAACCCAATTTTCTATAATACTCTCTCACACCAATTCCACTTATAACAGCCAATTTCTTAAAACCATGCTTCTTGCTGATCTCCTCAGCTTTTTGCATCATGCGCTTGCCCAAACCTAAATGCTGAGATGCGTCAACTTGCCTCCTCGCCACCTTTACTTGCTCCCCATATACATGGACTTCACGAATCAAAGCGGCTCCCTCCAATTCTTTAATAAAATGCTTCTTTCCTTCAATACTATACGACGAAAACCTTAATCGCAGCAATGAAGCCAATTTATCGCGCCTAATACCATCAGCACCCGTGGAAAAATCGTTAAACGTTATAAAAAATTCCCTTCCGTCTGACGCGTCATATTCAGCAACATTCAATTCAAGCGCATCAGCATTAACTGCTTCTCCCTTAATCTCCCTGCAACGAATACAATTGCACTTGATACCGGCTATTTTCATTCTTTCCTGAATCAATTGTCTGATGTTTGAAATTCTGCTTCCACCAATCACAGTCGGAGCAGGTATATCCCTGTACAATCTTGTAATACGACAATATTTTGGAACAATCTGTTTAATCCTGATCAAAAGATTCATCAATTCCTCATCTTCATAAGGCACAAATTCACCTCTCTCATAAAGCTTTTCCAGCTGTGACCAGGGCACCACCATACATGGATAGATCTTCAACCAATCTGGCCTGTAAGCTGGATTGCGAAACAGCTCAACAAAATCATCGTAATCGTTCTGTAAGTTACTGCCATAAAGACCCGGCATCATATGACAATTTATCTTGTACGCCGCGTCCCGCGTCAACTTAATCGCTCGAGCAATTTCGGCTACGGTATGGCCTCGCTTATTCATGGCAAGAACCCTGTCATTCAAACTCTGCACACCAATCTCAATTTTAGTGCAACCAAGTTTACGCAATCTAATTAGCTCTCTTTCATCTAAGTGATCAGGTCTTGTTTCCACGGAAAGACCAATACAACGATGATGTGCGGTTTCATTAATTTTTTGCGCCTCTTCCAAAGATCTAGCTTTATTTTTGGGCGCATTCAAAGCGTTATAAATACCTCTAACAAAATCATTCTGATATTTTTTTGGATAAAAAGAAAAAGTCCCGCCAGAAATAATCACGTCTATTTTGTCCGTAATATGGCCGGATCTTTCTAAACTGCGTAAACGATTCAAAGTCTGCAAAAAAGGATCAAAATCATTGAGAATAGCGCGCATGACGGCTGGCTCATTGGAAAGATAACTTTTGGGCATACCGGGTTCGGAAGGACAAAAAATACATGATCCAGGACAGGGAAAAGCTTTTGTTATTACTGTTATAGACGCAATACCGGACTGCGATCGCACACCCCTCTTACGCAAAACCTTGAATAATAACTCATCCTCCACCATCAATCCCTCTTTTACCAATGCACGATACGCCTCAATTAATTCCACATTCGTGAAGAGAACCTTGCCGTTGCCGGCGGCAAATGCCGTCTTGAGTTCCTGCAAACTTTTAGCATCTCTGATACCTTTCTCATGAGCCTTCATGACAAAATCTTTAGCTAATGTTAACATAAATGTGCTTAATTTGCGGCATAATTATAAGGAAAGATGAGAGAAAAAAAAGCAAAAAAAATTTTGGAATCAGTGAAAAACACCTTCAACGCGATAGGAGAAGAATTTGACCAGACCAGAAAAGAACCAGTGCGTGAATTCAACTTGTATCGCAAATATTTAACAACATCAACACGCATAGCCGACATTGGTTGCGGCAATGGCAGACTGCTAGCATCACTGAAATCAGACAATCAAACAAAAAAATACAACTACATTGGCATAGATAATAGCGAAAAAATGATCGCGCTTGCCTCCAAAGCTTATCCCACGGAACATTTCGTAAAAGGAGACCTCATGGCAATCCCATTACCCAACAATTCCCAAGATATCGTCTTTGTGATAAGAGCATTCCATCACCTGCCCAACAGCGCCATGCGTAAAAAATCACTTTTTGAACTAAACAGAATCCTCAAACCACAAGGAACACTTATCATAACGGTCTGGAACCTTTGGCAAAAAAAATTCATTATAACGTTTTTTAAATCAATATTGCGTTGCATAATCACCATTGGTGAATACAACTGGAATGATTTTTTTATCCCTTGGAACAAAAAACATCATCGTTACTATCACGCCTTCACTCCTTCAGAATTGGCCAACCTAATAACGAAATCAGGATTTGAAATTATAGAAAATTTTTTTGTCAACAAAGACAAAAAAGTTCATTTCAAAAAAGCCAATGATATAGTCATAGTCGCAAAAAAAACATCTAATATTACTTAAACTATGGTCCGCGACAGCGTAAAAATAATGGAAATCCCTTTTGATAAGATCACGCTTGCCGAAGCAATCAACCTATTACTAAAAATTTTGGCAAATAAATCGTCAAAAAGTTTCTTTGTAGCCACTCCTAATCCAGAAATGGTCCTAGAAGCGCAAAAAAACACTATCTTCAAAAAAATCCTGCAAAGGACAAATCTCAACATACCCGACGGCACAGGTATAATTTGGGCATCAAAAATTATTAAAAAACCACTTCCCGAAAGAGTAACTGGCACCGACCTTATGGAATTACTCTGCCAAAAAGTACCATCAAACACAAAGATATTTCTACTTGGCGGAGGTAAAAACGTGGCAGAAAAAACCAAACAAAAACTTCAAAAACGGCGAAAAATCAATATCATCGGCACCTATGCTGGATCAGCATCTGAAACAAATGACCAGCAACTGCGCGAAATCATCAACAATACGGCGCCAGAACTTCTATTCGTCGCTTTTGGCGCCCCAAAACAGGAACTATGGCTCGCGCGCAACCTACCCCATCTGCCTTCAATAAAAGTAGCAATAGGCGTGGGAGGAGCGTTTGATTTTATCGCTGGAGAAAAAAAACGCGCCCCAATCTGGATGCGGCGCGTCGGTCTAGAATGGCTTTTTAGACTTATCCAGCAACCAAACCGGCTCTTACGCATAATTAATGCGACAATCATCTTTCCACTAACTTTCCTTGCCTACGCAAAAAGACAAAACAAAAAACTCCACCTCAACGACACTTAAACCTAAAATCTCATTTCTTGCGGCCGAAACGCCTACTTTTCTTTACTTTTTCATTCTTTGGCGAATTAACATCCAAATCAAGTTCCTCACTTTTCTTCTGCATCATTTCAATAACAGGTTTTGCCTTCTCCGCAATGTATTGAACCATCGTAAAAGGCTTAATCACATAATCAGTAACCTGTTCCGCTGTTTCATTCACTTTCTGCGTAATTATCCCAACACTTTCGTCAATTCTTTCAGCAGTATCCTTAACACTATCAGAAGCGTCGGCAAAATCCTTCAAGATCCTAATCAAATGGAAAATCGCTACGCACAAAAAAGCAACAAGCATCAAAAAACCTCCACCAAGAGACCAATATAAAAATTGTTGGGCATCCATAATCTATAATATTAAAAATTATATTGTTGAATAAGATTTTCCATAATCTCCGTCACCGACTGCGCGTTGGCCTGTCCCTTCGTCTGTTTCATAACCTGCCCCACTAGGAAATAAAACGCCGCTCGCTTGCCTTTTCTAAAATCCTCAATGGATTTCTTATTACTCTCAAGCACCAGCCGACACAATTTTTCAAGCTCTCCCTTATCACTGACCACGATTAAACCTTTCTCCTGAACGATCTCCTCCGGATCCCGCCCAGTTTCAAACATCACCTCAAAAAGATCATCGCTTTTGGCAATATTCATGGAAACCTTGTTATCATTGACTAGCTTAATCAGTTTAGCCAGCATTTCAGCAGTAATCTTACATTCTGAAATATGCAAACCATCACGCTTCAAGCGACTCACAAGAATCGTGGTTAAAAATGTAGCGGCTTTTTTAGGATCATTGCTCAAAGCCACCACTTCTTCAAAATACTTAGCCATCACCGCATCAGAAACAATAAGATCAGCTTCAGAATCAGAAATCTTCCACTCTCCGGTATAACGCGCCAGCTTGTCTGATGGCAATTCCGGGATCTCTTTCTTTAAAGATGCCAACAAATCATTTTCCACCACAATCGGCGGCAAATCCGGCTCAGGAAAATACCTATAATCATCAGCACCTTCTTTATCGCGCAAAAAATATGTCTTTTGATGATCATCAGTCCAGCCAACAGTGATATCGCCTGTCATTGGATTACCTTCTTCCCATAAAAAAATCTGCCGCTCAATTTCATAATTTATCGCGGCTTCCAAGGATTTAAAGGAATTTAAATTTTTAATCTCAGCCCGCGGACTAAGTTTTACTTGGCCTTTAGGTCTTATGGAAACACTAGCGTCAAACCTCATCATCCCCTTTTCCATATCAGCCTCAGACGCACCAACATAGCGCAGAATAGTCTGTAAAGCACGAGCATAAGCCACCGCTTCCTTGGAACCACTCATGTCCGGCTCACTCACAATCTCCATTAAAGGCACACCACTCCGGTTAAAATCACATAAAGTTCCATTTTCAACATGCATAAGTTTTCCAGCGTCATCTTCAAGATGGAGCCTACTAATGCGTATAGTCTTTTTACTCCCATCCAAATCAATTGCAATCCAACCTTGCTTACCTACAGGCTGATCATATTGAGAAATCTGGAAACCCTTGGGCAAATCTGGATAAAAATAATTCTTACGGTCAAATTTTGAAAAAGATGAGACATGACAATTTAACGCTAATGCCGCTTTTAAGCCTTTCCGCAAAGCTTCTCCATTAATAACCGGCAACTGCCCCGGAAAACCCATGCAAATTGGACAAATATTCAGGTTTGGCTCTTTATTAAAAGAATCACTACTGCAAGAACAAAACATTTTCGTTGCGGTAGCAATCTGCGCGTGCACCTCCAATCCTATTACGGCCTCATACTTATCATTTATCATGAGAACATCATACCCCCATCACGAGATATTCTCAACTAACTACTAAGAACATTTTATAAACTTTTTCAAGATTACGCATAAACTCAATTTTACTGCCATTATTCACAATACAGTAGTCAATCCTAGCAGGTTTTTCCTGGACAACTTTAATCGCATGAAACATCTTCGCGTCCATCCCCGCTTTAATCGCCCTTTTTAACAAAACATCATCAGCGCAATCAATCCATAAAACCTTGTCAACTATGTCAAGAAGCTGTTTCGGTCTGAAATATGTAGCTTCTATTACCGCGTATTCCGCCTTGCGACGATTAATTCGCCTAAAAATCTCAGCGTGTACAAGCGGATGAATCAGATTATTGATCATCAACAACTTGCGCGCATCTCCAAATACAAGTTTCGCCAATTTCATTCTGTTGATACTGCCATCACTCCTCAAGTACGCTTCACCAAAATAATCTCTGATTCTGCGCCAACCCGGCTCACCAATCGCATATAAATCGTCAACAACCGCGTCCGCGTCAATAAAATAAAAACCTTTTCGTTCAAAAAAACTTCCAGCAAACGTTTTGCCGGAAAAAATATATCCCGAAACCCCCAATATTTTTGTCTTTTTCATAATTTCAAACCTAAATCACGATACGCACGCTTGTAATCATTTAACGCCTTCACAAGCGTTTCTTCCTTAAAACAGACCCCTAACTCATGCACTAACTTATTTCTCAATTTATGCGCACTCCATAAAGCATTAATATCACTAAAAACTGGCCCCGCTTTAATTAGATTTGCTCTTAACGAACATCTGTAACCACTTTTACGCAACAACTCAGCAAGCAACTTATCAGCCTCTATAATCGCTTGCTTTTTATCCATCTTCGCTATTTTAGACCAAATTAAAGCATATTTTTTTCTTTCCTCTTCACTAAAACCTCTACGCGACTTGCTAACCACAATCAAGGTCAGCATCAAAAGATCTATAATCACAAAAAAACCCAAAGATAAAACCAATAGATTCATATCAATCTTTTTCAACCATACCACCAGATTTAACATGATTTCTAATCATTGACACAAGCAGATTTTTAAGCGTATCAGAATCTTTAAGATTTTGATCGCTCACAAATTTTTCCTGATAAATCAAGATCTGCTTTTCCACGCCTTTTGGATTTACGGCATCCAATAAAACCAGCGGCACTCCGCTACCATGCTGAATCGTAACATTGCCATAATTGAAAAGAGTCCTTCTAAAACCCCTGATCTCACTCGCGGTTCCATCAATCTGATTATATTCAAGCCGTGAAGAGACCCTATCAAAAAAACCATTCCATTTCACCGAAATCAAACTCAAATTAGTAGCAATCAGCGTATCATGATACCAATTAAAAATGACATAAACCAATCTAATCATCGTTATTAATAACCAAATCGCGAAAAAAAGAACAAAATTAGGGAACAAATAAAATAAAAATAAAGGGATGGCCGCGCCAAAAAACAAAACCCTCAAAAGATCCGGTAACATTACAAAAAAATGTCTATGAAAGACCTTGAGGATTTTTTCTCCTTCTTCAAGATAAGGCTCAAACAAATAATTCGCTACAAACATGATTAAAGGTTACTATATGCTTGAACCCTTGTAAAGAAAGCAAAAACAATGTAAAGTCTATAACACTTGGCATAAAAAAATGACCGAACTACCAAAAAAAACAATCCTAAATCCAGCGGAAATCGCGCAAACAAAAAACCATTTTACTAAAGCCCAAACTCACAAGCAGAGACAAAATCACTTCATTCTAAAAACAGCGCAAAGACTGTTTGGCATCTCTGACGCAAACAATGGCTTGCTTTTTTGGCTAGACGTAGCCCTAAACATCATCATAATCGTCGCATTGGTCGCCATAATCAGAACTTACCTCATTTCACCTTTTCAAGTTTATGGACCATCAATGTGCGACACCCTGAATTCCATTAACGGCACATGCCAAAAAGCCTATGGAGAATATCTTATAGTCAACAAACTTGGCTATCAAAACTTTTTTGGCTGGCAGGTAGGAACACCCAAGAGAGGTGATATCATTGTCTTTCATCCTCCCCAGAATGACACGGAATTTTTTATTAAGAGAATCATCGGTCTTCCCGGTGAAACGGTTGAACTTAGGTCCGGCAAAGTCTACATATACAACTCTGAACACCCTGAAGGGATGGAATTGCCGGAACCATACTTAAACGCCACCAATAGAGGCAACACCCATCCTTATAATCGAGAAAACGCCATTTTTGAGGTACCAGCGGGACAATATTTTGTAATGGGAGATAACCGCACGGCCAGTTCCGACTCAAGAAGCTGTTTCCAAGAAACAGCAAGCAATACACCATGCGCTGGCAAATCCCCATTTCTGACTATGGATCATATAGAAGGCAAGGCTTGGATTATACTTTGGCCTCTTAACAAAATAGGCATCCTTAAAGATCCATCATACTAAAAAAACTGTAATAAAATAGCTGTGCTGATCTTATAAAAAAAGAGCCGGTACTTTTAAAATTGCTTACAGCTCTTGACAAATAGAATATTTAGACAAACAATACTCACTCAAATAAATATATTGACAGATTAAAAATTAATATATTAAATTAACGACCTTTAAATACTTAACCTTTAAATACTTAAATACCATATTCATATGCATACAATAAATACCCCCAAAGAATTCCCCTCTGACAATCAAGAACACTTAAATACTTCTAACACCAGCCAGACAAGCAAGATGTCAAAACTGCTTTCTGTTGCAACATTAATTGCGGCATCTTTGACAGCGTGCACCACCCAAAATCAAAAATCTGATACCGCTCCAGTACCTACATCTAATAACTCCTCCACAACTAAAAAAAGTGATAGCGCCCCTACACATTCATCAGAGGATCAATTTGCCCCCATGACGGATAGACCTCCACGCAGAGATGGCCCCGTAACAATTGACGACAACCAACTATCATATGAAGAGTGGACAAAAAGAGAAAACATGCACTCTATCACATTAAAATCACATAACAGAGGTAACATAGTGGACCTTGGTGTTTTTCAAGAACAAACAGGCCAACTACATGCCTTCACGGTAAAAGACAGAACTGAAGCTCCAACCTACAGATACGCCAAAACACCAGCACAATGCGATAAAATCTGTATTAACAACTATACACGCCAACTAGGACAAATGCAGGCCGCCGTATTTGAAGATCCATTCTGTGAGACCGCAAACACCACTTATGGAACACTTGCTGGAGACTATATGCTTCGCGCAGCTGGAGTTACAGAAATAACCTATATTGACCTTGATGGCAGTGAACAGATAGCTCCCATGACAACCAAGCACGTCTTAGCACAAATTCAACCTGGCAAAACCTGCAACGACCTTGTGAAAAACGCAAACACAGGCACGGGGACAATCAGAATAACAGTCGCACCTGACGTACCTTCAAAAGACGAATTCAACGCGTTAAATAACAGAGTCAACACAATCCAGACACAAGTTGATACCATCCAACAGACTGTTGAAAGACAAGAAACTTTGATTGACAACCTTTATCTCTGCTACAATAATCCTCAAGCTCCACTGTGCGTTGAAGCTAGAAAAGCGGTCAGACATAGCGCAACTGACACCGTAAAAGCTCAACAAGAAACCAATCCATATTAATTGAGCTAAAAATACACATTAAAAGCCGGAGATGAGTGTGGACAGCCCCGGCTTTTTTTTAAAGCAAAACAAAATTCACAAATCAACCTACTTGTCCGATTTAATTATTCTCGCGCCATAAAATAAAACTCAATCATTGTCACAGTCGCAATAAAAAGCAACCCCGACCACCAAGTCAAAGCACCAAGCAATTGTAAAGTCAAACAACCAAGAGCTATTAATGTCAACAAAAAACCCTGTCGCAGAGCAACATTGATATGATTATAATAGATCTCATTACGATTCAACCATACCCTAAGATAAAATCCAATCACTGTAAAAGTTGATATCAAGGCAAAAAATAAACTCAAATAAAACAGCCCCAACGCTAAACCAGTAGATTCAAAGGGATCAAGTTTGTTTATTACAACAAACCAAGCTAACCAACTAAACGCACCGGCTATGCCAATAATAGCAAGATATTTATTGTGGGTCATTATTAATTTTTTTTAACAAAATTGGCAACTTTTTCATGTCACGAATAAGAATGTCACGCAAACTAGGATTATACAAAGCCGACGCCGGATGATAAACAGGGAAAAAAACCTGCCTTTCACACCATATTCCTTTTGACCGCTTTGCTTGTCCATGAACTTCTGAAATCCTTAATCCAGGCAAAAAACGCCCCATCGCGTGACGACCAAGCGTCACGATAATTTTAGGTTTAATAACTTTGATTTGTGCTTCAAGAAAAGCCCAGCAAGCCTCAATCTCATCCGGCAAAGGATCGCGATTTTGAGGCGGACGGTGTTTCACCACATTGGTGATATAAACATCCTCCCTCTTTAAACCAGCTAATCCCAGCATTTGCGTCAAAAACTTACCAGCCGCACCCACGAATGGCCTGCCTTGCTCATCTTCATCTCGCCCGGGACCTTCACCAATGAACAAGATCTGCGCCATCGGATTGCCTTCCCCGGGCACAGCCTGCTTCGCGCCTAAACAACATAACCTGCAAGCTTTACAAGCCTTAACCCGCTCACTGATTTGTTCCAATTCATTCATTTAACTTTTCATTATACCTGCTGGCCACAAAGACCCTAACAAAAATCAACATCATCCCCATGGCAACAAAAATCAACGCAATCTTTTGGCTCTCAGCAGTGACACAATATATCAGATAATTAACGTATTGCATTACTTGCGTCTCCATTTCACCCCAAACCCTGCCTTGCAATACATACGCCGGCAAAAATGACAAACCAAAACTAAAAAAATATCCTGAAATACCACTCAACAAAAAAGCAATCCCTTCATATTGAGCAATTGAAGAAAATGGATGATAAACAATCATTGCGATTAATATCAATATCAACAGTAGCGTCCCATACAGAATATTCTTTGAAGAAACAAACCATTGGATCAACAAGGCCAAATTAATACCGTTTACTGCTTCCACTTGGGCTAAATCAATCTTTACCTCCGGTATAGAAGAATAAACAGACGATTCAAATTGTTTTGCAAACGGCGCTGCGATAACATTATATGCCACATCTCCCGGCACGCAGGTCGGAAGACCACGCACATCTTCAGCAGGAACTTCTCCACCAACACATCTAGGCAAAGACTCAAAAAGACTATAAGAAAGATTATGCGCGAGTGTCAGCAGGCTTCTCCTAAACACATCCATGGAAATAGCAATAACGGTAGACCTGCCGTCCTTAATGTTTTCAACCTGCTCACCAAGATCATTCATCGCGTCCTCAAAAAGCTGAACCGGAAAAACCTTCAACATCTCCCCTTTCAGTTCACTCTCCGAAAAATATTCAGCTATAACACTGTCAGTTTTCAATAATTTTTTCACCGTCGCATTCAAAAGAAGATCATGCGTCTTATCAACAATCATGCCTTTATAAAAAGACCTATCAAAAATTGTTTTAGTTAAGCCAAAATAAAGCAACATTGGCAATGAGACCGCCACAAAAAGAAGAATTAACACAACCGTCGTAAAACGTCTTAGTGACATTGATAAAGCTTAATGCGCAAGCATTATAACTTAACCATTGAAGTTTCGGGAAGAGCCGCTCCATTAGACAAGACTTTTTCCGGCACAATCTTCCAATAGACTTCTTTTTGCAATCGCCCCGCAATTGAAAACCCAGCGGCTTTTTTATGCCCTCCGCCACCAAACTTAGATGCCAACTCGGCTAAATCCACGTCATCACGCTGAGTGCGGAAAGAACCCTTGATTTTTCCACCGCGGTCTTCGTTCAAAAGACAAGTGTATTTTGCTCCGGGAACCGAATTCATTAAATCCACCACGCCAGAAATTTCATCAGTATCAGCGCCACACTCTTCAAAATCCTGCCAAGTAATAACAGAAATTGTCACTCCCTCCTCGTTAACCCGAGCATTTTCAAGCACCCTACCCCACAACTTCAAAGTAGAAATTGGAGTCGTCCTAAAAAGATTGCGCGCTACCAGATGAACACGCCCTCCTAAATCCATAAGCTTACCGGATATTTCAAAAACATCAAGATTTGTGTTAGCATGCATTAGACTGCCAGTATCATTATAAATGCCGCAAAGCAAAGCCGTCGCCATGCTAGCAGTTACCGGGATCCCGCAAACCTCAAAAAGCCTGTAGAGAATAACAGTCGTTGATGCAGCGCTTGTATCAATAATATTACATAAACCGAAATTGTCGTTAGAATGGTGGTGATCAATGTTTAACACAGGCACGTCACCTTTAAAGATATCGGGATAAATCTCATGATAAAGCGTCATGTAAGAAGCCCCCGCATCTGAAACAATAATTAAATCAAAAGCCCTAAAATCAAATTCCCTCACAAACTTTCCAGCATCCGCCAGAAACATGAACCTCTGTGGAATCTGATCAACGCAAGCCATTGTCACTTCTTTTCCCATAGCCTTTAAAGCAAGATTCCACGCAACGGTCGCACCAAGCGTATCGCCATCAGGCCGTTTATGCGCAATACAAAGCGTTTTTTTTGTTTTTTTGATCAATCGGTCTGCTTGTAGAAATTTTTCTTGCATTTTCTTTCGCTAAAAATTAGACAAAATACTAATTAATTAAAACTTTTTAAGCAAGCAAAAATTTGATAGACTCGTCTTATGCCAGAAAAAAAGATGAAAATAATCTACATTGGCACACCAGAGTTCGCCTGTCCTCCCCTAATTGAACTGATGGCCTCGCCAGACATTGAAATCATCGCAGTTGTGACCGCTGAAGACAAACCCACAGGAAGAAATCAAACCCTCACGCCCCCGCCAGTAAAAATCTTAGCTTTAAAAAACAACTTAACTGTTCTTCAACCAAAAGACCAGTCCGATCGGGAATTTCTTAAACTAATCACAAAACTTAAGCCAGACTTCGTCGTCGTAACCGCTTATGGCAAAATACTAAAAAAAGATTTTTTAAAAATACCAAAATACGGATGCATAAATTTGCACGCTTCATTACTGCCAAAATACCGCGGCGCCTCACCCATTGAAGAAGCGCTCTTGAACGGAGATACTGAAACAGGCATCACCTTCATCCAAATGTCCGAAAAACTTGACGCGGGAGACATCCTCTTGTTACAGAGAATCAAAATTGAACCACAAGACGATGCTCCAAGCCTTCGCAAAAAACTAAGTTTTTTAGGCGCACGGCTATTACCTTTTCTATTAAGAGATATTCGCGATGGCCTAGTCACTCCAATCCCACAAAACGAAAAAAAAGCCAGCTATTGCCGTAAAATAAAAAAAAGTGACGGACTAATTGATCCCCAAAAAATGACGACAGAACAAATCTTAAACCGCATCCGCGCATACAAACCCTGGCCCGAATGCCACATTATTCTAAACGACAAGAGGTTGAAAATCCTTGAAGCAGTGACAGAAAACAAAACAGCCACTTTAAATCCAGGAGAAATGCGTATAATTGATGACAAACTGATAATCGGAACAAAAAACGGGTCGATCAAGCCACTTAAAATACAAATAGAGGGGAAAAAACCAATGTCCATTGAAGATTTTCTTCGCGGCAACTCAAGTCTTTTCAAATAACGCGCACCTTTTCAAATAAATTGAAATCAAACCCAATAAAAACGCGGACATCACCTGCCCCTGGTAGATAGAATAGAAATAATGATCAAAAAAACAGATCACAATTACACCCCCAAGCAAAGACATTAAAATCTGTCCATAATTTCTTTCAGCAATCGTATTCTTTTTATTTGAAATACATTTAAGCAAAGCATAAAAAATATATACAAACAAAAACAGTAGCAAAAAGGCCCCCAACAGTCCTATCTCATTGCCAACTAAAGCAAAAACATTATGCACCGGCTGAAATAACCATGGTAAAAGCTTATCATCAGCATAATTCTGCATGTTGACAGTAAACCCACCCAAACCGACACCCAAAGGATGCTCCATGAACATCCTCTTGCTTATGAACAAATAATTTACTCTTTCTAGCAAGGAATCATCCCCGCTTAACTGAAAAAACCTCTTAAAAAATATAACTTCAAGATTAAAAAAAATTAGAAAAAAAACAAGAAAACTGGCCGACAAAAACACGATTTTAAAAACACGTTTGTCTTCAGTTAAAGAAACATAAAGCAAAAACGCGACAATTAACGCGAAAAATGCGCTTCGCGAGAAAGAAAGAACAAAGGCGGCCGACAAAAACGCCAGCACGATGACCAACCACAGATGTTTCTTTCTAAACTGATGAAAACTCATCAAAATAGAGATAAAAAGGGCTCCTCCCAAAATGTTGGCATGTGGGAAAGTACCAAAAGGCCTTAAAACTTTTGTGCCAACCCAGTCAATCTTTGCCACACCTAACGTTTTAGCAGTTACGTAAGGCTCTCCTACAAAATTTAAGCCAACTGAATGTTGAGCAAAAAATTGCGCCATAGCCAAGCCCGCTTGAAATATCATGCCGCCAAGAAAAAGCTTCATTAGTTCATCTTGCGACAAAACTTCATTGACCACCATCAAAAAAAATAAGCCCATCAAAGCGAACTGGAGCAATAAATAAAAAGCCAAAACCTTCTCCCGTGCCGTGAAAAAAACCCCCGCGATTGCGACAATCGCAAAAAGCATAATTAATAGCGCTATCATATTGTCACCTACGGATAATTTTTTAATGTTTTCTCCCTTAAGATAAGCCAGCCCCCAGCATGATAAAGCGCCAAGTAAAAGCAAGTCAGATAAATGCACGGCATAAACCTGAAAAGGATTGAAATTGCCGGTCTCATAATTCGTGCCAACGTAAACCAGCGACTGTAATTGCAAAGGAAACACTATCACAAACAAACCCAACAAAAATCTGCATAAACGCAAAAAACTTATTTTAAAATCGCCGACTTTCCAAACATTAATGTTGAGCGATCTGATCATAACTACTTGATCTTTTGCTGTGTTGAACCAGTTTTTGACACTTTCTTCGCGCTATCAGAGGTCCCCGCTGATTGTGATTTAGCAGTTGTTGAAACAGATTCTTTAGGCAAAGGTGGAATCAGACCCTCGTCAGGCAATAACTGGTTGATACTAGCTTCCGCGTTTCTGATCGCATCCTGCGGAGACTGAGTGGAAAGCACATCATCTATAGCTTTTGAGAAAATAGAGTTATATCTAGCGCCATCATAAATCGGCAAACTTTCCGCCACACCAATCTGCTGTGCAAAAACACCATAAATTGGATCTTTGGATTGCTCATCTATCATGTCTCGCCTGCTGGTGGGCTTATGCGTCTTATCACGATAAGCCTGCAAATTATCTTTTGAACTAATAAAATTCAAAAAATCCCAAGCAACATCAGGATTCCGAGCAGTCCTGCTGACAGTCTCGGCATAGTAATTGGCGTACGCAACACGTTTGTCGTTTGACATGGTAGGATCATTAACCTGCGGCACTTGCACTATACGAACATCTTTCTCGTCAATCGTCTTTACACCTTTTGCTTTAAGATCCTTGATCTGGGCCAAGATCTGCTCATAAAGATAAGAATAACCAAAAATCATTGCCACCTTTCCTCGAGCAAAAGTATCCATTTCTTTTGTTGCCGATTTCGGATCAGCCAAATACTGATTCCACGAATAATTCTTATTAGCAGGAAGAGCAAAACTAGTATAAAGCTTTAAAGCCTCAACAGCAGGATTAAGACTATAACCAGTCGCATTAATTGAAGACTGTTTGGAAAACTGAGCCTGAGCATAGTTTTCATTATAAAATTTAATCTTGTATTGAAGCATCAGCATATAAAGAATATCAACAGCCCTCGCGATATTATCCGACCGCCCCATCGCGATACCAGCCATTTCAAATCTTTCAAAACTCTGATCAGTCTTAGTTAGCTTATAAACATCATCCTTTAAACCCTCCCACGTTGACGCCGGATAACCTCTGGAAGGAATCTTGTCCTCAAAAGCACTCTTATTGTAATACAATGCCAGCGTATCAACGGTCAAAGGAATGCCAAAAACTTTTTCCTGCCCATCAGCCGGATCACGCAAAACCAAATCATTTTTGGCCACGCTTACAAAAGTCCGCTCAAACTGGGCAGGCGACATCATGTTAAGCGGCATAGGAGTTAACTTCTTGACATTGCGCAAAAACCAATAATTGGGCATTGAAAAAATATCAGGTCCCTCACCTTCCGCCATCTCATTGATGATCAGATTCTCATACTCCAGCGGATCAGTAAATTTTCTATAAGTGATCGAAACATTAGGATGCTTCGCTTGATATTGCTGTATCAGCGGATTGATGACATCCTCATCATCAAAAAGCTTATAATAGACAAGATTGACTTTACTAGTCTTGCTCTTAGGTTGGGGCGTCTTGGCAATACAACCAGATAAAGCCAAAAATGAGACCGTTACAACAAGCGTCCAAACAAAAGATTTCACAATCAGTCCGTTGATTTTCATGAAGCAATTATATCAGATTCCAATCCTTCCAAAAAACATTTCTTTGACAAAGCATAATAATAAAAACTGCACCACCTGCCTTGACTCATATTTCTAATTTGCTTAAAAAACCAAATAATCAAGGGATGGGCCAACAGTTTTAAAAGTAGAAGTTTTGTCCGCGAAGGCACTTTTTTAAGTTCAGGATATTTTGCATGTATAATCCAAGCAGATCTGCCAATATCACGCATTCTAGCTTTAAACGCCGCTTCACTGATTGCATGGTCATGATAAGCGATCGCCTTGCGATTATATAAAAGGCGCATCCCCGCTTGTTTAAAAAGCCGATAACCCAATTCAATATCTTCCCAGCCATATGCCGAAAACGCCGGATCAAATCCGTATCTCTTCAACAATGTACTTTTAAGTGAAATATTGGATGTGTAAAAAAAATTATAATCCGCGATATCCTTTCCATCTAATTTCTCATAGGCAAATTGATGTCCGCCAAACCTGCCAAAAATTGAAGAACCATTGGTAAGCCAACGCATAAAAGGCGTCACTGTCAAATGCGGATGCCAATCTATAAAACCAAGCACAGCATCACTTTCATTTGGATATTTAAGATGATAACGCAGATGCTCCGTCAAAAAATTTGGCATAGCAATAATATCGTCGCCAATCAAGACAATAATCTTTCCCAAGGCCTTAGAGATACCATGATTACGCGCGATACCCTGTCCAGCATTGCGCTGATAAAAATAGCGCACGTTAACATGACTCTTGGCAATATCTTCAACCATTTTTCTTGTATCATCCACACTACCATCATCCACAACTATTATCTCAAAATCCTCCTGCGACAAATCCTGTTTAAAAAGAGCAAAAATACACTCTTTTAAAATTTTATAGCGGTTAAAGGTGGGAATCACAACACTGATTTGCATATCACCAAGATTTTAGCCTAAATAACAACTATATTCAAACCATTGAAAATTGCAAAAACAAGGCCGCACAAGCTTTAAGAGTAACGGCCTTGCTTCAAAACAAGATCACCAATCCTTTCACGCCGGGACCTCAACTAAATTGACCTCCTCCACATCCTGCGTTTTCTTCAAAGTAATGAAGTTGATAGAATCAGCAACAATCTCCGTCATTGTTCTTTCCACTCCTTCCTTATCCTTATATTTATGGTTGGTCAAACGCCCTTCAAGATAAACACCAGCCCCCTTATGCAAGTACTGACCTGCAATTTCGGCAAGCTTCTTCCATACCACCACCTTATGAAAATCAGTCGATTCATGCTTCTCACCGTCAGAAGACTTCCAATCACGATTTGTGGCGATCTTAAATTTAGCAACGGTATGACCATTGCTTGTAGCCTTAAGCTCAGGATCTGTTGCCAAATGACCCATGAGCACCACTTTATTAACGCTTCTCATAAAGAAAAGGGTTAGAAAATACACGCGCCAATCTTAACAACCACAAGTTAACAACTTCTAAAGACGCGATAAAAAAAGTCCACCATTCATCAAAACAACAAATTAGACACAACCTTGCTTAATCAACACAAAAACTCACATGATCGCTTCTTAAAGCCAAAGCTTTAACTTGACAAAAAACTACTAAAAGCTTAAACCTGAAACGACATATAGGCATCAATAAGCCATTTTGTTTAAATACACCAATGTTCACTGGCATTATCCGCCATATAGGAAAAATCGTTAAAATTGATAATACAACCATTGCCGAATCAAGAAACCACCCAAGGCTAACCGAACTAACGATATCATGCCCAGCTGTCGCATCCAAAAGACGAAAAGGCGATTCAATTTCAATTGACGGCGTGTGTCTGACCATAACAAAAACAAACCACGATTCATTCACGGTCCAAATCATCCCAGAAACGCTCTCACGCACGATTATTTCAACTTACCAACTATACCAAACAGTTAACATCGAAACCCCGCTCAAACTTCAAGACGAATTGCATGGGCATCTAGTCTTGGGTCATGTAGATTTTGTCGGCACAGTTACAAGCATACAAAAGGACAAATCATCCAAAACACTGCAAATCTCTTTTCCGCTTAATCAAGCTAATTACCTCGCTTTCAAAGGAAGCGTGACAGTCAACGGCGTGAGTCTAACCATTAGCCTCCTCAACCACGACAGCTTTGAGGTCTCACTGATTCCGGCAACACTCGCCTCTACCAATCTGAATAACCTTAAAATAGGGTCTCCAGTTAACATTGAAATAGATATGATCGCTCGCTATTTAGACTCTTTGCTCAAAGAAAAAGCCAAAGAATCAACATATTCATTTTTAAAAGAACGGAACTTAATCTAATCATAAAAGACAACATGAAAACCCCCTCCTCTAAACCTGTCAAATTGAATGGCAAGAACCTGCGCATCGCCATTATCTTGCCGCGATACAACGACGCGATCGGCAATGAACTCTTACAAAACACTTATGCCACACTCATCAAACACGGTGTCGTAGAAAGTGACATTAAAATTTTTCGCGTACCCGGAGCGCTGGAATTGCCGCTTACCTCAAAAATCATCGCAAAAACTAAAAAATTTGATGCGATTATCGCCCTAGGAGTAGTAATTAAGGGCGAAAGCGCACACTTTGAACATGTTTGCGCACAATCATTGCGTGGCTTAATGGATGTGGAACTGGAAACCGAAACCCCTGTAATTTTTGGCGTCATCACGGCCTTAACAAAAAACCAAGCCTGCGAACGCGCAGACAAGAAAAAACTGAATAAAGGACGCGAATTTGCGGAATCTGCGATTGAAATGGCAAGAATAAAAAAAATGTCGGATGAAATTTAATTTCAGCATCTTTAACGTGCGACCACTGTAAACACCATCCACCACTCTTAAAAACACAGCTTCCAAATCATCAAAGCTTCCTTTACCAACAAAAAAACTTCACCACTCCCCAAAGCGCCAACCTTAAACAAAAAAGCATTAAATCAAACATTCAATAATAATCCAAATACATACTCTTGCTCTAAATTAAGATTTTCATGCTAAAATAAAGTCAAACCCACAACTAACTTTAACTAAAATGAAAGTCCGTTCAATCCGTAAAGCAAACATAACCGGGAAACGCGTCCTAGTCCGCGTAGACTTCAACGTGCCTATAGAAAATGGAAAAGTTACTGATGACACACGTATCCGTGAAACTTTGCCCACAATTAAATATCTGCTCCAAAAAAAAGCCATCGTGATCCTGATGAGCCACCTAGGACGTCCGGATGGCAAAATAACAGAGCAATTACGACTAGACCCCATCGCAAAAAAATTAAACTCACTTTTAAAAAAACCGGTAAAAAAACTTGATGACTGCATCGGGCCAAAAGTGGAAAAAGCAGTATCCACCATGAAACCAGGCGAAATAGTTTTGCTGGAAAACACCCGCTTTCATAAACAAGAAGAAAAGTGTGACGACAAGTTCAGCGCGCAATTGGCAACCTTGGGAGATATCTTCGTGATTGACGCTTTTGGTACAGCACACCGCGCCCATGCTTCAACCTTTGGAGTAGCAAAATACCTGCCGGCCTACGCGGGCTTTCTAATGGAAAAAGAAATCACGGTGTTAGGAAAATTGATGGAAAAAGTCAAAAAACCACTAACTTTAGTAATCGGTGGCGCAAAAATAGACACAAAAATAGGCCTCATCCGCAGTTTTATTAACAAAGCTGACCATTTTATAATTGGCGGAGGATTAGCAAACACTTTTCTAGCCGCACAAGGCTTTAATGTAGGCAAATCACTCTACGAAAAGGACAAACTTGAACTGGCGCAAGAAATCATGCTGGAAACCGAGTCAATGAAAGAGAATTTCGTCCTACCAAAAGACGTCGTAGTAGCGGATGAAATTAGTGACAAAGCCACAACCGTAACACTGCCCGTGGAAGACGTAGAAGGTAATATGATCATCCTTGATGTTGGCAAAAAATCCCTAATCACCTTCTCAAAAATCCTGCAAAAATCAAAGACAATAATCTGGAACGGACCTTTGGGTCTATTCGAAAAGAAACCATTCGCGCACGGTACCAGAACCATTGCAAGAACAATAGCCTCGCTAAAAGGAGTTCAAACAATTTTAGGTGGAGGAGACACGGTGGATGCCATCAATCATTTTGGCATTAGCGAGAAGCGCTTCACGCACGTCTCTACCGGAGGAGGCGCCATGCTTGAATTTCTTGAAGGTAAAATACTGCCCGGCGTGCTTTGCGTACTTGAAGGCAAGAGCATAAAATCAGCCTCAAAAAAAAATGGATGTTGCAAAAGAAATTGCTGTTGCGAATAAAAAGCAGTTAATTTAAACGTAAATCTACAACAATTTCTTTAACGCATTCCATTATTTCACGATGGCGCAAATTTTCTTTTTCAAGCCTATACAAACTTACGTCACCATTGGCAAAAGCTTCCAATTTACGTTGTTTGATTAAATTTTCATCCAAGATCATTTCACCTAAAAGAACCTCTGTAACCCGCATCCTGCATTGTTCAACCGCAAGCGCGACTTCAAGCTCAGCTATCTCACGATCCTCCTTGCTAGATATTCCAATAATATCATAAACCCCCGCCTCAAGATCCTCCCAATTACCTTCATTCTTAACCATTCCTAACATCATCACAAAATTAGCAAAAATACGCTTAATAGAATCAAATTTCGCAGATTTTAGACAAAACTCATCAGTGCACAACGCTGATCCAGACCATAAAGTAGATAATTCCTGTTCCAACCCTTTCAAAAGCTTGACCACATTGGATTTTTCAGCATCCAAACCTGCTTCCTGAATTAAATCAGGCAGAATTATCTCAAAATAAGCTTCAGAAAAAGATTTCAGTTCATCAACAGTCCTAACATCATCCAACCTTTCCATAAATATTTGCGACAACTCCATGAGCATTGCCGCACTGCGTTTCGCCCCTTCCTGCTTAGCGGCTAACTTCGCAATCGCCTCATCGGAAAGAGTATCAATTCCATGGGCGGATAACATTCTCTCCACACCGTGAGCAAACTCACCATCCATCAGATCAGAAAAATCCACTCCACAAGCCAAATTGTCTTTTGAATCAAATGACATTGATAATTTAATTTAAAAAAGTATTACATTAAAACAGGATAAATTAAAAAAGTCAAGTATTTTATCTTCACGCAAAAAATTAAAAGTTGCCCCTGCTTGATAAAAATTTTTTAGTTATAAATCCAAAAAACTAAAAAATTCTAAAATTTTACAAAACTAGCAGATCTCACAATCAGGCAACAGCAATGCAATCAATCTCAACCAAAACATCTTTCGGCAAGCGTGACACCGCCACTGTCACCCGGGCCGGTTTATGATTTCTAAAATACTCTTCATAAATCTTATTCATTAAAGCAAAATCATTCATATCCTTCAAATAGACCGTACATTTTACAACTTTACCCAAAGAGCTTCCTGCCGCTCTCAAAACCGCATCCAAATTTATCAAAACTTGCCTTGTTTGCTCAGTGATTTTGCCAGTAACCAAAACCCCATCTGCCCGCAACGGAATTTGACCCGAACAAAAAACCATACCGTTGACTTTTACTGCCTGACTATAAGACCCAACAGCAGTAGCAACGCTATTAGTAGAAATTAGTTCCATAATTTATTTTATTAATTTATTAAAAGAAAGATCAATATGCCCAAAAATTCTTTTTGCCGCGGCGTAAATCCCATAAACAATAAAAAAAGCAGCCGCCACATCAATCGTATAATGGATTCTCATCAATAAAACCGTAACTCCCATCAAAAAACTGCAGAAAAGAAAAAAATAAAACATCATCTTATCATGACGAAGTATCAACGCCCCCATAAAAGGATAAGCGACGTGACCAGAAAAAAAGAGATCGTTTGAATGCGTAAGATTATTTAAAGGCCAAAAAGCAAACTCACTCCCAAACGCTGGTATTAAAAAAGCTTCCGGCGGCCCCAAATGAGTCATTGAAATAAATATTGCCCTCACGATAAAAACAAGAGCAAAAAGCTTCAAACTAAAAGGAAAAAGATCAGGAACACGACAAATAATATAAACAAATAAAACAACCAAAATAACGATAATGCTGTAAATATAAACATATCTCAAATCAACAACAGGCAAAATATCAAGCAATAAATCATCAACTGACGGCAAACCTTTAAGATTATCCACAAAAACAATCACCTTAGCATACAAAACACACCCAACAACCCAAATCATCAGCGAAAGAGCCAGAGAAAATAAATATTGTTTGCTTTTAAGTAGCTTTTTCCAGTTTTGAAGCAATTTATTCGCTATCACGTTGTTAATGGTTATGCTTAACATTGCTCTTTTTGCTCACACTCACAGCAACAGATTTAAAATTCGCCTGGCCAGAATACATCCGCTCAGACTCAGGCGAGGACAAAAATTTTGCTTCTCTTTTTGACGGGACACTTTTTGCCTCAAGCGCTTCTTCCAAAAGCTTCTCATCAAATTTCGCCCCCGCGCTCCATCTCCTTATTTTATCCTCAACGATTTCGCGCCGCGTAGCATATCGCTCACGTGATAACTTAATCACCTTCTCCCTGCGACCAACCTCCGGGATAAAATCAGGCGGCGGTAAAGTATCAAAAGAAAAAGTCTTACTGGGCATGCCATCAATCAAAAGCCTTGCATAAGCCGTATACTTACTTAAAGAAACCAAATCGCTCGCCTGCACCTCCTCACCATACTGATTAGACATGTATTCGGCATCATCAAAACCAACCTGAAAAGTAACGATTGAACCAACATTCCCAAATACGGCGTCGCGCACTTCTTCAGGCATCTGCGCTATATACTGGTTGGCAATTGTAAGATTCAACCTGTATTTGCGAGCTTCTGACAAAATCGTGGCAAAAGAATCCGTAGCGAAATTCTGAAACTCATCAACATAAAGATAAAAATCGCGACGATCCTTTTCTGGAATGTTGGCGCGACTCATCGCGTCTAACTGAAATTTAGTTATTATCATCGCACCAAGAAGAGATGAAGTATCTTCGCCAATCTTGCCCTTGGAAAGATTAACAATGACAATCTTTCCATGATCCATCGCGAAGCGCAAATCCACCGCGCTTTTAGGCTGACCCAATATGTTGCGCATTATCGGTGATGACAAAAACTGTCCAACCTTGTTAAGAATTGGAGAAATAGCTTCCATACGCTGTCTTGAATCCATCTTTTCAAACTCATTAACCCAAAAACTTTTTACAATTGGATCAGCAATCCTTCTTACAACCCTACTCCTGAATTGTCTGTCTTGCAGAACACGCGGAATACCAAGCATTGTAGTATTTGGATACTCCAAAAGAACCAAAATTGTGTTTCTCAAGATGTGTTCCAAACGAGGCCCCCAACTTGCTCCATAAATTTTCTTAAAAATTCCAATAAGCCCAGAAGTAATGATGCTGTTCAAATTAGAATCTATATTTTCAAGCAAATTAAAAGCGACCGGATAATCACGATCGGAAGGGTCAAACAAGATCACGTCATTAGTGCGCCGCGAAGGAATGAAATTAAGCACGGACTCCGCCAAATCGCCATGCGGATCAACAACTGCGAGCCCACGCCCGGCCTGAATATCAGAAAATATCATATTTTCCAACATCGTCGTTTTCCCCATGCCTGTCTTCCCAAGGATATACATATGCCTGCGCCTATCTAAACCTTTTATGCCAAAAACTTGTGAAACACCTCTAAAATTAGATTTTCCAAGTATAGTTAAATCCTCTTGCCTAACATCACTTGGTATGGGCAAATCAACAGGCGGTTCAAGACGCTTACTGCGAACCCAATAGATATTAGGAGTTGTAACGGTTAGATTAGGCATATGATACAAAGTAGCCAATTCCTCAACATTAAGAACAAAAGGACGATCAAGAAGCCTTGCCCTGTAACGCGCAACCGCATCATTACCATAATAAAATCTTCCAATTTTAAAACCATTCAGTTGAGGAATATTAAATTGCTTGAACGAACCAGCAATCTCACGAATTTTGATCAAGGCAGCCTCTTTGCCCGCGAGCTTTGGAACATAGACAATTCTGATACTGGTCTCAAAAAGAAGCTTACCAACCTTATCAATCGAGGCGACTAAATTGGTTTCTCTGTCATGAGTTTTTGATACTTGTTCCTGAATATTGCCTCGCACGCTCTCCTCATACTGGCGACCAGTCGCTTTAACTCCTAACCCTTGCAACGCAAAAAACCAATATAAAGGAAAAAAGACAATCCTCAAAATCCTGCTGCGAGAAGTAAATGCCCTCACGTAAACCCTCTTCAAAGGCTCAATATTTAAGTAAAGCCCTTTTGCCAAAAGCTTAATGCAACGAGTATAAACAATTCTCCACTTATCTTCCAAAGGACGCACAACAATCTGAATCCAGGCTTGTTCATCCGGATCATTAAATTTTGAAAGAGTTGACGTAATCGCCGACAAAGGATCCATAGCAACCTTTGCCTTATTATCCTCAAACTGAGGATAACGCTTGATCGGCATAAAATCAGGTTCATTTAAAGACAATTCCACCGCGATCGCGTTCCTAAAGGCGTCCCCTGCGACACCTTTAGAATTGCCGAATTGCCGACCTTCCAAACCTATAATTGGTTTTTCCATACGTTCTTGCGACAAATCAGCTAATAATTTTGCCACCTTAGCTCCAGCTAAAGAAACATAATCCACGCATTCAGCAATTTCCACGTTTGGATATTGAGCATATATTTGTCCCTCCACCAAATTACGCAATCTTAAAGGGAAATGAACATAAAATCTAATATTGCGTTCCACGTTAGCAATCTCAAAACTTACCTGATCCTGCGAAAAACCCCTTAATCTGTCCCAGAAAGATATTTTTCTAGCAATACTGTGAATATTTGCAAAAATTTGCTCCGCCACAATCGGACCGTGATCATTGTCCTTGGCAACTCTAATCACAAGTACAGTGTGCTTTTCCTGTTTTTTTCTCGTTTGAACCTGAAAACGAGTAAAAAACTCAAGCATCACTAGTAAAACCAGTATTCCAACTCCAACCAAGACAAAATTTAACACTAACCAGTAATAATCCATAACTCAATACAGTTAATTACAAAAGAAAGTATAAAGTAAGGCCAATCAAAAAACCAAGCACATTGAATCTTCTAACACATTATGTCACTTTAAAATTACATGCCTATAAAGAACCAACCTCAATTCAATCTGCCAGCTCCAAAAAACGTTTAAGAATAATAACTGCCGCAAGTTCATCCTCCATCCACTTGCGCTCCCGGCCTCGCACTCCTTTAATTGAGGATAAAAATTCATCGGCTTCAAACGAAGTGAATGACTCATCTTCAAATTCAACCGGAATATCAACAAGATATTCATCAAGCTTCTCCCCTATCCCACGAATCCGTTTAGATTGGAAAGTTTCCTCACCATCCTTGCCAACAGGAATACCCATGACAATGCCAATAACATTCTCCTTTTTACAAAAGTCTTTAATTTTTGCGAAAAGCCCAGCAAGACTGTTAAAATCTTTAATCACGCCTCTACCAAAAACCATCGTTTGATCCTCATCACTGAGGGCAAGACCAACAGTCCTATCACCAAAATCAATTGCCAGAATCTTACCTTTATTTTTCACCCTTAACCTCTAAAAGAATTTTAGCTTCACACTCATCACTTAACCTTACCGGAACCTCATAGGTACCAACAACCTTAATGTGTGCCGACAGTTTGATACGCTCTTTGCCAAGCTTAATCTTAAATTCCTTTTCAAGAATTTCAGCAAGATCCTTTTCATTTATTGAACCATAAAGCTTATCGCCCTTCGCTTTTCGTTTAAGAACAACCTTTCTCCCATCAATCTTGGCTTTCAGTTCTTTAGCCTGTTCATTAAGACGCTCCTTTTCAATCATCTGCTTTTCTTTCATAACCGCCGCAAACTTGATCATGGCCGGAGTAGCAACAGAAGCAAGCTTCTTAGGCAAAAGAAAATTTTGATAATAACCATCCTTTACATTCTTGACATCCCCTTTTCTAGCAACACCTTTAACATCATGAGTAAATACTACCTGCATATTCAATAAAAATTATTAATTAAATTGTTTATTATAACACCACATTATTTATAAGAGAAAGCAGAATAAAAGTAAAGCGCCTCACGAAAAGAAACTTCAAAAAGAAATCAGCTTTAAATATTAAGGACAATTTATACACCACTTTTCCAAATGCGAAAACCGATCAGAAACAAACGCGAGGTTTTTCAGCACCATCCCTTTAACCTTTCCATCCGAAGCAAACTTATAGCTAGGACGATAAAGAAAAATAGCTGGAACATCATGAGCAATCTCTTTGGCAAGCTCCTTCAACAATATTGCTTTTTTTGTGCTATCAAATGTATCACGAATCTTCTCTATTAGAGCATCAGCCGCAAAACTTCTGTAATTGCTCAAATTCAACCCACCCTCACCCACTTGACTAGAATGCCAATAAGAATAGGTATCATAATTATACCCAAGACTCTGACCCGTCACAACCATCTCATAATCCCTAGCAGCCAACCTAACATTAAAAGCATCGATATCCTCAAACTGAACATCAACCTGAACACCAATTTTCTCCCAGCTTGTGCGCAAAAATTCCGCCACCTGTTTCATTTCCTCTGCTTGCGCAGTACCATCCGCATATTTTCTTATCAGCAAGTTTAATTTAAGCACATTCCCTTTAACATCTTTTCTATAGAGAGATTTATCAGTAGACATCTTATAACCACTTTCCTCAAGCGCATTACGAGCCTCATCAAGATTAAATTGATAAATCCAATCCGCCTGATCAAGCTCCATTAAAGGCGTGTCAACCGCTGTCTTGCCCTTGAGTAATTTAAGAAGAGCCTCTTTATTAAGAGATTTCTGCAAGGCTAAACGCACCTTGCCTTTGGACAAAACATCAGAATTCATATTGAAAAAAAGCGCCGTATATTGAGGCAACTCATAATTACTAAAAATAAATCGGTTAGCGATATCAACTTTATCCCAAATATCACGCGGGACTTTGGCAATCACATCAAGCTTATCCAATTCTTTAGCCATACTCTCAGAATCAGGATAAATATTAAATCGTATCAGCCTGATCTTACCCTTTTCGCCATAATAGTTTTCATTAACCGTAAGCACAACCCTTTGCCTACCATCAGGCAATGACTCAATCGCACTATCAACTTTATATGGACCGCTACCAACAGGTTTAAGATTAAAATTGTCATACGGGAGATCAGCCACATTTATTCCATCCAAAATATGCTTAGGCACTATCCCAACATTCGTATTAGTTATAAAAAAAGAATTAGGCTTAGATAAAATAAAATCAATCGTCCTTTTATCAATCTCCTTAATCTCTACGCCTTGGAAATTCGCTTTCAAAACAGGATTCTGAAAATCTGGATTTTGTATGACGTCATGAAAAGTGAAATAGACATCATCAGCAGTCAAAGGGACACCATCATGCCAAAAGACATTCTCCTTGATCACAAACCTATAAGTCTTCTTATCAGGCGTAACCGTTAAATCGGCTATATCACCCACAAAAGACATCAAGTCAGGATCATATTTAGTCAAACCAGAAAAAACCAAACTAGCAACATCCCTATTAGCATCAGAATAATCAACATACAAAGGGTTAATCACAATTGGCCTTTCACTAATCACACCTTCGGTGTACACACCACCCTCGCTAAACAATAAACCCGGCGTTTTTGCAAATTCACGAACAGTGTGAATCGCCATAACCAAAAAAATCACAAGCAAAATAACACTTATTACCTTTTCCTCAATGCTGTAGGAACGGATTACACGCAAAAAAACATTCCAAGCCTTTGCCATGATCTAATTTTAATAAACAAACATGTTTTAATGGACAAACATGAAAGCAATTGCTGAAAGCACAAAAAGAACAGCCAAAACTATTGTTGCTCTAAAAACAAGCTTTTCCGCCCCCCTCTTTGTTGTCGCAATCGCTCCCGCGGAAGCAAATGGAGAAGATAAGCCAGCACTCCTGTTCTGAATCAAAATCGCGACTATTAATAAAATAGCGATAAATGCCTGCGCATACTTTAATAATGTGTACATAGAAATTCTATTTATTGCGAATAAAAAAATGTAATAACCAGTTAATCAGTCCAAAAATCACTCCCGCAAACAGATAAGTTAACCTGCCGCCGATAACAACTGAAACATCGCCAAAATGTATACCATTCACAATCTCTACGGTCAACCAGAAGATAATAGCGTTTATAACAAAAGAAAAAAGTCCAACCGTCAGAAACATGAGAGGAAAAGACAACAGTTTCATCAGCGGTTTAACAAAGAAGTTTAAAAAACCAATAAAAAAACCACCAATCAGAAAAAACACAATACCGCCAGTATAGTGAATATCAGTAATAAAATAAGTAACGACATACAGCGCCAAAGCATTCAAAAAAACACCCACAATTATCTTTCTCAACATTCCAACAAAAAAATTTAAAAAAATAACAACAGTAATCTATCACAAATACGCTTTATAACCAAGTGATGACCAAAATCTTAGCTACGCCTTACAGCCACTTTCAACCGCATACCATCAATCTCCAGTTCCTTCTCACGATCCCAGTCAAGATCACCTTTTTCTTGAATTTCAATCGCCAGCGTCTCGCGTTTAATATAATCAGCGAACGCAAATACCGCTTCTTTCAGCGCGCTTTCAGACTTGATTAACACATAAATCCTCTCATCAACACGATAATCAGCTTCCTTCCTTAAATCCTGAATCATGCGCACAATTTCACGCGCCTGACCCTCCAATTTCAACTCTTCTGAAATTTTTGTATCAAGCACGACAGAAAGACCAGCTTCACTTGCCACATCATAACCCTGGCGCCCCATAAACCCCATCTCAAAATCTCCTTCACCAAGAACAAAACCAGCAACCTTTACTGTTCCATCATCATTGATTTCAAATTCTCCAGCTTTAGCCTTTTTTATTATTTCCTGAACATCTTTACCATAGCGCGGCCCTAATACTTTTGCGTTTGGAATCACAACCCTTTTTACAAAATCAGCCACATCTTTAATAATTGCCATATTTTTCACATTTAACTCTTCACAAATAACATCCTTCTGAGCCAAAACCATCTTTTCATCAACATTGACCGGTAACCCAACCTGAACCAGCCTTAAAGGCTGACGCACCTTGATGTTTGCTTTATCACGAACGGCGTGCCCTAAAGTCACTATCTGCCTAATCAAATGGTTCTCCTTATTTAGCTCAGGCCTAATATAAGCTTTCACCGCCTTGGGCCAATCCGACAAATGCACCGACTCCTCTCCAGTAAGATTTCTATAAATTTCTTCAGCAATAAATGGCATAAATGGAGCCAATAACCTGGTAAAAGTGGTCAAAACCATATAGAGAGTTTGATAAGCTTCAAACTTATCCACGTCATTTTCGGATTTCCAAAAACGACGCCGACTGCGACGCACATACCAATTACTCAAATTATCAACAAAATCCATCATGGGACGCGTCGCCCGCGTCAGATTGTAATCGTCCATCTCAGAAGTAACAGTGGCTATAAGTTGGTTCAATTCTGAAAGAATCCACTGATCTAGCTTATGTGAAGGCTCAAAAGACTTCTTCATATTTTTTGGATTCCACTGATCTATATTGGCATAAGTCGTAAAAAAACTATAAGTATTCCACAAGGTAAGAGTAAATTTCTTAACGACCTCTTCCACGTGTTTTTCGCTAAAACGCACATCCTCCGCCAATGGTGCCGTGGAAGAATAAAGAAACATTCGCGTTGAATCCACCCCCTTAGTTTCAAACAGCACATTCGGATCTGGATAATTTTTCTTCCTCTTTGACAACTTTTCACCGTCTGCGGCCAACAAAATCCCGTTAACTATCACATTTTTAAAAGCAGGCTTATCAAAAAGAATAGAAGCCAACACATGAAGAGTATAAAACCACCCACGAGTCTGATCCAAACCTTCCGCTATAAAATTGGCTGGAAAATTATCTTCAAACTCCTGTTTGTTCTCAAAAGGATAATGAAGCTGCGCATAGGGCATGGCGCCACTCTCAAACCAACAATCAAGCACCTCAGGAATTCTCCGCATCATTTTACCACATTGAACACACTGAAAAGTGATTTCATCAATATAAGGCTTATGCAAATCAAGTTCACCGTTCCTCATCGGCAACTTGCCGCCAGATCTTGCCTTTAACTCCGCGATTGAACCAATACATTCAGTATGCCCATCTTCACACTCCCAAACTGGTATTGGACACCCCCAGAAACGATTTCTACTAATCGCCCAATCTCGAGCACCTTCAAGCCATTTACCAAACCGACCTTCTTTGATATGTTCCGGCATCCAATGAATTTTTTTATTATTCTTCAAAAGACGTGGCTTTAAATCAGTTACCTTAATAAACCAAGAACGGGTTGAATAATTCAGCAAAGGCGTATCACACCGCCAACAATGCGGATAACTATGCCGAACGCTTTCAGACTTCAAACAAAGACCGTGCTTCTTTAAATAATCAACAACATTTTGATCCTGCCCTTTAGCAAACTTACCTGCCCACTCTTTTACCTCATCCTTAAAAGTCCCATCCATCGCTACATGCTGAATCAAAGGCAAAACGTATTTTTGAGCAACCCTATAATCGTCCTCACCAAACATCGGCGCAATATGCACTACACCTGTGCCATCTTCAGTGGTCACATAATCATCCAAGACTATCCGATAGCCATTCTTCCCTTTAACATGATTATAATAATTAAACAGAGGCTTGTATTCCCTACCTTCCATTTTCTTTGGATCAACCTTATCTAGAATCTTATAACTTTGCAGACCCGACAACCCACCCAAAACAGCACCCACACGATCTTCAGCCAAAATATAAACCTCCTCACTGCCACCCTCAAAATGCACGCCAACCTCGACATATTTTATCTTCGGCCCCATGCACAAGGCGATATTACCAGGCAATGTCCAAGGCGTTGTTGTCCAAGCAAGAACAAACACATCCTCATCCACAAGTTTGAACTTACAATAAACTGACACATCAGTAACATCTTTGTACCCTTGACTAACCTCAAAATTAGACAAAGGCGTTTCACATCTTGGACATATGTGCATACTCTTGTAACCTTGATAAACCATTCCTTTCAGCCAAATCTGCTTAAAAACCCACCAAATGGATTCCATGTAATCATTGTTGAGAGTCGCGTAACTATGCTCAAAATCAACCCATCTAGCAATTCTCTTTAACAATGTCTCCCATTCTTTGGTATACCTGAAAACGCTTTCACGACATTTATTGTTAAATTGAGCCACCCCCATAGTCTCTATATCTTTCTTGCCGCTTAAATTCAATTCTTTTTCTATTTCGTATTCAACCGGTAAACCATGGCAATCCCATCCATTTACACGCGGCACATAAAAACCTTTCATCGTCCAATACCTCGTCACGGCATCTTTTAAAGAGTTAGCCATGATATGGCCATAATGAGGCAACCCATTAGCAAACGGAGGCCCATCAAAAAAAACATACTTCTTCTTGTCCCTCCGAGCAGCCAGCGACTTCTCAAATGTATTATTTTTTGCCCAATATTTAAGAATATCTTGCTCAAGCTCTGGAAAAGACTGTTTTGGATTAACAGACTTAAACATAAATAAAAATTCAATGCCTTAATATTTTAGCGTAAAAAAAAGCCAAAATAAAGGCTCATAAGCTAAATAAACAGTAAAAACAATAAAAATCAATATTGCGGCATGATTTTTTTCCTGCTAATTTCTCACCAAAATTTTTAAAATACTATGTCAAAATACTCTAGAAACAACATTTTTGAAACGCCCACTGAAACAGAACCGCAAGCAAAATACGGTATCCACGGTTACGATCTAAAAAGAGAAATAAAACGCAACGGGCGCCCAACTGAATTTAGAGCAACAATCTTAAAGAAAATTCCAGTTAGAAACCCTCTTGAAGACAAATGGCAGATCAAAGATATTGAAGTCTTAATATCCAATAAAGACACCATAGCAAACGAACCAAAAATCATTGATGGTGTGCATAAATACAGGATTGACGATGATCTTATGCTTTATCTTACTGAAGAAACAATCGGGAAACTGCGAATTGATATAAACAATGTAACGCTTTACATTTTCAACAATCCTGACGAACAACCAACGCAACTGCCGGACAATTTAAGAATCGCGATCGCAAAAAGGATATCACGACTAATGCAATCCCTGCCTCCTCCCGCACCAAACTGTAGATTCGGAGGACGACGATTCTAAATTCAAATACAAAGTTAAATCCTGCCTTTCAGATCAAGATCAGCCGTAATTTTTGATTCTTCCGGATATTCCTGCCCTTGGTATTTTGCGCCTTGCTTATTCCTGTAAGAAACAGCGGCAGGAGAACTCATCTGCTCAAAAGCAAGCTGGCAAACACGCATCCCGGGATACAAAGCTACAGGCATACGATTAATATTGGTAATTTCCAAAGTGATCGTGCCTTCAAAACCAGCATCAACAAAGCCCGCGGTAGAATGGATTATGATGCCAAGTCTTCCCAGAGAACTTCTACCCTCAACACGAGCAACAAGATCATCAGCAATACTGATTTTTTCCATGGTTACACCCAGCACAAACTCACCAGGTTGCACAACAAAGGCTTGACCTTCATCAATCTCCACCAATCTAACTATATCCCTGAAAGTCGCGGCATCCCTGGGATCCAGAATCGCGTGACTGGAATGATTATAAAGTTTGAAAAACCTGCCAAGACGCAAATCTAAAGAAGAAGGACCAAGGTTTCTTAAATGATCATTGTCCGGAGAAACAATTGATATATCACCCTTCAAAATCCGTTGTTTGATATCTCTGTCAGAAAGTATCATTTAGTCGTTTAAACAAAGGTTTATAATCCATTACCAAACTTGACGCCAAGCCAATATACTTTGACGGCGTCAACGCTTGCAACTGTTTTTTCTCACGAGCCGGTATTTCAAGCTGATCAATAAATTTAGCCATAACCGCTCTTGATATCTTTTTGCCACGAGTCAAATTTTTAAGTTTTTCATAAGCACCCTCTACTTTATATTTCCTTAAAATCATTTGCACAGGTTCGGCCATTAACTCCCACTTATCATCCAAATCAGACCTGACCGCAGAAGCGTTTAATTCCAGCTTTGCCAACCCTTGAATACAATTTTTATACGCCAATACGCTATAACCAATTGCTGAACCAATATTACGTAAAACAGTTGAATCCGAAAGATCACGCTGCAATCTAGAAATAGGCAGCTTCTCAGCAAAATGAGATAATAACGCATTGGCAACGCCAAGATTTCCCTCACTATTCTCAAAATCAATTGGATTAACCTTATGAGGCATTGTTGATGAACCAACCTCTCCACTCTTCAATTTCTGTTTAAAATAACCAAGACTGATATAAGTCCAAACATCCCGATCTAAATCAAGTATCACCGTATTAATACGCCGAATCGCATCAAAAATCTCCGCGTAAAAATCATGCGGTTCTATTTGAGTAGTATAAAGAGTAGCTTCAAGTCCCAATCCTTGTATAAATTTATTGCTCGCCTCAACCCAATTCACATTAGGATAAGCGATAACATGAGCGTTATAATTCCCAACCGCCCCATTAATCTTGCCAAGCAGTCTTATCCCCGCCAACCTCTCCATTTGCCTTTCTAAACGCGCCAAAAAATTAACCAATTCCTTGCCCAAAGTCGTTGGACTGGCTGGTTGCCCATGAGTCCTTGAAATCATCGGCACATCCGCATACCTAATTGACAACGCGTAGATTGCCTCAGCTAATCCAGTTAATACAGGAAAAAAGACCCGCATTAAAGCACCTCGCAACATCAACGCATAAGCAAGATTATTGATGTCCTCCGAAGTACATCCAAAATGAATAAACTCAAGATAAGGTTCAAAAACACTATCTTTCAGATTTTCCTTAATAAAATATTCAATTGCTTTAACATCATGATTAGTCACCTCTTCAATCTTTTTAACCCTATGCGCGCTGACTACGTCAAACAATTCATACAACTGCCTTAAATCCTGAAGTTGCGCTTCCTCCCAAACTTTAGTGCCGCTCAATTTTAACTCATTGCAGATAAAAATAAACCATTCAATTTCCACCATCACCCGATATTTCATCAAAGCCGCTTCGCTGAAATAAGCCCTAACCTCATCAACCTTGAAACTATACCTGCCATCCAAAGGTGAAATGCTGTTCACAGGATCAATCATATCCTTGCAAATTAAATTTTAAATTCGGCCTTGATTTTTTTAAGATGCTCCAAATATTTTTCCCTCAATTGCTGATCATTAAGAGCAAAAATCCTCACCACCGCTAGAGCGCAATTTACGGGATCCAAAACCGTCAAAACTGGTACCTCTGAGGGCATCTGTAACGTTGAATGAATATTTATTGCCATATCATCCTTATCAGCAAATGGAGGACAAGCTATAACGGGATGTATTGCCGAACCGGCAGTAACTCCAGAAAGCCCGTTTGACCTTCCCGCTATTGTCACATAAATTAACTCACCCTCAAAAGCATTAAATTTTTCAATCAAGCCTACCAATAACTCCGGAACTTTATGCGCCGACAACACACGCACCTCATAAGGAATACTCCATCGTCCAAGCTCCTTGGTAATTTTTTCAGCCCAATCCCTATCTTTTTCCGAGCCTAACAATAAAACAACGAGTTTACTCATAAATATTTAGTTAAATTTTTCGTCAACCTTTCAATGACGGGACCAACCACTGCTTCAAAAGTCTGCCCTGTTATCAATTCATACGCTTCTATATAACGGCGCGCAGTTTCCACCCGAACCTCATCCGGTATTGACGGCAATTCCCCAATTCCTCTAAAACCATTATTCACCAACCACTCTCGCAAATACTCCTTATCAATCTTTTTTTGTTCCTCACCCATCGCAAATCTCTTTTCATACTCATCCGCGAACCAAAAACGCGAAGAATCCGGCGTGTGAATCTCGTCAATCAGAACAATCTCGCCATCAGCAGTTTTGCCAAACTCATATTTTGTGTCCACTAAAATAATTCCCTGCTTGGCACAAATTTCCACCCCGCGCTCATAAAGTTTCAAAGAGGCCTCAGCCACCTTCTCATAATCATCACGCGACAAAATACCTCTTTTTACAATTTCATCTGGCGATACCGACTCATCATGGTCACCATGAGCAGCCTTGGTTGAAGGAGTGATAATTGGCTTTTGGAATTTTTGATTTTTCTTCAAGCCTTCAGGCAAAATATTGCCACAAAAATTTCTAATCCCATGTTCATAGTTATACCACGCGCTAGTGGTTGTAACACCGGTAATATATCCTCTCACAACCATCTCCAACTGCAAGGGCACGCATTCTTTGGCAACCAACACGTTTGGATCTGGAAACTCAATCACATGGTTGCCTATAATATCCTCAGTCTGATCAAACCAGAACTTTGCCATTTGATTCAAAACCTGCCCTTTAAAAGGTATTTGACATATAACCCTGTCAAAAGCTGACAACCGATCGGTCACAATTATAATTCTCCTGCCATCCTTTGTGTAATTGTCCCTAACTTTGCCCTCATATTTATTGCCCAAAGATTGAAAATCCGTTCCAGCCAAACAATATGGTAGCTGTTGGGCGATTTGCTGAGAAGAAAGCATAAAATAAATGATTTGATTAATTAAAATAAAATGCGTCAAACATAAATGCATTTCCAATATAGTGTTTTAAAAGTGGAACCGCAAGATCGGAACAAACTCTAATTCACAAAATACAAACTCAGCAAGAATTTAATGCACTTGCATCTTTTAATTAATAATTCTCCATGATAATGTTTTGCCGAACATCTTTATTAATTTCACATGAGATCCAAACTGCAAAAATACGGCAGGATCACGGCTATTTTGGGCGCACAATGGGGTGATGAAGGAAAAGGGAAACTAATTGACATCCTATCCGCGGAATACGATATCGTTGTGAGAGCCACGGGCGGAGCGAACGCTGGGCACACCGTTTACATTCCCGACGCGATAAATCCAGGTCAAACTCAAAAATTTATCTTTCACCTCATGCCGTCAGGAGTACTTTACCCAGATAAAATAGGCATCATTGGCAATGGCTGCGTCGTGCACTTACCAACTTTCTTTGAAGAAGTAAAATTGCTCAAAAATAACAACATTGACGTGGCAGGACGCGTCTTTATTTCAGATCGGGCGCACCTAGTGTTTGAATATCACAAATTAATAGACCAAATCCAAGAACAACAAAAAGGTAAAAACAAAGTTGGCACCACAGGGCGCGGTATTGGACCGGCTTACATGGATAAGATCTCGCGCACAGGAATTCGCGCGCATGAACTGAAAGATTTTGAGCGATTTTCAATCCACTTAAGAAAAAACGTGCAAACACTTCAACAAATCTACCCGGAACTAGATTTTGATGTTGAAACAGAAATTGATTACTACCGAGAAATACTCCCCCAAATAACACCTTACATTACCAACACCACATACTATCTCAACAACGCGATCACCAGCAGCAAAAAACTTCTAATGGAAGGAGCAAATGGCACTCTCCTTGATATTGACCACGGCACTTATCCATATGTGACATCTTCCAATGCTTCAATCGGCGGTATTATTACAGGATCAGGCATCAGCGCCATGAAACTTGATTCCGCTATCGGCATTATGAAAGCGTACTGCACGCGCGTTGGCGCCGGACCATTCCCAACGGAACTTGAAAATGCCATCGGAGAAAAAATGCGCTCAACGGGAAAAGAATTTGGCTCAACCACAGGCAGACCACGCCGTTGCGGCTGGTTTGACGCCGTAGCTTCAAAATATTCCGCGACTATCAACGGTTTTACAGCCATTAACCTTACCAAATTGGATGTCTTGGACGATTTTGAGACGATTAGAATCGGAACTAAATACATACTTGCGGGCAAAGAGCTTGACGAATTTCCATCTTCACCGGAACAACTTGCCGAAGTGCAAGTCATTTATGAAGATCTCCCCGGCTGGAAAGAACCAATCAAGCATTGCCGGTCATTTGAAGAACTACCTAAAAATGCTCAAAAATACATAAAAAGAATTGAAGAACTGATAGCTTGCCCCGTAAACTTCATTGGAGTGGGAGCCAGTAGAGATGAAATGATCATTATTTAATCTTAACCGTTCGTTCAACATGCAATTTTTTATTGATACCGCCAATATTGAAGCAATAAAAAAATATAATGCCTGGGGCGTTGTTAACGGCGTCACCACAAATCCCAGTCTAATCGCCAAAGAAGGGTCAAACCTAGCAACTAAAGTCAAAGAAATCGCCAAAATAGTTAAAGGCCCAATCAGCGTGGAAACGCTGTCCAATGACCTTGAAGGAATGCTCAATGAAGCCCGCCACTATACCACGTGGAGTAGTAACATTGTAATTAAACTCCCCTGTTCCGAAAACGGCCTAAAAGCATGTTACAAACTTTCCAATGAAGGAATCGCCGTAAACATGACACTAGTTTTTTCCACAGCTCAATTTCTGCTAGCCGCAAAAGCCGGCGCAAAACTTATCAGTCCCTTCATAGGCAGACTTGACGATATCGGGGAAGACGGCATGAGTATGATCAAAGAACTTACTGAAATCAACAAACATTATGATCTGAAAACAAAAATAGTCGTCGCCAGCATTCGCCATCCACGCCATGTGATTGAAGCGGCAAAGCTAGGAGCTCACATCGCGACCATTCCACCTGATGTCTTAGAAAAAATGATCAAACACCCACTCACGGATAATGGGATTGAAAAATTCCTAAAAGACTGGGAAAAAGCACAAAACAATCAATTATGATAAGAATAGACATCTCAAATCTTTGCAAGTTAAAAACCGACGCGCTTACAAACAAAGAACTGTTCACAAAGCCATCAAACATCAAAAAACTGCTTGAAAAAGTTAAAGCGCGCAAACAAGGATTCTACTCGGTAATTGAAGAGAAAGAAACTCTAAAGAAAATCTTATCTTACGCAAAAACGCACTCCGGCAAATACAAAAATATCACGGTTTTGGGCATAGGAGGCTCCGCGCTTGGTACCATCTGTCTGCACCGTAGCCTGCAACATCTCTTTTATAACGAACTGCCCCGCCAGAATAACCTGCCTGCTTTTCATGTTCTGGACAACATTGACCCAGCGCTTATATCAAACTTTGAAGACCTCATTGACCTACGCACAACCTTATTCATCGTCGTCACAAAATCCGGGTCAACCCCAGAAACACTTGCCCAATATTTTCATTTCGCTGAAAAGATCCATAAACATAAATTAAACCCAGCTCAACATTGCATCTTCATAATCGGCACAAACACAAATAAATTACAAGAAATCGCCCAAAAAAATAAAATCCAAATTTTTGAAATCCCCAAAAACGTCGGCGGGCGTTTTTCAGTTTTAACCGCGGTCGGTCTATTACCAGCGGCTCTTACCGGCATAAAAGTCAAAGAACTGCTCAAAGGAGCCCAAGACATGAAAAAATCATTTTTTAGCTTAAAAAACAAATCTAATCTCCCGTACCTCATCGCGAGAATACAATATCTTCTTTTAAAAAAAGGCAAAACCATCAATGTCTTAATGCCATATTCCCAAAAACTGAACAGCTTTTCGGACTGGTACCGGCAACTACTCGCTGAAAGCATCGGGAAAAAAGGCCTTGGCATCACTCCAGTTAACGCACTGGGAGCAACCGACCAACATTCCCAAAACCAGCTCTATAACGAAGGCCCAAACGACAAGCTCTTCATGTTTATTAAAGTTGCCAAACCACAACCTGACCTTACAATCTGCGACAGTAATCATGAACAAGATCCCGCGTACTTTAATGGCCTCACTTTCGGAAAATTGCTGGAAACTGAAATGCAAGGCACAATTCAAGCACTAACCGCAAACAACCGCCCCAACATCACAATTGAAATCACTAAAGTAGATGAGTACAACCTAGGCCAATTATTCATGCTGTTTGAAAGCGCGACCGCTTTCCTTGGTGAAATGCTCGGCATCAATGCTTACAACCAACCCGGCGTTGAACGGTCAAAACAAATCACCAAAGAATTATTAACCAATAATAATGGCAAAAAGCATTTCACATCAATACGACGAACTTGACCAAACAGAGCTAGAACTCCTCGCAACCCTAGCAAAAGCGTGCAGAAGATCCATAATTGAAATGACAAGTCTAGCTCAAAGTGGCCATCCTGGAGGATCTCTTTCCTCAATAGATTATCTATGCCTACTATACGAACATATCATCAGCAAAACCGGCGAAAAGATTGTCATCAGCAACGGACATATTTCCCCAGCCGTCTATGCCGTACTAGCCGAAATGGGCTACATTCCAAAAGATAAAGTACTTGAGTCTTTTAGAAAAACTGGCAGCATCTACGAAGGGCATGTCACCCGCCACGTCAACGGAGTCTGGTACGGCACGGGCCCTCTTGGCATAGGCGTCTCAATTGCCGCCTCTTTTGCCCTCGCAGAAAAACTGAACAAACAAGATCAAAAAGTCTTTGCCGTCATGGGAGATGGCGAAGCACAAGAAGGGCAAGTGTACGAAATGATGTTATTTGCCAATAAATATAAACTTAACAACCTAATTTTATTTGTTGACAACAATCAACTGCAACTCACAGGCAGCCTCACGGAGATCATGCCCACAAACATCAAAAAAATATTTAAAGCCGGAAACTGGCAGGTATTAGAATGCAACGGGCACGACTTCAAAGAAATGTGGCAAACCCTACGCAAAGCCATCTCCTCTCAAAACAAACCCACAGTCATCATCGGCAACACCATCATGGGTAAAGGAGTTGACTTTATGGAAAAAGAGTGGGCAAATAAAAAATCTACCTGGCACGGCAAAACAACTGATCAAACACAAACACGCGCGGCACTGGAAAAAATACCCATTAGCAAACAAGAAACTCTCTTGCTCTCTAATTTTAGAAAACAAATCAAATGGCATCCCGACAAACCCATCTTTACTCCAACACTAAGCCGAATCACAATTGACACCGGCATCCCCATTCTTTACGAGACATCAACCAATACCGATTGTAGAAGTGCTTATGGAAAAGCATTGCTTGACCTGACCAAAAGAAATAAATGCATAGTAGCCCTCGCGGCAGATTTAAGATCAAGCGTAATGACAGGAGCAATCGCCAACGAAATTCCCAACCAGCACATTGAATGCGGTATCAGCGAACAAAACATGGTTTCTATTGCCGGCGGTCTAAGTTTAACTGGAATAATTCCGTTTTGTTCAACTTTTGGCGCATTCATGACCAGTCGTGCCAAAGACCAAGCCAGGGTCAATGACATCAACAGAACAAACGTAAAAATGGTTGCGACACATTGCGGACTATCCGTTGGAGAAGACGGCCCAACACACCAAGCAATAGACGACAGCGGATCTTTTCTTGGACTGCTTAACACCATGCTGATTGAACCAGCGGATCCTAATCAAACAGACCGCATTATAAGATACATCGCCTCACATTATGGCAACTTTTACGTACGCATGGGACGCCACAAAGTCCCAATCATCACTAAAGAAGACGGCTCACCCCTCTACGACGTCAATTACAAATACGAGTACGGGAAATGTGATATTGTCAGAGCAGGATCAGACATAACTATCGCCGCCATGGGCCCGATGATATCCGAAGCGCTCCTGGCAAAAGAAAGACTTAAACGCTCCAAACCTGATCTGAGCGTGGAAATTGTCGCTGTCTCTTCAATCAAAAAATTTGATAACACCCTAATTAACTCTATCAACAAAACCCGCAACCTGATCACGGTTGAGGACCATAATACCTATTCCGGACTCGGTTCACAAGTTGCACGCCTGCTACTTAAAGAAAAAATCGCTGTTAAAAAATTCCACACAATTGGGATCAGCGAATATCAGTTAAGCGGAAAAGCGGAAGAACTTTACGTTAAAGCCGGACTCTGCGCGGAAGCTATTGAAAAAGCGTGTCATTAATATCAAACACTATGCAACCATGGGCACAAAAACCAACAGAACTGTTTAAAGAATATGCAACTTCCAAAAAAGGGCTCTCAAACGTTGAAGCCCAAAAAAAACTAAAACAATACAATCTTAACGAAATCGCACGAAAGGACAAAAAATCAGGGCTTAGCATCTTAATTGAACAATTCACGGACCCATTGGTAATTGTTCTACTAATGGCCGCGATCATTGCTATATTCCTCAACGAAAAAACCGACGCCGCAATCATTATCACAATCGTCCTGATCAACGCGATTTTAGGCTTCATCCAAGAATTCAAAGCAGAAAAAACCGTCCGCGCTTTACGCAAACTAATTTCCCATAAAAGCAAAGTACTGCGCGACAACAAAAAAATTCAAATTGACGCCCAGTTACTAGTCCCAGGAGACCTCGTATTCCTTAACATTGGAGATATTGTCCCGGCAGACATACGCCTGATAAATGTTGATGAACTGACAATTGATGAATCTTCACTAACCGGTGAATCCATACCAGTTATCAAAACAACCACCCCAATCGCCGCGACAAAAAACCTTCCCCAAGATCTTACTAACATGGCTTTCATGGGCACCCACGTAGTCAGTGGCAACGGACAAGGCATCGTAATAGCCACGGGCAAAAATACCTCTTTGGGGAGAACCGCGGCATACCTTAAAGAACCGGAAGGCATTTCGGATTTTGAAAGAAGCATGTCTCATTTCAGCCGTTTTTTGTTGAAAGTAATCATGCTGATGACCTTCTTCATCTTTATCGTTAACGCTATTTTGCAACACGGCTTGTTAGAATCCTTTCTTTTTGCGCTAGCTCTCGCCGTCGGAATAACGCCAGAAGCACTCCCAATCATAATCACAATCAGTCTTTCCAAAGGAGCGCAAAAACTGGCTAAATCCAAAGTAATCGTCAAAAAACTTACCTCAATTGAAGACCTTGGTAATATGGACATACTTTGCACAGACAAAACAGGCACATTAACCGAAGGCAAACTTTCACTTGAAAACTTTATTGATACAGACGGTCAAATTAATAATGATCTGCTTGTATATTCAATGTTATGCAATGACGCCGTAGTAACTGCCAAAACAATTGAAGGAAACAGCATTGATCAAGCCATCTGGAACAGCAAACAAACAAAAATGGTTATGGAACAATACAAAAAGTACAAACTTCTAGACCATAATGAATTTGATTTCAACAGGCGACGCATGAGTGTAATCGTCAAAAAACCAGATGGGCAACGCCTCATGATAGTTAAAGGAGCTCTTGAATCACTTGCGAGCGTTTGTGACAAAATCCGCATCAAAAACGTAGACCTGCCCCTAAATCAACCAAGACTGGATATTTTCCTTGAACAAATCAATGCTTATCGGAAAAAAGGATATTCAACTATCTGCATTGCCTTGAAAAAATGGCATCACGACAACTCCACCCGCGCAGATGAAAAAGATCTCACACTAATAGGATTCCTGACCTTTATTGACCCACCTCGCGCCAGCGCGCATCTTTCAATCAAAACCCTACAACAACTCTGTGTTTCAATTAAAGTTCTAAGCGGTGACGACCCCCTAGTAACCAAAACAGTCTGCGACCAAGTCGGCTTAAAAATAGACGGTGACAAAATCTATACCGGCGATGAGTTAGAGAAGCTCTCCCCTCATGAATTTCTTAAAGTCATAGAAAAACATAATGTTTTCTCCAGAATCACTCCAGACCAGAAATATCAAATCGTAAAAAATCTTAACACAGGCGAAAACCGCACAATAGCCTTCATGGGAGATGGCATCAATGACGCCCCAGCCATCAAAATAGCTGACGTTGGTATCTCGGTAGACAACGCTACCGATATTGCCAAAGAAGCCGCAGACATAATTCTCCTCCAAAAAAACCTAAAAGTTATAACCGACGGCATAACCGAAGGTCGCAAAATCTTCACCAACATAACAAAATATATTCTCAACACAGTCAGCGCCAACTATGGCAATATGTTCACAGTCGCGATTTCATCACTATTCTTGAACTTCATTCCTCTACTCCCTTCACAAATTCTGCTTAACAATTTGATCACCGACACACCAATGATCGCGATAGCAACGGACAAAATAGACCATGAACAACTTAAAAAACCCAAGAAACTTGATCTAAGAATGATAAGCAGATTCATGACTTTCTTTGGCCTGCTCAGTACAATTTTTGATCTTACGCTGATTTTAGCCCTACTTTTAATCTTCAATACAACACAGGCGGAGTTTCGCACTGCTTGGTTCTTGGAATCAGCTCTTTCGGAAATAATTGTTGTTTTTGCACTCAGAACCACAAAAACATTTTACAAAAGCACACCGGGGAAAATGCTCACAATATTGTCAATATCAGTGATCCCAAGCCTCTTAATTATCATTTATTCTCCTCTTGGAACTCTGTTTGAGTTCACCAAACTGCCCGCAACAATATTACTCTTTATAATAGGCGTTATCGCGACTTATTTCTTCGCAGCTGAAATAAGCAAACGATATTTTTTCAGCAGATTAAATTATAAAATATAAAAACAACCGTTTCACTAATCATCAAAGACTTCCCAATCAGAGTCAATTAAGTAAAGTGATCTTTTGAAAGGTCAACAATCAACTTCTTAATTTGGTATGTCTGTTGGAAGATATCAGCCTCTCTTTTATTTTGCGTTTTTCCGCAGAACTTGTTGCGCACGTTAAACAGCATATGTCGGAAAACATACTTTGAGCACGATGCCCATTCAGCTAGCGTTTCTGGTGGACGCTATAGGACTCGAACCTATGACCCCCTCGGTGTAAACGAGGTGCTCTACCAACTGAGCTAAGCGTCCAATAAATAACTCACGATTAACCCTGTCAAAACTAGTAAATCTCAGAAAACTTACCATGTGAAGATTAAGTTTTCAACCAATTTTAACTCAACTAGTAAAGGTCATGTAAACAAGCAAAACTGACATAAAAACAATAAAAGCAACAGAAATCCAAGAAATAACATTCAGCAACAAAGAATTCCTATGTTTACCCATCAACTGAGCATTATTCAAAAGCTTTATAATCGCTATAAAAATCACCGGAAGAACAAACGTGTTTAACATTTGCGATCCAAGCAAGATCGGAACAAGCGGCAAACCAGGTATCAAAATGGCAATAGCTGAAGAAAAAATAGTAAATGCCAATAATTTATAAAAAGCAGGAGACTCTTTCTTTAAATCAACGCGGCCTTCCCAGCCAAACGCTTCAGTAACAACATAGGACGAAGTCATTGAAACCACAGCAAGCCCAAGCAATGAAGCGTTCAACAATCCCCAAGCAAAAAGATGCTTAGCAAATGACCCAGCCAACGGCTCCAAAGCAATCGCAGCTTGTCCAGCATCCTCAATGCGTATACCAGCTTTATAAAGAGTACCCGCCGTCGCGAGGATAATAAAAAAAGCAACAAAATCCGTCCAAAACGCCCCCATAAAAACATCCCAGCGCGAATAACGCAAATGCTCAGACGCAACCCCCTTATCCACAAAATAAGACTGCACAAAAAATTGCCCCCAAGCAGTTATAGTTGTACCAATCAAAGCCACGGCCGTATAAAAAAAATCCTGAGTCATTTCAAGCTGAGGAATAAAAGTCCCCTTCAAAGCCAGCCCCCAATCTGGATGAGCCATAAAACCCGCGATAATATAAGCAAAAAACAGCAATGCGGACGTCAAAAAAACTTTTTGCACTACTTTATAAGATCCCTTATAAATGATATACCAAATCAACAATGCGGCTAAAGGCACAGCTACATAACGAGGAATGCCATAAATATCGGCAATCGTGGAAATACCAGCGTATTCAGCCAATACATTCGCCCAGTTCGCCAAAAAAGTTATCAATACCACAAGAGTAGTCATTCTTAAACTGAAATTCTCTCTGATCAGAGCCGCCAGCCCTTTCCCAGTAACCAAGCCCAAACGCGCCCCCATTTCTTGAGTGATAGCCAAAATGAAAGTAATGACAAATAAAATCCACAGCATCTTATAACCAAAAGACGCCCCCACTACAGAATAAGTAGCAATACCACCAGCGTCATTATCGGCAGTACCGGCAATGATTCCAGGCCCAATCACACTCAAAATAACCCACAATTTCATTTTAAAATACTTCCATGAACCGGATTTAGGACCACTTAGAGCTTCCATGATCAAGCATTAGGTATAAGAAAACGCAAAATATCATCAACCGTAATAAGACCTTGAATAACCTTGTTCTTATCCACAACAGCAATAGACATCAAATTGTATTTCGTCATGACCCTCGCGACTTCCTGAATATGAGTCCTTACCCGCACTGTCCTAATAACTTTGCCCATAATTTCATTCACTTTCTGAGAAGAATTTGCCAAAAGCAACGTCCTGACCGAAACAACTCCTTCAAGACGCTTTCCCTCATCAACAACAAATACGTGATAGATTGAAGAATGCTCATCCGAATGCTTTCTAATTTTACTAATAGCCTGACCAACAGTCGCGTCTTTATTCACTGACATAAACTCGGGATTCATAATACCTCCAGCCACGTCGTTACCATATTTAGAAAGCTTATGCAAAGTCATGGCCTTCCTCACGCCAAGCTTTCTAAAAACCAAACGTTTCTTGTGTTCCGAAAGATCCTTAATAACATCAGCGGCCTGCGCAGAAGGCATTTCTTCCATGATATGAGCCAATTCTTTTGGACTAATACGTTCCAACAACGTATCTTTATATTCAGGCTCAACTTCCTCCAAAACCTCCGCGGCAGTCTCCTTGTCAAGCGACTGCACCAATTTTATACTTTCATTAAAATTAAGATTCTCAATTAGATTAGCAATATCCGCGGGATGAAGCTTCACAAGCTTTGCTTTTGAGATTTTAAGTTTTAGATTTCCAAGCGAACCTTTAACAACGCTTAAATTACCCCAATCAATGAATTTTGACTTTGTCTTACGCAATATTGGCAAACCAACAAGACCAAGACGTCTTAATAACGCCCTGTTACTTATATCAACACTGATCAAAGCAAATTTTTCTTCAATCTTAGCCAATTCAATATCATTCACGCGAACTACGCGAACTCCCTCTACGTCAAAAATCTGCTGATCCAGAACATCTCTAGCCAACATAAACTCATCATCCGCCAATTCATAATGTTCTTTCCAACAATCCGACTTTTTCAGCGTTATTTCACCGTAACCAAGATTCTCTATAAAAACAAAATTAATAACCGCGGATAAACCCTTTCTATTAATTACTATACCAGTAACTTCAGGATAACCGCTAATCTCCCTTTCTTTAACAATCACATCTTTAAGCCTCCCAATTGCCTCCTGTTTATTATCAATAACCAAGGCATTCAAGAGCTGACTAAAGAAAATCATGATCTTGGATTTAGATTGTAAGTGAGAAAATAATGCCAATGGTGCGCGGGAGAGGATTTGAACCTCCACACCCTTACGGGCGCTACCACCTCAAGGTAGTGCGTCTGCCAGTTTCGCCACCCGCGCGTTTAGTTATCTACAAGCCTAAACATTTTAACCAATCAACAAAAAATAACAAGTGAAACTAACTTTTTTTTAGTCAATAAGTATGATTTAATTTTGAAGACTTAACTTAAAAATCTTGAAAAATAAGCTGCGCTTGGAAAAAATGCTTGAACGTCTCAGCCATAACCCAGTGGAGAAAAAAAACAAAGACACCAAAATTTGCGAAAAAATCCTCAAAATGAAAATATTCAAGCAAGCCCATAAAGTCCTTTTTTACATGCCTATCCGCGGCGAAGTAGATTTAAGAGACATTTTCAAAAAGAAACCAGCCAAAATGAAGATTATTCTGCCAAGAGTTAAAAACAGCACCGAACTGGTCTTACACAGCATCAACCATCCAGAAAAGCTCCCCAAAGGCAAATTTATGATCCCGGAACCAACCGCGAGTCACCCAAGTATCTCTCCAAACGAACTAGATCTAGTTCTAATCCCCGGCATTGTCTTTGCGGAAAATGGACACCGCATCGGCTATGGCAAAGGTTTTTACGACAGACTGCTAAAAAAAACAAACTGCCCCAAAATTGGGATTGCATATGAATTTCAGATAGTTAAGAATATTTCAGCGAAACCACACGACGTGCCCATGGACATGATTGTAACTGAAAAAAAAATACACCACATCAAACAATCTTAATAAAACCTAGTTTATGCTAATGCCCAACCTAGAGTCGTGCGACAAAAAAATATTTGACGCTATTAAACATGAAGAAAAAAGACAAAATGAAGGCATAGAGCTTATCCCATCGGAAAATTATGTTTCCGTAGCAGTATTAGAAGCCATGGGGTCACTCATGACCAACAAATATTCTGAAGGATACCCCGGCAAACGCTATTATGGCGGACAAGAATTCGTAGACATGGTGGAAAATCTAGCCATTGAGAGAGCAAAACAGCTTTTCGGCGCAGAACACGTCAACGTTCAACCTTATTCTGGTAGTCCCGCGAACAGCGCTGTTTATTTTGCGTTATTAAATTATGGAGACACCGTGCTAGGCATGAAGCTTGACCACGGAGGACATATCACCCACGGCCTGCCAATCAGCTTCAGTGGCAAGTCCTACAACTTCATTGGCTATGGCGTTAAAAAAGAAACAGGATACATAGACATGGACGAAGTCAGAAAACTTGCGCATGAACACAAGCCAAAGATGATCGTCGCCGGCTTTTCAGCGTATTCTAGAAATGCCGACTGGAAAATTTTTAAAGAGATCGCGGATGAGGTTGGAGCTCTAACTATGGCGGATATAGCTCATATTGCGGGACTGATCGCCGCAGGCGTGATTGACTCTCCCGTCCCCTACTTTGATATCGTAACCACGACCACGCATAAAACCCTCCGCGGTCCACGCGGCGCCATGATCATGTGTAAAGAAAAATTCGCCAAGGCCATAGACCGCGCCGTATTCCCGGGATTACAAGGGGGACCGCATGAACATATCATCGCGGGCAAAGCAGTTGCTTTCAAGGAAGCAATGGAACCAACTTTTAAAGAATACGCCGCGCAAATAATTAAAAATGCCAAAACCTTGGCTAAAGAACTAATCAAAAGAAATTTTCGCATCATTTCGGATGGAACCGACAATCATCTCATGCTGATTGACCTAACCAACAAAGGCATTACTGGCAAACAGGCCCAAGATGCCCTTGATATGGCTGGAATTACCTGCAATAAAAACACAATTCCATTTGAAACTAGAAGCCCAATGGATCCAAGCGGAATTAGAATTGGAACGCCCGCCATCACAACCCGCGGCATGAAAGAACTTGAAATGATCAAAATCGCGGAATGGATTGATCAAGCCATCTCAAATTGGCAAGAAAAAGAAAAATTAGCCTTAATCAAAGAAGAAGTAAAAGCACTTTGCCTAAAATTCCCCGTTCCTGGCGCCTCCAACGAAGTTTAGTAAAAAAGATTAAGCACAAAAAAGTTCAGAGTAACCCACTTAATAGTTTAATTTTTTTTCAGGACAATCAATGTAATATCATCCATCTGCTTATACTTGCCAGCAAATTCCTTTACATCGGCAAGAAGAGCGTTTCTTATTGAAAACGCCGTCGGTAAATCAGCATAATCGTTAACAGCGCGTTTCAATCTACCCATACCATACATTTCCTTCTCATTTTTCCAACATTCTGGAATACCATCGCTATAAGCCACCAGCACGTCACCAGTTTCTAGTTTAACACTTTCTTCTTTTAACGTTCTGCCAATATCCGCTAGCATCCCAAGCGCGATCCCGCCAGCAGGAGTCATCGTTACTTTTTTCTCTTTGGCATGATAATGAATCATCTGCTCATGGCCGGCACTCACAAACTTTAAGTCATTCAAAGTAGCATCCCATGACATCAAAACCATTGTCATAAACATGTTTGAACTAGTCTTCTCTTTCATGATCCTGTTTACGCTGATTAAAAGCTCTTTCAAGTCAGTAGTCTTCGCGTAATTATAAATAAGAGCATTCGCCACTGACACAACTATTCCAGAAGGCACTCCATGACCTGTCACGTCACCTAAATACATCAATAACTTATTATCGCTGACCCTAATAAAATCATAACTATCCCCTCCGATCTCTTCAGCCGGCAATAACCCCGCGGATATATCAAGCCCAGGCACCTTGGGAATCTCCTTTGGTAAGATGTCTTTTTGGATTTTCGCGGCCAATTCAAGTTCTTTGGCCACGCGCTCTTTATAAACAAGAGCTTTTGTGCTTATCTCAAGATCCTGCGCCATCTTGTTAAAAGCCGTCGCAAGAACAAATATCTCGTCTCTAGTTTTTACAACAACTCTATGATTAAAATCACCTTTCGCTATAATGCCAGCACCTTCAGTCAATTTTTTAAGAGGTTTAGTCAAACTGGCCGCATATAGAAAAGCCATCAAAATCCCTACGCCAATACCAAAAATGGCCAACAAAACTCCACGAACCATCATCGCGTTCACACTTTCGTATAACCTCTTATAAGAAATTCCGTAAACCACGGCAATATCATCAGTGGCGGGCTTAACAAAATATTCAATCTTCTCATTAGCATCAAAAGCAGGGACAACTTTTTCATTAAAGTCCACATAGCTTGCCTGCCCACTCGCTTCAATCTTTAAATAAACCACTCGCTTTGTGTCTAAAGTCAATATTGATGAATTCCTGGATTGCACCTGCTCAAGCAGATATTTATCCTGAACCATGCGTGGGGAACCAGCATATTGTTCCGTTTGCTCGGTCTTAGAATCATAAAGAACCTTTCCGTCATATGCAATTAACTGTATAAATGCTAGATCAGGCATCTGCTCAAAAACGGCCCGAATCTTTTTGTTAAAATAAACAAAACTATTTTCCGCAAGATATAGCTTATAATCATTAACAATATTGCCCGCTGTTAATTCAGCAAAATTCCTAGCGACAACATAAATATTATTAGCTAATTCATTGCTTTTCTGATTGATGAAAATAAATGTGACAAGACTAAAGAGGACTATAATCAGTCCGCTAATCACCAATACAAGTTTTGTTTTAATTGATTTCATAACTTATTAAGTTTCTCACTAATATCCGCAACGCGGATGTAACCATCAACCCTTGGATTAAAATCAAGATAATCGTAAAAACCAAAAATCGTCATTGATTCATAAAGAGGAACGCCATAAATATCATCAACAACAAGTTTCATAGCATCCTGCAACTGTTGCAAACGACTCTGCTCATCCAAATTATGCTCCGCGCTCTCAATCAAAGCGTCAACTTGCTTATTGCTATAATGGGCTCCGTTATACAATCCATAACCTCGCGCAGGATCTTTCGTATGCACTACAGATTGCAGAAAATCCAATGCTCCTCCCAATTCCGACCTCCAGCCCATAAAAAACAAATCAGAATCACCATCAACAATCTTTTTTTGCAAATCTTCACTGCGCAAAGGATTTAACTCCACAGAAAAGCCTAAATCATTCAAAACGCTCTTCACATATTCGCCAATTGTTTCAAGATTTTCAGGATAATCAAACATTACTTCAATAGCTTCAAAAATATCAGCGCAAGCCGCAGCAAACTTTTTTTTAGATTCTTCTGGTTGACAAGACAGCTTAGTGATATCTGGATTAAACCCAAACACGCCATTTGAAACAAACTGTCCAACAGGACGCGCGAAACCAAAAGCCAAATCAACAAAATCACTTTGATCAATAATCCTGCTCACCGCCTCACGCACAGCTCTTCTGGAAAACAATTTGTTTTTGTGGTTAAAAACCAAAAAACTAACTTCAAGACTAGGAATAGCTTTGATCATAATTTTTTTATTCTTGATTACATGACAACCCGGAGCATGTTGATATTTTTCGGTCTTGGAACAAGCGTAATTAGGCGGGACATTCGCAAGCAACTGGATATCACCTTTTTCAAGCGCCTTTATCCTTTCGGTTCGATCAGGTATAAATTTAAGCAGGACCTTATGAAAATAGGGCTTATGCCCCCAATAATCAGAAAAAGCAACGAGCGCCAATCCATCCTCACTATAACCAGCAAAAGCATATGGACCAGTACCCAATGGTTTATCAAACTGCTTGAGTTTAGAGGGATAAATATAAGTTACAGCCATTTTTGACAATAGGTTCGGATCAGGCGCGATTGTCTTGACCCAAACGCGATCCATCCCAACCGCCTGAACACTTCTAATCGTGGATAAAAGATTCACCAATTGAGATTCCTTAGCAGATCTTGCCCTTTCAATACTGGCCACAACGTCATTGGCAGTCATGTTGCTTCCATCATGAAATTTGACACCAGGCCTCAACCGAAATTCCCAAGTCGTAGCATCAAGCAAGCCCCATGATACCGCCAACGCAGGCTTAATATTAAGATCACGATCAGTTTGAACCAAACCTTCGTAAAGATCGCCCAAATAACTGCGTGTCACCGCGTCAAAAGCTGTCGGATCCAACGACACAGGCTTAAAAGCGTATCCAACCACAATTTGATCTGAAGAACCATGAAATTCAATAGGAGGATTTACATAATTGACAAAGAACATAACTTGATCCGGAAAGAAAAGATAGACTCCAACCAGTAGAAGCGCCACAACATAAATTGCCGCCAAACTCCACATCGCTATTTTTCTTACCCATGCCATATCTATCTCCTTTAAAAGATCAAATTATCATTTTATTATAGCACAAAAATAGCCCCAAAAAAAGCACAACATTTAATAGGCGACATGACAATAACACACCCGTCATGTTAATGAGCTATTTTCTTAATATGGCAAGAAAAGCCTCTTGAGGAAGATCAACTCGGCCAATTTTTTTGAGTCTCTTTTTCCCTTCTTTCTGTTTTTTTAACAATTTATCCTTTCTTGTACGATCTCCCCCGTATAACTTGGCAGTAACATCCTTGCGGACCGCGCTTATAGATTCCCGCGCAATAACTTTTGACCCAATCGCAGCCTGAATAACCACTTCAAACTGGTGCTTGGGAATCAATTCCTTCAATTTTTTGCAAAGCCGAGAACCCACATAATAAGCCTGATCGCGATGCACTATCACTGACAAAGCATCAACCTTTTGCCCAGCCACCAAAATATCCAGCTTTACTAAGTTGCCAGCTCGATATTCAAGATAATCATAATTCATTGAAGCATAGCCCGAAGTTATACTCTTTAAATCATCAAAATACTCCATGACGATAGAAGCTAAAGGTATCTCAAAAATCATAATTACCCTGTTTTCATCAATATACTGCATACTTTTATTTAAACCTCTTTTATCCAGCGTCATTTGCATGATAGCCCCCACATATTCCTTGGGAGACAATACTTCAACCTTGACCCATGGCTCCTTAATTTCCTGAATACTTGCAGGATCAGGTAAATCTGAAGGATTAGCCACAAACACTTCCTCCCCATTCTTCTTCACCGCAACATATGACACTGACGGAGCGGTCACGATCAAATTAAGATTATACTCTCTTTCAAGCCTTTCCTGCACAATATCAAGATGCAAAAGCCCAAGAAAACCACACCTAAAACCATGCCCAAGCGCGCCAGACTGCTCCGGTTCAAATGTCAACGCGGAATCACTTAAATGCAATTTCTGGAGAGCGTCCCTAAGTAAAGGAAAATCGTCACCATCTACACAAAAAATACTCGCAAACACATATGGTTTTACCACCTTGTATCCCGCTAGCGGTTCGGCCTTAAAGACATCCACTGATTTTGTGCCAGGCTTCCAAATAGTATCACCTACTCTGGCTTCAGAAACCTCCTTTAATCCCGTCACCACATAACCAACCTCGCCGCATTCCAATTTATCAGCAGATTGATATTTAGGTCTAAAATAACCGACATCCAACACCTCCAATTCCTTCCCATTATGCAACATGTAAATCTTGTCTCCTTTTTTCAAATCACCTGAAAAAAGCCTTACAAACACAACAACTCCGCGGTATGAATCGTAAATTGAATCAAAAACCAACGCTTTCGTCTCATCTCCATCTTGACTTTTAGCGGGTGGCGGAATCCGCTTTATCACCGCTTCAAGAACTTTATTGACATTTGTGCCCTCTTTTGCGGAAATAGCAATAATCTCATCTTTATTTATCCCTAAAACATGCTCAATTTCCGCCGCTCTCCTTTCAATATCAGCTGAAGGAAGATCAATTTTGTTCAAGACTGGAATCAAAACAAGATCATGTTCAAGCGCCAAATAACAATTAGCCAAAGTTTGAGCCTCAATCCCCTGTGTGGCATCAACAACAAGAATCGCGCCCTCGCAAGCCGCAAGACTCCTTGATACTTCATAAGTAAAATCAACATGCCCCGGCGTATCAATCAAATTCAAGATGTATGAATTACCTTGATAGACCCAATCCATGCGCACCGGTTGCAACTTGATAGTTATTCCACGTTCCTGCTCAAGCTCCATGGTATCCAACATTTGCGCGTGCTTCATTTCTCTCTTTGAAATAGTGCCAGTGATTTCCAAAAACCTATCAGCCAAAGTGGATTTACCATGATCAATATGAGCAATAATACAAAAATTTCTAATCCTAAATTCCTGTGCCATGTTTGAATAATTTTTTTATTCAGAAATACAATTTCCCAGCCCAAAACAATGCCAAGATGATGCTGACCAATAGTAGCAAATATTGATGATACGCGCAATTTTTGCTATAATACCAAGATAAATTAACCGATCGTCATGCAATTCAAGGTCCCTCAAAACGTCCAAAGAGAAGACCGCATCGTAGGCCCGTTGACACTTAAACAACTCATCATCTGCGGGATCGGCTTTATGATCGCTTACGCTATCTACAACTCCCTTTCCAAATACTACATCTGGATAACATGGATCGTGCCAGTAGGAATTGTGGCCATCATCACCATAGCCTTCGCCTTTGCCAGACCATTGGATTTAAGCTTTAGCAAATACATCTTGCGCTGGATAGAATTCACTGTGCTTCCTCGCAAACGCTTTTGGATTTTAAATTCAGCCGAAGCATATCCACCCACAACCGGCGCAATCAAACCAAAAGCATCAATTACAGAAAAGCAAGCAGCAGACAAAGCTTTAAGCGTTTTGGATAAACGCAAAAAACTTGAAGAAATAACAAAAATATTAAACACGCAACAAAAACCCCAAAACCTACCTCCATCAGATAAAATAAGATAACAATGCCAGAAGAAATCAAACAAGATACTGTCAAACAAGCCACATCAAAAAACACCCCGGGATTAAGCACCCAAACCTATCTAAAAATCGCGGAAATTCGAGACGACGTGCTGGTCCTAAAAAACGGTGGATTGCGCGCAATTCTAAGCGTCTCCAGCATTAATTTCAACTTAAAATCAGAAGATGAACAAAATGCCATTACCTATTCTTATCAAGGCTTTCTAAATACCCTTGAATTTCCCATCCAGATAGTAATCAGATCAAAAAAACTAGACATCGATGAATATCTTGAGAAATTAAAAAAAATAGGTGAAAAACAAACAAATCCTTTGCTCCAAAGACAAACTTTTGAATACGTTGAATATATTGCCAAGCTAGTTGAATACGCTGACATTATGCAGAAAGAGTTTTTTGTGGTGATACCTTTTGACCCTTACAGAGCACAAAAACTATCTATGCTGCAAAAATTCATCCAAAACCTTCAAGCCAAAGACAGCTATGAAAACATCAAAAGGAGACACGATGAATTTGAACAACTGAAAAAGGGACTAAACCAAAGAATCAGCACAGTCAAAGTAGGGCTGGAAAATTGTGGCCTAAAAGTAAATCAACTTAATACAAAAGATTTAATAGAGCTCTTCTACGGCATCTACAATCCAACTGTGGCAAGACTAGAAAAAACCAAAGATATAAACCAAATAAAAATTTTAACAGATGAAGAAAGAATCGCGACAGAACCTAAATAAAACATCCACACAAAAACCCAACAATAAATATTTTTTTATAAATGATAAATTTGTAAAAAAATATAAATATATTTAATATCTGAACCCCAAAAAATAATTTTTAGACCTTGACCCGAAAAAACAAGTTTGCTAATCTGCGACGCAACTTATTTTAACCATGTCAAGTACTTTCGACACAATCAGGCCACCTGAAATTGCGCCTAATATCAAAACAACTCAATCAAACATAAGCGCTGATGAAAAAAGGAGCATCATTCCGGAAAAACAAATCAACCGCCAACTATTTGAGAAACTCGCCAACTTAATCAATCGCTACAGTTATGATCCCTTAGCCAAAGATACAGAGGGTAACTTTATAATGCCCGATCAATATGTGAAAGAATATCTTGCGGCAGAAATTGAAGAATTACTGACGCGTGACGCCCTAACTTGCTTGCTATTAGCCCTAAAAAAAGAAAAAAATCTTAATGAAAGATTTCTGAAGGTAGGAAGCTATCGCTTGGTTTTCCCGACTTTAAGACAACTAAACAATCTTTACCTCGGCCCAATACAAACCAACGATTTTCTTGCAGACATGCATCACGCCATGAAAGAAAACCTTACAAAACACAACGCCATCATCTTACACACCCACTCCAAAGGCGGATCCTTTCTAATTGATTTTACGAATGGCGCTCCCGTGCCAGAGGAAATCCCCATGAATAACATGGAATCCAAACTTGCCAATGTTGAAATTAGCGCTCGACAAATCCTGAACAACCATATAACAACTCGTCTTGAACATCTCTACAGAAAGATAAACAATGAAAATGGACAAGAGATCCTTGAAAACATCTTGCGACTTACAGATCTGCAACAACAACTTGAAACCGGACTCAAATCAGTGCAAATCGCGCTAGGCTTTGAAAGCGTTCGCTCAACCGATCCAAATCAATGCTTCTGGGCAATCAGAAATTCCGAATGCGCGGCAAACATGGCAACCCTTGATCTTAATGAAAGTCAAACAGCATTGAACAATGGCTCAAACAACAATGTCATAGCCAAACAATACAGCGTTGAGCAACTGATGATTCACCTAGTTAAAGCCGTTAAAGATTTAGGTAAAATCCTCAATGAAAACGGCGAAGTTCGTGAAGAATGGGAAGACTTCTTCGTAATCAATCCAGATACGGGCTACATCAACATGAAGAGAGAAATGATTGAAAAATATAGAAAAAAAGACACTTTTTACGCAAGCGACACCTATACTTCAATGTCCGAATCGGAGAAACAAAAATTTAATGAAAAAATAGAGATTTTCAAAAAATATTATAACACAATCAATCTCGTTGATATCATTAAAGAATTTACAGCCGAAAATTTTAATCAATATCTTGCCGCGGCGGAAGAAAGAGCAACTCTTATAACAAAGGCACTACCTGAATTAAGCGCGGAAACACCAGTAAGCGCAGAAACAAGGGCAATTCTCTCAACAATCTCAGCAAAACTGGAAATATCCTTAAAGGACACCGGAAACAACAAAATCGGCACAACAAGACAATTTATCAGACAATTAATATCCGCAAACGATGCCCTAATTATCATTTGCGACCATATCGGCTTTGGAGGATTTAATCAAAGTTCATATGAGAACTCTGTCACAACCTTAATTGACCTCCTAGATATCAGCCCAGAGGAATGGGCTATTACCAATGGTGACACAAGCGCCCTTGAAAAACTGGTCAAAGAAAAAACCGCAATAAAAAAAAATGATCCAACTTTTCAACACGCGATAATGAGCATAGGCGACGCCGGGACAAAAAAAATAAGGCGCAATGAGAAAAAATTGCAGAATATTTTTGGCGGACAAGCTTTCATCAACGCAGATGGTGGAGACGAGACATCGGTTCTATACAAAAAATCCGCGGGATGTGAATTTCCTGACAACCAATCAGAATTAGAAAAAAAACTGCTGGAAATTTCCGTTTCCTGCAAAATAAGAATAGCGGCAGTCTTTGGAGACTTGTCATTTGAAAAAATTCAAGGAGGACATAACTCTAAAATTATCACGCCAGTAATTCGTGAACAAATTTTAAGATACATTCGCGCACTACAAACATGTGAAGAAGCACACTCATCTATTAAGGCCTTGAACGCTAGAGGACAAATCGCAGTTCTAAGCTACCCAATTAGCAACATCTAAACTTGCGATTTTTATAAAATATGATATATATAGTTTATCCTAACAATTTCTCTTATGAGCGAAAGATTTCAAGGACGAATCACACCTGCTCCTGACACCCCGGAATTCGCAATCAACCAAGAATACCGTTTTGCGATTAATGCAATCCGCAGCACGCTTGCCAACTTGAGCAACAAAGTCAGAAAAGAAGTGGCAAAATGGTGCGTAAAAGCTGAAACCCAGCCTGATTTACTATGGGATGAATTATTTAAGATCCTTCAGAACAGCCCATCCGACTTCCAAACTATCATAAAATCTTCCGCACTTTTCAAAAACTATGCTGAAAGACAACTGAATGGCAGAATCATGGACATTGACCTTACCCCACCTGCTCTAGAATCATTCACCAGCGAAGAACAGCAAGAAAATCAAGCCACTTCACTTCAAATCATTACTCCAAACAGCCCCAACACAATAAGTAACAAAGTAGATAAAGTTTTGGCACAAATCAAAAGACCTTCCATTTATACGCGACAACCGACAACAGCAAAAAAAACGCAAACAGCAAGAGAAGATAAATAATAAAAAATAAATTAAAAGGTACTGTCTTGGCGGCGCCCTACTTTCCCCATGCTGATAGCACGAGTATCATCGGCGAAGAGCGGCTTAACTTCTGTGTTCGGGATGGGAACAGGTGTACCCCGCTCTCTAGAACCACCAAGACAGTACCTTTTAATAATCTGCCTAATAAATTTAAATCAAATTTTCAATCTCCAATCAACTTGCTTGAATCTTAACTAACATCGGTTTCACTCATAGCCAGTTAAAAGCGCGCCTTATGTGTCAGTACCTAAGCCATAAAAGCCTTTGGCCTAGGCACCAACACAATCCGACGCAAGCCGCCATAAATACGACTGATAAAACCAAATAATAAGTCAATTGCCTATTAGGACTTCTCGGCTGAGCACATCACTGTACTTACACCTGAAGCCTATGTACCCGGTAGTCTCCCGGGAGGCTAATTGGGAAATCTAATCTTGGGATGGGTTTCACACTTAGATGCTTTCAGCGTTTATCCCGTCCGAACATAGCTACTCTGCCGTGCCACTGACGTGACAACAGATACACTAGAGGTCCGTTCGCCCCGGTCCTCTCGTACTAGGGGCAACTTCCCGCAAATTTCCTGCGACCATGGAGGGTAGAGGCCGACCTGTCTCACGACGGTCTGAACCCAGCTCGCGTACCGCTTTAATGGGCGAACAGCCCAACCCTTGGGACCTTCTCCAGCCCCAGGATGCGACGAGCCGACATCGAGGTGCCAAACCGCGCCGTCGATATGAACTCTTGGGCGCGATCAGCCTGTTATCCCCGGAGTAACTTTTGTCCGATGAGCGATAATCCACCCACGTGGAATTATCGGATCACTATCACCTGCTTTCGCATCTGTTCGACGTGTAAGTCTCTCAGTTAAGCTCCCTTGTGCGATTACACTATCAGCTTGATTTCCATCCAAGCCTAGGGAACCATTGCGCGCCTCCGTTACCCTTTAGGAGGCAACCGCCCCAGTCAAACTACTCGCCAAACACTGTCCCACAAAAGGCTTAACTTTTGTGGTTAGAGGCAAAATATAACAAGGATGGTATCTCAACGGCCGCTCCACACGGACCGAAATCCATGCTTCAAAGCGTCCCATCTATCCTGCGCAAGTTACATCTCGACTCAATGTCAAGTTGTAGTAAAGCTTCACGGGGTCTTTTCGCCCTACCATGGTTAATCGGCATTTTTACCGATACTGTAATTTCACCGGGTCTATCGTTGAGACAGTCTTCACACCATTACGCCATTCGTGCGGGTCGGAACTTACCCGACAAGGAATTTCGCTACCTTAGGACCGTTATAGTTACGGCCGCCGTTCACCAGGGCTTGGAATCAGACCGTGAAGTCCTCCTCGTGACCTTCTGGCACTGGGCAGGCGTCAGCCCCTATACATATCCTTACGGATTTGCAGAGACCTGTGTTTTTGATAAACAGTTGCATGAAGTCGTTTACTGAGGCCGAATCATATTTTATCATAATTCGGCAAGGTTTATCCCGAAGTTACACCTATTGTATTGCCGAGTTCCTTAACGATAGTTATCCCGATCACCTTAGTATATTCTACTCACCCACCAGCGTTGGTTTGCGGTACGGAAAACTGCCTTTCTCGCTACCGAGGTTTTTCTTGGCACTTGAAATCTCTGGAATCACTCCCCTTGCGGGAAGCCATTTGCATCACAGCTCACGAACCCTAACGGATTTGCCTGAAAGGGCATAAATTTACTGCTTGCACGTGAATTCATTAACACGCTCCAGATATCCTAATGCGTCCCCCCTGAGCTAGCGCTTCCCCCGCTCAACAGTTACTCTCAGTTCAACCGAAGTTGAAAATCAAGCTTCCATCTTGCAAAGAGATTTGCTTGGGCGAAAAACAGTTTGTACAGGAATATTAACCTGTTATCCATCAGCTACGCCTTTCGGCCTTGCCTTAGGACCGACTAACCCCAAGTCGATTAACGTGGCTTGGGAAACCTTGGGTTTACGGTGGCCCGATTTTTCATCGAGCTTATAACGTTACTCATACCATCATTTTCACTTCCTGCCGCTCCACTTGGCCTTACGGCTCAGCTTCATCGCAACAGGAACGCTCCTCTACCGCGCATCAGCGAAAACGCTACTTAATAGCAACATTGAAACCAAAAAGTCACTTGGTGCTATTAAACAATGTTCTCGCTGATACGCCCGTGTCTTCGGTTAAAGCCTTAAGCCCCGTTGAATTTTCGGCGCAGAATCACATAGACCAGTGAGCTGTTACGCTTTCTTTAAAGGATGGCTGCTTCTAAGCCAACCTCCTGGTTGTATAAGTAATTCCACATCCTTTACCACTTAGGCTCTATTAGGGACCTTAGACGGCGGTCTGGGCTGTTCCCCTTACGACAGTGGCACTTAGCTGTCACTGTCCGACTCCTGTGCACTTCACTCCAGTATTTGAAGTTTATCTAGATTTGGTAGACTTATTTCGTCCCCTAGTCTAAATAGAGCTCTACCCCTGAAGATATGTAGACACAAGGCTAGTCCAAAAACTATATCGAGGAGAACCAGCTATCACCCGGATCGGTAGAAATTTCACCCCTACCCACAAGTCATCGCCCGATCTTGCAACATCGGTGCGTTCGGCCCTCCATCCACCTCTCGATGAACTTCAGCCTGCTCATAGGTAGCTCTCCGGGTTTCGGGTCTAGTGCACAACACTATGTTCGCCCTATTCAGGCTCGCTTTCACTATGGCTCCGGGTTTAACTCCCTTAACCTAATGCGCCGTGCAGCTAACTCGATGGTCCGTTCTCCAATAAGTACGCGGTCACCCCACTAAAGCAGGGCTCCCACTCGTTGTATGCATAGAATTTCAGATTCTATTTCATCCCCCTAACAGGGGTACTTTTCACCTTTCCCTCGCGGTACTTGTTCACTATCGATCACCAAACCTATTTAGCCTTGGAAGGTGGTCCTCCCAGTTTCAAGCCGGATTTCACGTGTCCGACCCTACTTAGGAAAACGCTTCAACATATAGATCTGCTTTCGCCGACGGGACTATTACCCTCTATGGTGGTCCTTTCCAGGATCCTTTGGCTAACAGAAATATACATTGCCGCAACTTACAGATTGCGGACAGCGCCCCCTACAACACCCCCCGTACAACGGCTGTAACCTATTACGTACAGAAGGTTTGGGCTGATCCCATTTCGCTCGCCACTACTATGGGAATCGCGGTTGCTTTCTTTTCCCTGGTTACTGAGATGTTTCACTTCGCCAGGTAACTCCCCCCCTTACGGGGTTATCCAACATTACTTGGATAGGGTTTCCCCATTCGGAAATCTCCGGATCAAAGCCTACTTAGCGGCTAACCGAAGCTTATCGCAGCTTGTTACGTCCTTCATCGAAATTTGGTGTCAAGGCATCCATTCTATGCACTTATGAGTAACTTACTAATTTGATCTTATCCTTTTAACTAGCTGTGAGTAAAACCCACAGCTTATACCTTGGTTAATTACAGATTGAATGATTTTGATTTAATTTTCTCTACTATGTGCCTAGTTTTCAATGATCAGTAACCTTTATTTAAATGGATCTGCTCCAAAAAAAAGGAGTGTGTCTCGCACACTCCTTAACCTAAAGCCTATAGAATTTCGTCAGGACTTCAAGCTAAGGAGTATGCGTTCTATTTTGACCATATTTACCGATAAAATTGACCTCATCCCAAAATTAAGCCACTCGATTATAAGCAACATCAAAAACTAAGTCAAGAAAAATTTTAAAAAATAAAAAAGGCCGCTGTACGTGCCTCAACAAATCATACACCTCACAAGAACAAACTCAATATCAAGCCGATCGTCCAAAGAACAACCCAAGATAACCGTTATAAAAATCCTGCACCGTTCCAAAAGCATACATCATGGACAATACAGATACCAACAGACCAATCAGAACAAATAAATTGTAAGTACCACCCGCGCCAAGATATTGTTCGGCAAAACCAACATTTCCAGTAAATTGCTTCAACTGATAACGATATATTATTATCAAAAAGCCCAACGGCACACCAATTATCCCAACAAATAATCTATCCATAGTAAAATTATAGCATAAATATAGCTTTTTTAAAAGCACCCTATGTTACAAACCCCAAACAAGAAGAAACATCGCAAAGACCTTTCATTGTATATTCATATTCCATTTTGCCGAACAATATGCGTGTATTGCGGCTTTCTTACCTATGCAAATAAAGCAAACCTTATTGACGCCTACATTAAAACACTGTTATCAGAAATCTCCTTAAAAGCGCCTCAGCATCGCCACAATCAAATAGTGAGCATTTATTTTGGCGGAGGTACCCCAAGCATCATTGAAGCGCAAAAAATCAAGGCCATTATAGACTCAATCAAAAATAATTATTACATGGCTAATAATGTTGAAATCACAATTGAATGTAATCCAGAAAGCGTTACCGCGAGCAAACTAATTAATTACAAACAATATGGGGTCAACAGAATTTCCCTCGGCGTGCAAAGTCTTAACCAAAAAACACTCTGGAGAGTGGCACGCCCACACAAGAAAAAGGATGTTAAAAAAACTTTACACTTGTTAAAAAAAACTGGCTTCAAGAATTTTGGAACAGATTTCATAATAGGACTGCCTTTCCAAACCTTGAATTCATTCAAAAAAGATATCCAAGAAATCCTAGCCTTCAAGCCACCTCATCTCTCTTCCTACTTTCTATCATACGACACAAAAAAAATTGACTTGATCGCGGGTGATTGCCCATCAGAAGATGAACAAATTAAAATGTACGATTGGCTAACCGGCATTTTAAAAAAAAGAGGCTACAAACACTATGAGGTCTCCAACTTTGCTTTACCGGGATTTGAATGCAAACACAACCTGCGTTATTGGCATCAACAAGAATATCTCGGCTTCGGCCTTGGCGCACACTCCTTTATCAATAATACATGCATGATCAATGAAGAAAACCTTGAAAAATACCTTAATTCTCCAAACAGCACCACCCAAAGATTCCCCTTGGATCAAGAACTACAAAAGCTTGATTACATTATGCTTATGCTGAGAACATCAAATGGCATCAATCTAAAAAATTACAAAAAAAAATACAAAGATATTGCCACGCTCAAAACAAAAGCAAAACCATATCTTTCTTCTGGATTGTTAAAACAAAATAAAAACAGATTATTCGCAACCTAAAAAGGTTTTCTGCTCTTAGATTTGATAACTAAAGACCTTTTATAACAACATCACACTCTTGCGACAATAAAGACCATCTCTATACTTTTGCCCTAAAGAGATTAGGATAAAAACGCTTTGGCGTCCGCTTTAAATAAGCAGCAAATTCTTCACCATAGGTATTACGCAAATACTTTTCCTCAAGCTGAGCGTAATACCAGCGAGAAACTAAATTGGTAGCAAAAGGCAAAATCAACAATAGTTCACCAGTATAAAAAAACGCTCCCAAAATCAAAATAGGAACAACTGAATAAATTGGATGCCTTATTATTCCATAAATGCCTTTAGTCTTTAATGCGCCATGTTTTTGCCTTAAAACAGACCAAAAAAGCACAGTCTTCACATCAAGATGATGATGGGCAATCCTGATAATCAGAAAGCATGCAACAAACATCAACAGACCGATTATCTGAACTGACTGAGGAAAAGCAATATACCATAGCAACCAATTATTACAATTTAAATAAAAAACTGCAAAAGCGCCACTCAACAACACTACAAAAAATACATAAAACATTACATAGTGCTTTTGCCAAAAACCGAGAAATCTCCACAAAACAATGTAATAAACAGGCAAAATTGTACACAGCAAAGCCGAATACAATATTAGATAATAAACCAAGTCGGCAACAACACTGGGTTGATAATTAACGTACTGATTCATAACCATTACAATGGTGGGCGGGGGAGGACTTGAACCTCCGACCTCGTCATTATCAGTGACGCGCTCTAACCACCTGAGCTACTCGCCCAATTTCTATTCAGATTGACCGAACCTCACTGCTTACTGGTGGAGCCTAAGGGATTTGAACCCTTGACCTCCTCGTTGCAAACGAGGCGCTCTAGCCAGCTGAGCTAAGGCCCCATGATCAATCACACCCGCGCCATTCAATTTCCCAAAATCTTTAACTGAACCGCAGAGAGATTTTACAGAGCACTAAGCTTTTTTGCAAATTTTTGTTCGGTTCCATAGTTTCAAGTGCACCCCCTTGTCGAAGCGGGGTTTGTAGAACAAATTGAAATATACAGCAATCGGCGGTCTCATATCCAGAGTTTC
>Ga0272446_1000157_pt1 | contig 100060 bp, 73 predicted proteins | sample YNPCB0061_FD_194587 | JGI IMG/M metagenome (GOLD analysis project Ga0272446, IMG submission 194587) | Hot spring microbial mat communities from Yellowstone National Park, WY, United States - YNP-CB-006-1 | ecosystem: Environmental > Aquatic > Thermal springs > Hot (42-90C) > Sediment | place...
GAATCTCACGTTGGCCGTGCCCTCCGTACCGGCCAACGGGCAGGTGCTGAGGCTCGTGTCGCAAGATGGATGGACGTACGTCACGCTGCCTCCCGCGTAGGAGAACCCCGCGTCGAACCAGAAGTGCCCGTCTTCGAGCATGATGAAGCCCCCCGCGCCCGAGAGCGTCCCCGTATTCAAAGGCACCTTGGCGGACAAATAGCCGTCGTCGAGCTTCACGGTCGAGGGGTTGACGAAGGAATACTCGCCCCCGATCCCGATTGACCATGCGCCAGCCGGCGGCCTCTCGAACAGGCTCGTGGGTAGCAACCGTCCCATGATCGGGCGCGCCTCTCCGGGCTTGACCTGTACCGTCGTCTCCCGCGCATCACAACCGTCCGCCTCGACCCGTACGCTGTGCTCGCCTGGGTCGACATCGAACGCGACGAATCGCGCCCACCCGGCGGCGCCCGGTGACAAGGGGTTGAACGCCCGTGGCTCCTCCACGGGCTGCGCCGCCAATCCGTCGATCCACACCCGCAGCCCCTCCCGCGTACCGACATAGCCGTAGTTCATACCGCACGTCACCTGGACCAACAGCCGCGTCGCGCCGCCCGCGTCAGGAGATGTCGGTTGGCAAGAACCGTCGACCATCGCCATCCCGGCAGGACAGGTCTTTTCTTTCCCCGCTGCCGTCGTCGTGCCGTCGTCGATGGGCGCCACCTCGACCCGGAGCAGGCCGCCGCACCCCTCCGGCGGCTGCTTGTCCTCCCGGGTAGCTTTCTCGCACGCCGTCACGTCGCCGTCCGAGCTCAAGGTCTCCCGCGAGCGCCCGCTTCGTGCGGAAGCACCCGCGCCAAGCGCCCCAGCGCCGCCCGATGCAGCGGTGCTCGCCCCTGCCGTCAGCTCGAAGGCGCCCACCGTCAAGCCGGCAATCACGTGCGTCGCCTTGCGGCAGTCGCCCTCGAGGTCCGCACGGGACACGGTCGGCTTGTCCGCGCCCCACTGCCCCACGACGTTCATGGTCACGTCGAGCTGGCCCTGGGACGCGAGCTTGCCCTCGAGTTTGGCGGCGCCCATCGGCAGGCTCGCGTACAGCTCGTCTTCGTTGCGGATCGTGACCTGCTCGACCTTCCGGGTCGTAGCTGTGTACTCGTAGCGGCCGGGCACCTTGCAGCGCGGCAGCAGTTCCATCTCGCAGCCGGCGTATCGCACGGCGACCATTCCGCGCTGTGCAAGCGCCTCGAGCGCGGCGCGGTCGGCCGACGGCCATTCCACGATGAGCGGTCGGGACTGGCTGCCGGTCACGCGGCACTTGCTCTGGTTGCCCAACGGCACGAACTCGGGCGGACGCGGGGGCTGGGCAGCCGTGAGCGGTGAGCACGCCAGGGCGCCGAATACGGCGCACACGCCTGCGCAGGACACCGCCGTGCGAGCCATGGACGAACCTTTCATGGCAACGCTGGCTAGCGGAACGAATGGTGAGCGTCAACCGTCCACTGCCTTGGCAACTATCACTCATCCATAGCGCACGGAATTGGCTTGCTTGGTGGACAGCCCGCCGCGGATTGCCTAGCATCTTCGACCGGACAGGAGGCCTTGCTCGCATGACCCAGCCTCGGCCCGAGCCAGCCGCCAAGCCGGCCGCGGATGCCCGCCCTCGTTCGAACCACTACCGCGAGCTGCTCTGGCACACGCTTGCGCGCCAGATCCTTCTGTACTTCCTCCCCTTGCTGCTGCTGGCCGCGTTCTTTCACTTTCAATATCGACGCCTCATCGGCGAGAGCCAGCGCGCGCATCTGATGGTGCTCGCCGAGCAGCAGGCCAACACGCTCGACCTGTTCCTGCGCGAGCGGCTCGTCAACCTCGGCAACCTCGCCAACGATCCCCAATTCGCACGCAACGCCACATCCCCCCAGCATCTCGCGGCCGCCCTCGCCAACCTGCGTCGGACCAGCGAAGCGTTCGTCGACCTCGGCGTCGTCGACGGCGAGGGCAACCTCGTCGCCTACGAGGGCCCCGTTCGGTTCGCCGGCCCGATCAGCTACGCATCGGAGGCGTGGTTCAAGCGCATCGCGGCCGAGTCCGACGTGTCCATCATCACGGACGTCTATCTCGGCTTGCGCGGCCAGCCGCACTTCACCATCGCGGTCAAGCGCCAGACCGCCGCCGGCTCGCTGATTGTCCGTTCGGCCCTTTCCCCCGATGCGCTCCACCAATATCTGAAGTCCCTCGAGGGTGCGCGCGAGGTCAACACGCTCGTCGTCAACGCCGATGGCGCCTTTCAGCTCGTGACCGGGCGCATCGACGCGCCGTCGGCGTCGGCCGCGGTCTTGCCGCCGAGGGAGCCACGCCGCGGCACGCTCGATCCTACGGGGGGCGGCAGCATGGATAGCTGGGCTTATGCGTGGTTGCGAGAGACGCCGTGGGCGCTGGTCGTACACGAGATTCCGGGGTCCGGGGCGACCCGGGCGCTGCTTGGACGGCAGAGCTGGATCCTCGTGTTTACGGTTGCCTTCTTCTTCGGGATGGGCGTGGTCATCGTGATACGGGCCCGCCAGATCGTGGGCAAGCAGATCGCGGCCGAGCGCCATGAGCAGGAGCTCTCCGGCCAGCTTGCGCACGCCGCGAAGCTCGCGTCGGTGGGGGAGCTGGCGGCAGGCATCGCGCACGAGGTCAACAACCCGCTTGCGATCATCGCCGAAGAGGTCGGCCTGCTCAAAGACATGATGGACCCCGCCCTGGGCGGACGGATCTCCCCCCCCGACCTGCAGGAACACCTCGACATCATCCAGGATGCCGTCTTCCGCTGCCGGGACATCACGCGCAAGCTCCTCACCTTCGTTCGAAAAACCGACATCAAGATCGAGCCCCATCGCGTCGAGAAGATCCTCGACGACGTCATCAACGGCATGCTGGGAAGCGAGCTTTTGCTCGGCAACGTGGAGATCATCAAGCACTACGACGACGACCCTCGCACCGTCATGACCGATCGCAACCAGCTCGTGCAGGTGTTTCTCAATCTCGTCAAGAACGCATTCGACGCGATGCCCCAGGGCGGCGTGCTGACGGTCGAGACGAGACATCGCGACAAGGACATGGTGGTCGTGGTGAGGGACACGGGCTGCGGCATGACCGCCGAGCAGGTCAAGCGCGCGTTCCTGCCGTTCTTCACCACCAAACCCCCCGGCAAGGGGACCGGCCTCGGGCTCAGCGTCAGCGCGAGCATCCTCAAGAACTTCGGCGGCAACATCTACGTGGAGAGCGCTCCGGGGCAGGGTACGCAGTTCACCATCGAGCTGCCCTATGCCATGCCCGACTGACGCCCCCCGGTCTGCTCTGCCTTGCAAACGTGCGAAAGAAAGCTTCATGCGTCCCACGATCAAGCTCCTCATCGTCGACGACGAAAGTCGTTTCCTGCACGCCATCGCCGCGCGCTTGCGTCTGCGGGGCTTCGAGGTCATCACGGCCTGCAGTGGCGCCGAGGCGCTGGAGCTGGCCGACCGCCACACCTTTCACGTCGCCCTCGTGGATCTCAAGATGCCTGGCCTCGACGGCGGCCAGGTCTTGCAAGCCCTCAAGCAGCGCCAGCCCTTCGTCGAAGCCATCATCCTGACCGGTCATGGCGTCCTCGAAAGCGCGGTCGAGATGTCCAAGGTCGGCGCCTTCGCCTGCCTGCCCAAGCCCTACGAGCTCGACTTGCTCCTGCTCACCCTCAAGCAGGCGTATGTCGTGCGCCTGAAGCGCCGCTTTGCCGCACACCCGGAAATCGTCGAGCGGGTCGACGCCATCGCATGCGACGACAACGTCATCGATGTGCTCGCGCGCCTGCGCGAGCTGGAAGATGGCTCCGCTGGCTCCTGACGTTTCCCCGCGATGCGGCTACACTCCCTGCCGAGCCGGCATCGCCATCATGCGTCCCAACTTCCCCACTCCCTGCGCCGACCTTTCGGACCGCGACGAAACGCTCCGGTGCGTGCAGGAGCAGTTCGCCAGCTTCCAGCGTCTGCTCGATCGGAACAACCATGTCCTCAAGGTCATCGGGGACATGGAGGAGAAGGCCCTCGGCGAGTACCTGTTCGACCTGAACTACGTTCGCACGTGCCTGCGTGCCGTGCGCGAGGGGGTGTGCGAGATCATCGAGCAGATGATCCTGCTCGGCGGCGACGCGTACGAACCTCTGCGGGAGCGCTACGAAGTCATCGACCGGGCGATCGCGCGGCTGCTCCCCGGCTCGCGTCCGATCCCCGAGACACCCTTTGTCATCGGGTTCGACCGTCTGCGCGCCGCGGATGCGCTGGCTGTCGGCAACAAGAACGCCCAGCTCGGCGAGCTGCTGCATCTCGGCATTCCGGTGCCGCCGGGGTTCGCAATCACCGCCTGGGCGTACAAGCGCTTCCTCGATGCCGGCGGGCTCGCCGACCGCATTCGCAAGTGCATCGAGATCGTCGATGCCCGTTCCTACGACGCCCTGGTCCGCATGACGGACCATGTCCAGAGCCTCGTGCTCGCCGCTCCCTTGCCGCCCGACATCGTGCAGTCCATCGACGAGGCCGCCGCCACCCTCGCCCGCCACGCGCCCGATGCACGCGTCGCGGTCCGCTCCAGCGGCATTGGCGAGGACAGCATCTTCTCCTTCGCAGGTCAGTACGCTACCTTCCTCAACGTCCCTGTTGCGGACGTCGTCGATGTCTATCGGCGCGTCGTCGCCAGCAAGTTCACGCCTCAGGCGGTCTACTACTTCCTGAGCCACGCGCTGACCGAGGCCGAGCTCGCCATGTCCGTCGGCTGCGTGGCGATGGTGGACGCCCGCGCGGCTGGTGTCCTCTACACCCGCGATCCTCTCCATCCCGAGGCCGACGTGCTCCTCGTCCACGCCGTGCTCGGGCTGGGAGAGTCTCTGGTGGACGGATCCGTCTCGCCCGACGAGTTCCGCGTCTCGCGCAGCGACCTTCGTCTTGTCGACTCGGTCGTCGTCCACAAGTCCAGCAGGCTCACGCTGGACGCGGAGGGCGGCACCCGCGTCGAGCCAGTACCGGAAGCGCAGCGCACGGCGCCGTCCATCGACGAAGCGATCATCCGCGAGCTCGCGGGCTATGCGTTGCGGATCGAGAAGCACTACGGCAAGGCGCAAGACATCGAGTGGGCGGTGGACCGGAAGGGCAAGGTGTATCTACTACAGACCAGGCCGCTGCACCTGGTGCCGGCCGAACGGACCTCCGCCCCGCCCTCCGCGTCGGCATCGTTGGTTCCCAAAGGGCGCGTGCTGCTCGAGGGCGGAACGCCCGCTTGCCCAGGGGCTGGTGCAGGCCGAGTCAGCCAGGTGACGACCAGCCAGCAGCTCGGCGCGGTCCCTGACGGCGCCGTGGTCATCGCCCCCAACCCGTTTCCGGGCTTGATCACCGTGATGGGCAAAGCGCGCGCCCTGGTCACCGAAGTGGGCGGCGTCGCCAGCCACATGGCCACGCTCGCGCGCGAGTACCGCATCCCGACCATCGTAGGCATGCATCGGGCCACGTCACTGCCCCCCGGCATGCTGGTCACGGTCGACGCCACCGCTGGGCGGATCCTCGAAGGGGTGGACGCCGATCTGGTCGATGCGCGGCGGAGGCAGGCGGCTCACAGCTTCGAGGATCTCCCGTTGTTCCGAGGCTTTCGGGCCATCCTCGAGCTGGTTGCACCGCTGCACCTGCTGCACCCTTCGGACCCTGGATTCACGCCCGCCAACTGCAAGACCCTGCACGACATCACGCGCTTTGCCCACCAGTGCGCCATGTCCGAGATCTTCTCCCGCGTCAGCGAGCTCGAGAGCCGCACCGCCGTCGGCCTGCAGCTCGTCTCGAGCCTACCCCTGCCCGTGGTGTTGATCCTCATCGATCGCCCCATGGCGGGCCTCGGACACGGCGGCCGAATTCGCATCGATGAGGTCGAATCTTCCCCCTTCCGCGCGTTTTGGGAAGGGATGACCCGCCAGGGCTGGCCGTCGGGCCCCTCGCCGGAGGGGACTGGATTCCAGTCCGTGCTGGCCACGCACGACGGCGATCGGACGACGGAAGGCTATGCCATCAAGAGCTTCGCGGTGCTGGCGCGCTCGTACATGATGCTGTCCCTGCATCTGGGTTACCACTTTACGACGATCGAGGCGATGTCCGCGGAGGAGCCGAGCAAGAACTACATCCGGCTGCAGTACAAGGACGGCGGCGCGAGCCTGCAGCGCAGGGTGCGGCGTATCCGGCTCGTGGCGTCGCTGCTCGGGCGCATGGGATTCGAGAACGCGAGCGAGGCCGACTTCCTCGACGCGTCGCTGTCCTACGAGGAAGCGGCGGAGATCCAGCGCAAGCTCGTGCTTCTCGGCCGTATCGTGCTGATGACCAAGCAGCTCGACATGGCCTTGTCGAACGACCGCATCACGGAGTGGTACACACGCGACTTCGCCAAGCGCCTCGGTCTCGACGGAGGGAAGGCCAGGTGAACCGCTCCTCCCGCGCCGGAGAGTGGATCTTCCGCCGGATCGTCGAGCAGGCCACGGACCTGATTTACGTGCTCGACCTGGACCTGCGCGTGGTGTGGCTCAATCGTCACGCCATGCAGGTCTTCACCGAGCTGCTGCGCCCCGAGTCGTCACCGCATGTATCTGGAGAAGCCTCCGACGACGACCGGCTGGGGTTCTTCGTGGGCAGGCAGATCGACGAGCTGTTTCGCCCGACCGACGTGGAATTCCTGCGCAAGAAGCGCGACGACCTGCTGACGCGGCAGGACAGCCTGGTGTACGAGCATTCCTTCCGGTCCGGAGACAGACTGCGTCATTTTAGCACGAAGCTGGTTCCGATTCGCGATGACGACGGGGTGGTATTCCAGGTGGCGGGGATCACGCGCGACGTGACGGACCGCCACGAGTTCGAGCGGCGAATTTACCAGGCGGAGAAGCTGGCGTCGATCGGGGTATTGGCGGCGGGATTGGCGCATGAGATGGGCAATCCGCTCGCGGTCATCCTGGGCTTCACCGACCTGCTGAAGGAGAGATTCGGCGACGGGTCCAGGGAGCGCGCGGACCTGGACATCATCGAGCAGAGCGCCCGGGACGCGCAGCGGGTGGTGGAGAACATGCTCGGGTTTGCGCGTGTGACCGAGGGGCAGCGCACGCGCACGGATGTCGTCGCGTGCATCGAGTCGGTGGTCGGGGTGATCCGGCATGCCGTGACGTTGCGCGGGGTGGAGATACGGGTGGAGACGACCCGGCCGCTGCCGGAGGTGCGTGGCGATCCGAGGGAGTTCCAGCAGGTGCTCATCAATCTGGCGAACAACGCGGTGGCGGCGATGCAGGGGCGCAAGGGCATTCTGACGTTTCGGGCCCGGCGCGACGGCGACCGGGTGCGCGTGGAGGTCAGGGACACCGGACGAGGCATCCCCGAGGCGATCCGCGATCGGGTCTTCGATCCGTTCTTCACGACCAAGCAGGTGGGTGAGGGAACGGGCCTGGGCCTCTCACTTTGTTGTGGCATCATCGACAAGATCGGCGGCAAGATAAGTGTCAGCAGTGTCAGCGAGGAAGACCAGCCCGGCCAGGCAGGCGGAACGGTGTTCGAGCTGACCCTGCCCGTAGCGTCCGGCCCCATGCTCAGGAGGAACGGGTGAAACGTCAGATCCTTGCCATCGACGACGAGCCCCACATGCTGCAGCTACTCGAGCGGATCGTGGCCGAGAAGACACCGTTCGAGCTGACGGCGACGCCGAGCTCGCTGGACGTGCCGCGGCTGTTGGACGAGCGGGAGTTTGATCTCATCATCACGGACCTGCGGATGCCCGGTCTGGACGGTCTGGATATCGTGCGGCTGGTGAAGGAGGCGGACCGGCTCGAGGAGGTCGTGGTCATCACAGCGTTTGGCTCCTTGGAGTCCGCCGCGGCAGCGGTCCAGGCGGGCGCGATCGATTACCTGTCCAAGCCTTTCAAGAAGGAGCAAATCCTGCTGACCATCGACCGGGCGATGCAGCGTGTTGCGCTCAAGCGCGAGCTGCGACGACTCCAGGCGCTATTTCGGGTCGAGCCCTTCGACCAAGCGCTGCCGGCGATCCGTGCGGAGTATGTGCGGATGGTCGCGGGCCGCGCGGGTTCCGATGTCCACCTGATTGCCGAGCGAACGGGCCTCTCGCGGGAGATCGTGGCGGCCGCGCTTCGTGACGAGTAGAACGTAGCCCTCACAGGAGGAATCATGTCAGACACAGCAAAGGACGAGAGGCAGGCGAAGCTCAAGCGGGCCGGAGAGCTGATGATCCCGTTGGACCAGTACCCTCACCTGCCCTACTGGTTCACCCTGCGGCAAGCCATCGCGGAGATGCACACGTCCGAGTTCAATATCCGCGGTCGCAAGTCGCTCCCGAGGGTCGTCCTCGTATTCGATGAGAAGTACCGTCTCCTCGGCCTGGTGCGCAGGCGCGACCTGCTCCGGGGCCTCGAGCCCTCCTTCCTGGCGAACCCGGATGTCCAGGCGGACGAGAGCCTGCTCGACTTGCAGCTCGCCGGCGCCTTCGACGACGAGTCCTTCGACCGGGTCGTAGGCGGCATTCGAGAACGGGCCGAAAGACCCGTACGAGATGTCATGCTCCCCATCGTCGCGACTGCCGACTACGACGACAACATCCTCAAGCTCATCTACGTCATGGTCAGCCATAACTTGCACTTGCTGCCCGTTATCAAAGATGGCAGCGTCGTAGGCGTCGTTCGCACGGTGGATGTGTTCGACGAAGTGGCGCAGCTGGTCCTGTAGCGAGCCAACTCGAGGGCCAGCGTGAACCAGCCTGGAGGCGACGCGCATGGCCGAATCCCATCATGAGGTGGTGCAGGGCGGGCTGCCCCCGATGCCCGAAACGATTGAGCTTGCCAAACCTGCGCCCTCATTCAACTGGAAGCGCTGGCTGTTCCTCGCGCTGGGAATCCTGCTGTTCCTTGTCATCTACCTGGCGCCCGGCTTCCCCGACGCCGTGGACCCGAAGGGCGAACACTTCGTCCTCACCCGCGAGGGGAAGGCGTCGATCGCCTTGTTCATGCTCGTGGGCGTCTGGTGGGTATTCGAGGTGGTGCCGATAGGTGTCACCGCGATTGCCATCGGAGTCATTCAGGCGCTGTTCCTCATCCGAAAGCCCGACGTCGCCTTCCAGGACTTCATGGGCTCGTCGGTCTGGTTCATCATCGGTTCGGTCGTCATCGGCATGACGTTCTCGAAGACCGGGCTGACCAAGCGCATGGCCTACAAGATGCTGGGCGTGGTCGGCGAGAAAACGAGCATGATCTACCTGGGGTGCTTCGCGATGACCGTGACGATGACGCTCATCATGGCGCACACGGCGGTGGCTGCGGCGGTGTTTCCGCTGCTCATGGCGATCTACTCCTTGTACGACGATCCGGAGAAGCCGACGAAGTTCGGCAAGGGGTTGTTCATCGGCATGGCGTACGCCGCTGGAGCGGGGAGCGTCATCACGCTGCTGGGCGCTGCCCGCGGCGCGGTCGCCGTCGCTTTCTTCAAGGAGATGGTGGGGCGCGACATCTCCTTCTTCGAGCTGACGAAGTACATGGCGCCGCTCGGGTTCGTCATGCTTTTCGCGGTGTGGGGCATGATGATGGTCATGTTCAAACCAGAGCGTACCACCATCCCGGGGTTGCGCGAGCGCGCAAAGATGCTCTCGGCCAAACTCGGGCCCATGAGCCGCGACGAGAAGCTCGCCATCGCTATCACGCTGACGGCCGTCGTGATCATGAGCGCCAGCTCCTTCGTGCCCGCCCTCAAGAATGTCAACAAGAGCGCGATCATCCTTGTCACCACGCTGCTGTTTTTCATCCTCGAGATCCTCACGATCAAGGACCTCGAGGACATCCCCTGGAACATCGCCCTGCTGTTCGGCGGCGCCATGAGCATCGGCTACTGCTTGTGGCAGACCGGCGCCGCCAAGTGGATCGCTGTCCACTGGCTCAGCCTCTTCCAGGGATCTCACTGGTTCGTCTTCGTCATGGGCATCGCGTTTTTCGTGCTCGTCATGACCAACTTCATCATGAACGTAGCCGCCATCGCGATATCGTTGCCCGTCGCGCTCGTCATTGCGCCCTACCTGGGCGTCGCCCCCGAGGTCATCCTGTTCGCCTCCCTCGCCACCGCGGGCATGCCCTTCATGCTGCTTGTCGGCGCTGCGCCCAATGCGATCGCCTACGGAAGCAAGCAGTTCAAGTCCAGCGAGTTCTTCACCGCAGGCCTGGTCGCAAGCCTCGTGCTCATGATCGTGCTCGGCATCTTCGTGTTGGTCATCTGGCCGGCCATGGGCATGCCTGTCACCGTGGCACGCTGATCCGGTTCGCCCAACCGATCGGCGCGATTGGGCGCTTTCACTCCGCGCGCCTCACACGTCTTCGTACCGGCCCGGCGTGAACACGAAGTCCTCGAGCGGCCTGGTCGGGCGCTGGTGTCCCATCACCTGATCGATGGGAAGCCGCGGCTCGGCCAGTTCGATCTTGTCGAAGATCGCGCGAATCTCGGCGGGAGCCAGCTCCACGTCACGCGTCCTGCCCGCGGGTTTGATGTTCAGGCCGAGCGGCTGGAACAGGTTCACGTACGCCTCCAGCTCGTCGTCGTAGACATCGATGAACACCCCCGTGAAACACGCAAACGAGTACGGTCGATACGCCTCAGCGCGCACGCAGTCCGTCAGGCTGTTGTGCTCCAGATTGGTGCTGATCACCGCAATCTTCAGCGCGGCCGGAGCATCGCGTCCGGAAACGATGTGCTTCATGTACGGCAGCACGCGCTCCTTCGGCACGCCATCGTCCCCGATCTCGGCACCCGTGTCGAAGATGTTGAAATACTCGGCGGTCAGCTCTCGTCCGATGGGCACCGGCTGGGCTCCGAGCCCGTGCTTCGACATGGTCTCCATGAAGCGTGGATGCAGACGGAACAACGATCGACCGACGACCTTGTGGGTGTAGCCGAGGTCGGCGTCGTAGGGCACGACCCCTACCGTGAGCGCCTCGAGATCCACAAGCAGCTTGATGCGGTGTGTGCTCCAGCTCGGCTGGATGAACTCGTTCGGAATGCTCACGATGCCACGCGTTCCGGGGGGACAGAACACGAGAATGTTCTTGCACGCTTCGTCGTACAGGTCCCGGAAAGGCTGCACCAGCGCCATCAACGCGCCGCAGTCCGCCGACATGCTGTGCCCGTGCAGCGGCCTGGGGATCCGGCCGAACCTCCCGCCGGCCGGGGATGTCTCGTAGCCGACATGTGCACCGCCGAAGTCCACGTTGATGGGCGCGTGATGCACCGCGGCCGCGACCGCCCCCTCGTTGAAGCGCCCGCCGATCCGCCCCTTGTCGAATGGATATTGGCCCGTGTACGCGTACAAGCACAGATCCACGCCGAACACGGACTCGTCCGAGCACTTCCACTTGCAGGGCAGCGTACGCGCCCGGTCGTGCACGAATCCCATGGAGAGCGCTTCCTCCGAGTCGAGGAACCGCATGGCCTTTCCGACGAAGTCGCGCAGCAGGAACGGCCGCTCGCGGAACACCATCGCGATCTCCTGCACTTCGGGCAGGAAGGCCGCTGGGTCACAATATGCGGGAAGCCAGTGTCGATTCGACGGCACCATGGTGCCGCCCATCCTAGCACGACGGAGCGATTGTTGTACAACGGCGCCTACCTGCCACCCTCCGCGATCTCTTTCAGCCGTCGAAGGATGGCAAGCGGGGATTCGCCGACCGCGCTGCCCAGCATGGCGTTCATGCGCTCTTCCGACAGGGCGAGCCTGCGCTGGACGCGATGCTGGTACGCATCCCGGAGCACCGACAGGAGCGTATCGGTCTCGCAGGGCTTCTGCAGGTATCGATACGAGCCAGAGCGCGTGCAATCGACAGCCGAGTCGATGGACCCGTGACCCGTGAGGATCACCACCTCCATGTCGGGATGCTCTGCCTTGAGCGTGGCGAGCACCTGCTCACCGGACATGCCCGGCATCTTCAGGTCGAGCAACGCGATGTCGAACGGCTGCTGCCGTGCCGCTTCGATCGCGTCGCGGCCGTCGGTGAACGGCGTTACGTCGAAGTCGCGCAGGCTCAGCCGCTGGCTCAATGCCTGGAGGAACCGCGCCTCGTCGTCCACGATCAGGATCCTGATTCGTTCTGCCATCCTTCCTCTCCAGCTCGGCGAATGCGGCACGACCGTGGGAGCGCAAAGGGACCTGCTTCAGCACCCGCGATCGCCACGTTGCGGCGATCCCGTCACGGTCCTGTGGACCTTGAATCAACCGGCCGGGGTCCGCAAGCGTTCCGATGCCGTGCTGACCTATAATAATTGAGTCGGATCGCGCACGACACGCATCGCAAGAACGATGACATAGCCGTCTGCGAGACCGGCGCGGCCAAGATGGCGCAGACGTCCACCAGCGAGTATGCTCGCTTGGCGCGGACCGAGGCCCCATGCTTCCGAACACCCCGCCCGACAGCTCCTGGATAGCGCGGTTCGGTGACACCGTCCGCTCCTGGTTCCGCCGCGCACCACCTCCGCAGGACCAGGCGGCCCTGGCCGCGCGATTTCGCCTGCTTTATGAGCGTTTCAGGGAAATCCTGGCCGCCAACGATTCCACGCTCGAGCTCATCGCCGATATCGAAGCGTCTCTGGCCGGGCAGACCCCCATCTCGATCGAGAGCTTTGCGGATCGGGTTCGGTCTGCCGCGCTCCATTCCTTCGTGATGGTGAAGAACCTGAACCTCCTCGACGGCGGGCGTCATGCTGACCTGTACGAAGCGCTCAAGCGGATCAACGCCGCCATCGAGGCGGAGCTGCCACCCGTGGACCCGTCCATCGACGGCCCGCTGGTAGTGCGGCTGCATGATGTGACGCCGTCCCAGCAAGCGATTGTCGGTCCGAAGATGTGGAATCTGGCCCGCGTCCACGCCGAGCTCGGCCTGCCGGTCCCTCCGGGTTTCGTGGTGACGGCCGCGGCGTACGCGCGCTTCATGACGGCTATTGAGCTGTGGGGAAGGTTGGCGCGGCTCGGAGACCTGGCCGCGAGCGCGGATGCCGCGGCGCTCGGAGAAGCCTGCGCGGAGGTGGTGGCGACGATCGTCGGTGCCGCGTTGCCCCACGAGATCGAGTCGCAGGTGCTGGCTGCTTTCGACGAGCTTGGAGACCCGGCCATGCTCGTGGCGGTGCGCAGCTCGACCCTGGGCGAAGACAAGGCAGCGTCGCATGCGGGGCAATACGAGTCGCTGCTAGGCGTCTCCCGAGAACGGCTGATGGACGCGTACAAGCGGGTGGTTGCGAGCGTATGCGCGCCCTCGGCGGTGGCCTACCGCAAGGAGCATTCGGTGGTAGCCCGGGAGGCGTGGATGGCGGTCGGGGTCATGAAGATGGTGGCCCCGCGTTGCAGCGGCGTGATGTTCTCCCGAGACTTTCGCGACCTGACCGCGGACCGCGTTGCCATCGCGGCGACCCCTGGCCTCGCTGCAGCGGTCGCCGCCGGCACGCAGAACGCGTGGGAGATCGTCCTCGGACCGGCAACGGCCCAGCCGCCGCTGCCGTCCTGGCTCGACTCGGGAACCCTTGTGTCGCTGCGCGACCATGCGCGCCGAATCGAGGCGCTGTTCGGCGCTCCCCAGGACATCGAGTGGGCGCTGTCGGACGATGGCGAGTTGTTCGTCATCCAGGCCAGGCCCATGCGTTTGGCAGAGCAAGCCTCGGCCACGCCGCTGCACGTGGCGCCCGGGGTCGCACCGCTGCTTGCGGGCGGCGTCGTCGCCTGCCGTGGCGTCGTAACAGGTCCGGTTCACAAGGTGGTCGACGACGCGGACCTGGACCGTATGCCCGACGGTGCGGTGCTGGTCGCGAGGCACTCGTCGCCCACGTATTCGCGGGTGATGCGGAGGTGCGCGGCGATCGTGACGGAGGAGGGTTCCGCTGCCGGGCACATGGCGATTCTGTCGCGCGAGGCGGGCGTCCCCACGATCGTGGGCCTCCCTGGGGCGTTGACCGCGCTGCGGCAGGGAATGGATGTGACGGTGGACGCGGTGTCGGGGGCTGTGTATCGCGCTCTTGACGAGGTGCCACGCTGGGCTCCACGCGAATCCTCCGTGCCGCAGGACACGCCGGCTCGCGCCACGCTGCGCAGGGTTGCCCAGCTCGTCACGCCGCTATACCTCGTCGATCCCGCAAGCCCCGACTTCGCCCCGCGGTCATGCCGCACGCTGCACGATATTCTGCGCTACGTCCATGAGAAGTCCTTCGCCGCCATGTTCCACTTCGGCGATCGCGCCGAGGTCGACCGCAGCAGCGCCGTGCGTCTCGAGGCCAGACTTCCCTTCGATGTGCTCGTCTACGACGTTGGAGGCGGCATCGTCGAGGACGCCGCGCAAGCCCGGGCCATCCGCCCCGAGATGATCGCGAGCGCACCGCTCGTGGCATTCCTCCGCGGCATGCTCGACAGCCGCCTGCGCTGGGACAGACCTCGCCCGGTGTCCGCGTCGGGTTTCCTGTCCGTGCTCGGCGAAAGCATGATCGGGCCGCCCCCGGAGTCCCAGCAGCTCGGCCGCGTCTCCTACGTGATCTGCGCCGACCGATACATGAACTTCAGCACCAAGGCCGGATACCACTTCTCCACCGTCGATACCTGGTGCGGCGCGAGCGTCAACAAGAACTACATCCACTTCCGCTTCTCGGGCGGAGGGGCCGCGGCCGATCGCCGCGCCCGCCGCATCGACTGCCTCGCCCGGATCCTCGACGCGCTCGATTTCAAGCTCCAACGCCGCGGCGACATGCTCGTCGCACGCCTCGCAAAGTTCGAACGCGACACCATCGTCGCGCGTCTCGCCGACCTCGGTCGATTGACCATCTGTGCACGCCAGCTCGACATGTTGATGGACTCCGACGCCAGCCCTGCGTTCTTTGCGTCGGCATTCCTGCGCGGCGAGATGGACAAGTTCTTCTGAGCTGGCCCGCGCACCGATCCGCTGTCACGCGGCGACGCCGGCGCGCGCCCGCCCCGTTCGGCATGGCCCGGGGACACGTACCCCCGCGGCACGGGCCCTGCTGCGCGGCGGTCATTCGTGGATTACTGACATCTTGTCACGTAATATCGCTGAGAATCATCGCGTCGTTATGGCAAGTTCGATGATCGACTATCATGGGTCTTGCTAGGCTGTCGTCCCAAGGTGTCGTCTGGCAGGAGCATCCTTGGTCGCCTGCCGCGCGGCGAAGGTTCCTGACTCGTCATCACGAAGGTGAGCATGAGCGCGAGCGCATCGACTGCAACTCCGTCTCTGGCCGCATCCGCCGCCCCGGGCGCCCGGCGCGGCATCGCACGACGCATCTTCCCGTTCCTCGCGTGGTTCGAGGGGTACAGTCTGGCGCGTCTGCGGGCCGATGCGATGGCGGGGCTGACGGTGGCCCTCGTGTTGATTCCGCAATCGATGGCGTACGCGAAGCTGGCGGGGTTGCCGGCGTATTACGGCCTCTATGCCGCATTCCTCCCGCCGATGGTGGCGTCGATGTTCGGGTCGAGCCATCAGCTAGCGACCGGCCCGGTGGCGGTGGTGTCGTTGATGACGGCTGCGTCGCTCGAGCCGATGGCCACGGCTGGAGGCAGCATGTTCATCGCGTACGCGGTCGTGCTGTCCCTGCTGGTGGGCGCGTTTCAGCTCGGTCTGGGGCTGCTGCGCCTGGGCGTCGTGGTCAACTTCCTGTCTCATCCCGTGGTCAACGGCTTCACCAACGCAGCAGCGCTGATCATTGCGACGTCCCAGCTCGCGAGTCTGTTCGGCGTATCGGTCGACGGCGCGGACCACCACTACGAGACGGTCTACCGCACGATCCGCGCGGCTTTGCACTACGCTCACTGGCCGTCGCTGGGGCTCGCCGCGCTGTCGATCGCGATCATGGTGGGGCTACGCAGAATCAATCGGAAGATTCCGGATGTGCTTGTGGCGGTGGCGGTGACCACCGTGATCGCGTGGGCGACGGGTTTCGAGAAGAACCGCACGGTGGCTCTGACCGACGTGGACGACCCGGGCACGGTGCAGCTCGTGCGCGAGTTCAATGGGGCCCTGGCCGGCATCAGCGAGATCGCGGGCAAGAAGGTAGAGCTGTCGGGCAGGCTGGAGGCGGCCGAGCACAGTGCTTCGGACCCGGTGGAGCGGATGAACCTGCGCCACGATCTGGCGGTGCTCGACTTGCGTTTGGCGCAGCTCAAGGACAGCGCCGCGAGTCTGCGGGCCCGGCTGCGCGAGGGGCTGTACGAGATGGTGGAGAAGGACGGCAAGGCCACGCTGATACCGCGGGGTACGGCTCGCGGGTCGGGCGGCACCTGGCGGCTCAAGGTGGGAACGGACAAGCTCAAGGAGGACAAGCTCGTTTTCGTGGGAGGGGGCGCGGTGGTGGGGAGCATTCCGAAAGGCCTTCGTTTCGGCTTGCCCACGAAGGACCGCGACGGCAACGAGGTCGACGTGCTGGGGCTGGTTCCACGGCTGCTGTCGGCTGCGATAATCATTTCGCTGCTGGGTTTCATGGAGGCGATATCGATCGCCAAGGCGATGGCGGCCAAGACAGGGCAGCGTCTGGATCCGAACCAGGAGCTGATAGGCCAGGGATTGGCCAACGTCGTGGGGGCCTTCGCCCAATCCTATCCCGTATCCGGCTCGTTCTCCCGGTCGGCCGTCAACCTGCAAGGCGGCGCCGTGACCGGCCTGTCGAGCGTCTTCACCAGCCTCGTGGTGCTCGCAACCCTGTACCTGTTCACGCCGCTCCTCTACCACCTCCCCCAGTCCGTGCTGGCGTCGATCATCATCATGGCGGTGGTCGGCCTGTTGAACGTCAAGGGGTTCATCCACTCCTGGCAGGCACAGAAGTTCGATGGTGCGATCTCGGTCATCACGTTCTGCGTGACGCTGGTCTTCGCGCCGCACCTCGACAAGGGGATCATGGTCGGGGTTGCCCTGTCGGTCGGTCTGTACCTGCTGCGCAACATGAAGCCGCAGATTGCGCTGCTGTCCAAGCACCCCGACGGCACCTATCGCAACGCGGCGCGGTTCTCGCTGTCTCTCTGCAAGCACATCGCGGTGGTGCGCTTCAACGGATCGCTGTTCTTCGCGAACGTCAACTATCTCGAGGAGCGCATCCTGGACGTCATCTCCAGCATGCGCGAGCTCAAGCACGTGGTGATCGTCGGCAACGGCATCAACGAACTCGACGCCTCCGGCGAGGAGATGCTGTCGTTGATCGTGACCCGCCTGCGCGGCAGCGGCTACGACGTCTCGTTGTCCGGGCTGAACGATTCGGTGCTCGACGTGATGAAGCGGACCCGCCTGCTCGAACGAGTGGGAGAAGATCACCTGTTTCGCAACGTCGCGCACGCGATTGACACCATCCACGCCGAGGCGCATCGTGGTTCCGACGAGCGTCAATGCCCGCTTCTCTATGCGCCGTTGCGCCCGCTGCCCGTGGCGCCGGAGATGGCAAAGAGCCTGGAAAGGCTCAACCAGCAGAAGGGAGCCGGCGCCGATGCCTAGCCACTGCCTGCCCATGCCATTCGATGGAGAGTGCACATGACGGTTGTTGCGCTGTTCAGCGGCTCGTTTTGCGGCGGAGAGGAGATCGCGTCCAAGGTCGCCGAGGATCTCGGCTTCCGCCTCGTGCAGCGCGACCTGTACGCTACGGTGGCGTCCAGACACGGAGTCCCCGAGGATCGCGTGACCGAGGCCATCCACGGGACCACGTCCTTCTTCCGTGCGTTGCGTCGCGATCGCGAGCGCAACGTCGCCTATGTCCGGCTCGCCGTGGCCGAGATCGTCCTGCAGGACGACGTTGTCATCCACGGATTCCCGATGCACCTGATCGCCAAGACCGTGCCGCACGTGCTGCGAGTCTGCATCGCGGCCAACCGGGATCATCGCATCAAGGCAGCGATGGCGGCGCAGTCGATCTCCGAGGCGAAGGCTCGCAAGGTCATCGATCGCGACGACCGTGAGCGCATCCAGTGGACACAATACCTGTTCGACCTCGGGCCATGGGATGAGCGGCTATACGACGAGATCGTGCCGGTTCACGCGACACCCATCGACCAGGCTGTCCGGCTCATCGCGGCGAACGCGCGCAACCAGGTGGTTCAGACGACGCCGGCGGCGAAGGCGGCGGCGCAGGACGCGGTGCTCGCGGCCAGGGTCCATGTCGCGCTCGCGGAGCGCGGACACGACGTCGACGTGACCGCGGGGGGCGGGCTGGTGACGATCCTGATCAAGAAGGAGGTGCTGCGTCTGGAGAAGCTCGAGAGCGAGCTCAGGGAAATCGCCGAAGCCGTGCCCGGTGTGAGCGGCGTGCAGACACGCCTCGGCCCTCGATGCCGTCCTCCCGGCTCGGCTCGCGAGGTCGACCTGGACGTGCCCTCCCGGGTGCTGCTGGTCGACGACGAGAAGGAGTTCGTGCACACCTTGTCCGAGCGTCTCCAGGCACGGGATTTCGAGCCTGCCGTGGCCTACGATGGTGAGGATGCTCTTTCGTTCGTGGATTCGCAGGCGCCCGAGGTGATGGTGCTCGACCTCAAGATGCCGGGCATCGATGGCATCGAGGTACTTCGCCGGGTCAAGCAGCAGCATCCGGAGGTGGAGGTCATCATCCTGACCGGGCATGGCTCCGAGCGTGAGCAGGCGCTGGCGATGGAGCTCGGCGCGTTTGCCTATCTGCAGAAGCCCGTGGACATCGAGCTTCTGGCTCGCACGATGCGGGAGGCCTATCGCAAGGTCAACGCGCGCAAAGCGGCCGAGGTCGATCGGGGAGACGAATGATCCTGGGCGACTTCAAGCTGCCCGGCTTCCTCGGGGCCAAGAGCGAGGAATCGGGTGACGGCACCGAGGCTTCCCTGCCCTACCGCAGGCTGTGGAAGACCTCGGTCATTCTCACCGCGCTGGTCTCGCTCGTCCCGCTCATCTTCATGACCGTCATCAACATCTTCCAATACCAGCGCGCGCTCACCGCCGAGATGGAGCACCCGACCACGCTGCTGTTGTCGAACAACAAGCGTTCCCTCGAGTTCTTCATCGCCGAACGGCTCTCGGCGCTTCGCCTCGTGGTGCGCACCCACACCGCTGACCAGCTCTGCGATCAGCAGAATCTCGAGCGCGTCTTTCGCAACGTCAACGACTCCTTCAGCGGCTTCGTGGACCTGGGGCTCATCACGGCAGACGGCACGCAATGCTCCTATGTGGGCCCCTACCGGCTGCAGGGCAAGAACTACCACGATGCCGACTGGTTCCACGAGGTAACCGCCCGCGGCGAGTACGTCAGCGACGTGTTCATGGGCTATCGCGATGTCCCGCACTTCGCGATCGCGGTGCGTCACGAGGACGCGGCCGGCAGGCTGATCGTCCTGCGCGCGACGGTGGGCGCCGACCTGCTTGCGCAGTATGCGATCTCGCTGGATCTGAAGCCCACCAGCGACGCTTTCATCGTCAACTCGAGGGGCATCCTGCAGACGCCTTCACGCAGCCACGGCGAGTTCCTGAAGAAGGCAACGGTCCCCGTGCCGCCCTATCGTTCGGAGTCGCAGGTGACCGAGCAGGTCGACACCGACGGCCGTCGCTACATGCTCGGCTATGCCTACATCGACCGGTCGCCTTTCGTGCTGATGGTGGTCAAGCGTCCGGAGGACATACTTGGCAAGTGGCTCACGCTTCGGGGAGATCTGCTGGGCTTTCTGGCGGTGAGTGCGGTGCTGATCCTGATCGTGATCCTGTGGAGCTCCACCGCGATGGTCAACCAGCTCAAGGAGGCGGACAAGAAGCGGGCGCAGATCCTGCACAACATCGAGTACACGAGCAAGATGGCGTCCATCGGCCGGCTGGCCGCAGGCGTGGCACACGAGATCAACAACCCGTTGGCAATCATCAACGAGAAGGCTGGGCTGCTGACCGACCTCGTGGAGATGTCCGGCGAGTTCCCGCGTCGTGGCGAAGTGCTCGAGATCGTCCGATCCATCGAGAAGTCGGTCGAGCGCTGCAGCACCATCACGCATCGTTTGCTCGGCTTCGCCAAGCGCATGGACCTGCGCACGGAGTCGATTCGCCTCGAGGAGCTGCTCAAGGAGGTGCTCGGATTCCTGGGCAAGGAGGCGAACTACCGAAACATCACCGTCGAGTTCCACGTGCAGGAAGGGGTGCCTGCGATCGAGAGCGACCGCGGGCAGCTTCAGCAGGTCTTTCTCAATATCATCAACAACGCGTTTGCAGCGGTGCAGGACGGCGGTCGTGTCGACCTGTTTGTCGAGCGCGCGGGCGACCACGAGGTCGCCGTGAAGATCCAAGACAACGGCCACGGGATCTCCAAGGAGAACCTGAAGCACATCTTCGAGCCTTTCTTCACCACCAAGAAGGAGTACGGGACCGGCCTGGGGCTCTCGATTACCTACGGTATCGTGGAGAAGCTCGGGGGCCGCATCGAAGTCGAAAGCGAGGTCGGCCGGGGGACCACGTTCACCGTGCGTCTTCCCGTACCGGCAACGAAGTTCTGAGCGGGATCATGATGCGTGCATGGATGCTGGCAGAGGGGGTCCGGATCGGCCGGACGCTGCGTTGCGGACCCCGAGGGGGACGATGATGGACAAGCTTCGCGTATTGCTGGTTGACGACGAAGAGGAGCTCGTCTTCACGCTTGCCGAGCGGCTGAAGATTCGGGGAGTCGACGCGCAGGCGGTCACGAGCGGAAAGGCTGCGTTGGAGGCGATCGAGCAGCGCAGCTTCGACGTGATCCTGCTCGACGTGAAGATGCCCGGGCTGGGCGGGCTCGACGTGATGAAGCGCATCAAGGCCAGAGACCGAAAGGTGCAGGTCATCCTCATCACGGGACACGGCTCGGCGGAGGACGGGGCCCAGGGGATGCAGTCCGGCGCTTTCGATTACGTCATGAAGCCAATCAACATCAACGACCTGCTCACCAAGCTGCAAGCAGCGGGGCAGGCCACCCGGGAAGGCCGCTGACCCCATGCCGCACCGCCCCTTCTGCGAGCAAGACCTGCTGTTCTTCGGCGCCACCACCGCCAGCGTGTCGCACGAGCTCAAGAACGTCATCACCATCATCAACGAATCCGCTGGCCTCCTGCACGACTTCGCGTCTGCCGCGGAGCGTGGCCGTCCCCTGGATCCGCAGCGTGTCAAGAAGACGTCCCTCGATATCTCCCGCAATGTCGAGCGTGCGGTGGAGATCATCAACCGGCTCAACCGCTTCGCTCACAGCGCCGACGAGCCGGTGCGCGCGGTGGATCTCAACGCCATGGTGCGCGACGTGGTGGCCCTGGCGAGCCGGTTCGCCGGGCTGCGGGGGCGGCAGATCGATGCCGTCGTGCCCGGATCGGCGGTCACGGTGTCGGCCTATGCGTTCGGGTTGCATCAGGTCCTTTTTCGGGCGTTGGGTCTGGCGGCCGAGGCGTTGCCCGCCGCCGACCCGATTCGGCTAGACCTGGAGCCGACGTCGGGCGGGGCGATCCTGCGGATCTCCAGGGTGCCCATCGATCTGCCCGAGCAGGCCCGGGCACGGTGGGGAGAGCTGGTCGCGTCGGCCCGGGAGCTCGGCGTGAACGTGGTGCAGAGCGGTGAGGGGCGCGACGGTGCGATCGGATTGGTGGTGCCATCCGCCGCGCCTTGACGAGCATCCGCGGCCTGCATCCGCGGGAAATGGTAGCATGAGCAGCAGGTCGAGTCGGACCGAGCGAGGTGGTCATGGGAGATGAGAGAGTATTGCTGGTCGACGACGAGCAGGAATTCACGAGCGTGCTGTCGGAGCGCCTTGAGGCCCGGGGGCTTCAGGTCGAAACCGCCTCCAATGGAGCCGCCGCCCTCGAGAAGGTCCAGGGATCTTCCTACGACGTCGTGGTGCTCGACCTCGCGATGCCTGGCATGGACGGCATCGAAACACTGAAGCGTCTGCTCGCCCAGAACCCGGATCTGCAGGTCATCATGCTCACCGGCCATGCCACGGTGCAGAAAGGCATCGAGGCCGTGCGCCTTGGCGCCCGCGAGGTGCTGGAGAAGCCTGCGGACATGACCACCCTGCTCGCGAAGATCTCGGATGCCAAGACCGACAAGATTCTGTTGGTCGAGAAGCGGATGGAGGAGCGGATCCGGGGGATTCTGCAGTCGAAGGGCTGGTAGGGCACCAGCCGGGAGCGCGGTTCCAGCGACAAGGATCTCGACGGGTCGCCAGCGCTCGCCCCAGCCGAACCGGGTTGCTTCCATGCCCTCCCGCCCGCGCCGGCTCCGGTCGACGTTGACTTCGACGTGGGCTAGGGCGTGGACCTTGACTGCGACGGCGACGTGTACTGCGACGACCCACTTGGACGCGCGCGCGCTTGGTGCCCAACGGCTAAGCGGCGGTGGCCGACAGGATGGCATACTGAGCTTCCAACGCCTTGACGCCCATCCAATGCGCAATCGAGTTCCTCGCCCTCGTTTGCGGATCCGTTGTCAGGTCCATCGAGGGGTACCTTTCCGGCTGGTCCGGTTGGTTCGGGTGCAAAACGGCTACCGGGCCTTGGTGAGACGCGTCTCGAAGATTCGAGCGAGGCGCCGTCGGGGCGGGAAGGCAAGTGGGCCGGGTGCTGAGCAATGCGGGAAGGCGGCGCCGAGCGATCCCCGACCATGGAGCCGCGCACCGGCTACTCCCTTTTGCCCTTCTTCTTGCTCTCTTGCTGGCGGGTCAGGTTCATCACGCGGGTGGCCCGCAGGAATCCGTTTTCGTCGCGGTACGCGATGCGAACGACGTCGCCTGCGGCCGGCTCTGCACCGATATCGGCGTTCGCCGCCGAGATGACCAGCTCGGCGTTGGGAGGATTGTCGTCGCGGACGACGATGGACCTGGCGGGGACATCGTACGAGACCACGGTACCCTGCACGACGGCCGGTGGGTTGCAGCCTGCGGACAGGCCAACGATGAGAGAGAGGGCTGGCAGCGATGGTTTCATCGACGGCTCCTTTCAGGCTTCGACTTGGGTTGCGCCGCTGCGCCTGGCGGCTCGCTCCTGGACGATGCCCCGCACGAGCAGACCCACGATGACGAGGCTGATGCCGATGCCGGCAACGAGGATGGTGACGGACGAGGCCATGTTGAGGTCGAGCTGCTTGAGCAGCACGGAGGCGCATGCGATGAAGATGGTGACAGCGAACAGCAGGCGAATGAAGTAGCCGCGAACGTACTTGACGGCGACGGTTCCGAGCTGGGCTCCGATCGTGGCGCCGCCCAGCATCCACATGGCGGCGATGAGCTCGACTCGCCCCTTGGCGCCGAACGTGAACGCGCCGTACGCGCCAGTGATCATGACCTCGAACAGATCGGTTCCGACGGCGACCAGGGTGGGGCAGCCAATGAGGTACACGAGCGCTGGCATACGGATGAATCCGCCGCCGACGCCGAGAACGCTCGCGACGATTCCGGTGGTGAAGCCGACGAGGATGGGAAGCCAAAGCGAGCATGTGATGCCCGAGGCTTTGAAGTGGATCATCGGGGGAATGCGCAGGCGCTGGAGTTTCTGGGCGAGGGTCAGGGCGCCGGGGTCGGCGGGCTTGCCAGCCGCTTCCAGCGCCTTTTGCTGGCGGGTGTGGGAGATATAGTCGTAAAGCACATAGGATCCGATCAACGCCAGAAACACCACGTACGCCTTGCGGATGTAGTCCTCGGCCAGGCCCAGCCGTTCGAGCCACATGACGAGTTGGGCGCCGGCTTCCATGCCTATTGTGGTGCCGATGATCATCGACACGCCCAGGCGTACGTCCACGTTGCCGAACTTGCCGTGCCGCATGGTGGAGACGATCGACTTGCCGCCCATGTGGGCCAGGTCCGTGCCGATGGCATAGGCCATGGGAAAGCCGAAGATGTTGAGGGCCGGGGTGACGATCCACGCGCCGCCGATCCCGAAGAACCCGCCGCAAACACCCACCGTGAAGCCGATGAGCAAGAGCAGCAGTACATTGAAGTGCATCCCTGCGACCGGGAGATAGATTTCGAAGATATCCATCGGACGATCCTCGCTTTCGCCGCGCCTACTCGTGGTGGTCCAGCTTGCCCAGGTTGATCCCCAGCATGGCGATCAGCCGGTCGAATACCGACCCGAAGAAAATGCCCATCCCGGCCATGATGCCGACCACCAGAAGGCCATAGAGCCATAGATTGGTGTTGTAGACATCCGCCACCCAGCGCACGAAGCCGGGGCTCATGTTGCGCGTGTCGACCACGTTGACCAGCTTGGTGACCGGCTTGCCTCCCCCCGCGGCGATCGCCTCGCCAGCCACGGCCCATGCTGTCAGCAGGGGGCCCCAGAACCACCCGGATGCCAGGCGGCCCGCGGTCCACGAAACCTTTTTCGAATGCTGCCTCATCGTCTCGTCCCTCCAGTCAGACACCTTGGGATCGGTTGCTTCGGGTGACGTGCGCAGCGGCGTCGATCGCCCTGCACAGCGAGTCGAACTCCACGGGCTTGCGCAGGAAATCCGCCGCACCCGTCTGCATGCCTTCGATCGCGCTGGCGACGGTGCCACGGTTCCCCAGCGCCACCACCTGCACGGCGCCGTCGAGTGATCGAATCTCGCGCAGCACCGCCAGCCCCTGGCCGTGCGCCAAGTCCAGATTCAACAGCACGACGTCATACGACCGCGTGGCTGCAAGCCTGGTCGCGTCTTTCGGCGCTTCCGCCAGGACGGCGACGTGGCCGGCTGCTTCGAGCCGTTTGGCGATCGACGCGCCGAATGCGGCGTCGTCGTCGACCACCAGAATCCGAATCGGACCCGGCGCGGGGGGACCGCGCAGCGCCTGGTGCGCTTCAAGCTGCGCTCTGCACGATGCGGCGAAGGCGCGTATTCTCCCCAGGACCTCGTTGTCGATCTCGAACTCCGGGCGCTGGAGCACACCCTGTATCGCGGCGCACGCCGTGTGCACGGTGATGGTCTCCAGGTTGAGGACCAGGTCGTACAGGCTCGGATCGGCGATATCCACGCCGTACATCGCTTTCGTCCAGCGCGCGCGCTCGTGGTCGAGACGCCGGATCCGGTCGGCCGCCTCGGCTTCGGAGACGCGGTATTCCTCCATGACCGCGCGAACGCGGGAGGCGAGCGGAGCGATGAGCCGTACGCGCAGCACGCCGGGCAAGTGCCGCAGGAGCAGGTGGCCGGCCTGTCCGTGGTAGACGAGACGCCCGGTGGCAGCATGCTCGGCGAGCGCGGCCTGCACCGCCAGCACGTACGTCCTGCGTTCCGCCGAGAAGCGGTCGAAAAATCCCGGGGACGTCTCGATCTTCTCGCGCAGAAGCGAGTCCGGAACGCCCAGGCGAGCGGCCACCTCCACGACGATCTCGCGTCCGACGCACGGCGCCGACAGGGCGCGAGCGAGGCACTCCGCCAGGGTGCGTCCGCCGCTCATCGATCCTCGCGATATGGTCACAATGGGCACGGCGCTTCGCTCCGACGCTGCGTTCAAGGGCGGGAAAGCACGTTATTGGATGGGAGAACGACTCCCCAATAGGGGTGCATCCCGGGCATTCACGATGGGAGCATACGGGGAGCGGATCACCCTCGCAATCGGGAGGATCTCATAACCGCCTGGCAAGAACAGCCTTTCGCAAGCCCGCCTTTTCACGGACCGTCGTCCCAAGAACCATGATGTGATAGGCAGGTAATGGCTGCTTTCCGGTGGGGAAGGAAGGCCCGATCACCCGCGTTTGGCGACTCTATTCCCCGGTCGCTCCGCAGCCGCACCCCGGCGAGCCCGGTGCCCTCACGGCAGGTGGCGAATCCGATCCCAGCATCGCGAGCGGACCCAGGCAAGCGCCTCGAGAAGGCGTGCCAGGGCGTCGCGTGCCTCCAGGGCCGATGCGAACCGCTCATCGGGCGGCCGGGCGAGCGCACGAACGAAGTAGTCTTCCACGAGACGAGGCCAGCGAAAGCCGGTGACGCTCGAGAGCGACGGGGGATTTCGCTCCAGCTTCAGGCCGGCCACCATGCGTGCGCTGAACCCTTCGAAGGGCAGACGGCCCGTCAGGGCCCGAAACGCAACGGCGGCAGCGCCGTAGACGTCGGCGCGCTCGTCGACCCGCGAAGCGCCGCGCACCTGCTCGGGCGCCATGTAGGCGAACGATCCCACGGTTCCATCGAACGCGGTCAGCGAGGGCTCATCGACGTTGCGCGCGTGGTCGATGAGCTTGGACACGCCAAAGTCAAGCACCACGGCCCGCTCCTCGCCGTCTTTCCCCGGAGTCAGGAAGATGTTCCCCGGCTTCAGATCCCTGTGCAACACCGATGCGGCGTGTGCGTCGGCGACTCCGCGCAGCACGTCGAGCATCACCCGCCCGACGTCGTCGAGCGGCAGGAACGCCTCCCGCCGGAGACGGTCTGCCAGCGACTCTCCGTCGAGCAGCTCGAACACGAGAAACATCGATCCCTCAGGGGTCAGACCGGTATCGAGCAGCGCGCAGACATGGCGGCTGCGGATGCGGGAAGCGGCCTCCGCCTCCCGTTCGAAACGCTTGACGATGTCGCGGCGGCGCAAGGCATTCTCGAGCAGAACCTTGATGGCAACGAGGGATCCGTCAGCGAGACACTCGGCGGACCACACCTCGCCCATGCCGCCGCGTCCGAGGAGCTGGCGCACGCGGTATCGGTCGGTGAGCCGGTCGCCGGCGGACAGCATGCCTTTCTATAGACTGGCGGCGGGACGGAGGCCAAGGGGGTGGCGTGACCCGGGACCGGCGAGGTGTTCCGAGCGTCCGGGGCACCGGTTCTGGTCGCCCATGCACCGGGTGCTGTACTAAGCTACGCGGCCAGCATGGCAAGGACCGAACGGGACATCGAGGCATACCTGCTCGCGCTGGGCAAGCCGCACGAGAAGGTGGAGGACGGAACCTGGCTGATCCGTCTCGCGGCGGACAGCGTGCCCGTGGCGATGCGCATCGCGGGTTCGGTGGTGGTGCTGCGGGTGCTCATCGGTCCGCCGCCATCCGACCCGGCTGCGCAGGCGGCGCTGTTCCGCAAACTGCTGGAGCTCAACGCGAGCGAGCTGATGTACAGCGCGTATGGTCTGGAGCAGGGCCGGATCGTGCTCGGTGCGGCGCTGGAGCTGGACAACCTCGACCTGAACGAGCTCGAAGCCGTGCTCGCGGACATCGATCTCGCGCTCGCGCGCCATGTGCCGCGCCTTCGCGAGCTGACTGCTGGTTGATTCGAGGTCACGATCGGACGGGATCCTCGTACGGAGCGGATGAATGGGAATCTTCGCGCGCCTCGCACAGCTCATCAAATCGAACCTCAACGACCTGATCAGTCGCTCGGAAGACCCCGAGAAGATGCTCAATCAGATCGTCATCGACATGAACAACCAGCTCGCGGAGGCGACCAAGCAGGTCGCCGTGGCGATCGCCGACGAGAAGCGGCTCGCCAAGCTCGTCGAGCAGGAAGCCGCCAACACGGCCGAGTGGAAGCGCCGTGCCGAGATGGCGATACGCGCCGGCAATGACGAGCTGGCGCGCGAGGCGCTGGCTCGACGCAAGGAGCACGAGCAGCTTCGTGCCGGCTACGAGGCGCAATGGGTCAAGCAGAAAGCGGCGGTCGATCAGCTCAAGAAAGCGCTTCGCGCGCTGAACAGCAAGATCGAGGAGGCCAAGCGCAAGAAGAACCTGCTCATCGCGCAGAAGCAGCGGGCCGAGGCCCAGAAGGCGATCCACGAAGCCATGGGCGGGCTCCGCGACCAGAGCGCATTCGAAACCTTCGACCGCATGGCGGATCGCATCCAGCGCATGGAAGCGGAGGCCGAGGCGTCTGCCGAGCTTGCCGAGGAGTACTCGGGCGACGTGCTCCGGTCCAAGTTCGACGAGCTCGAGGCCACGCAGGGCGCGGAGGACGACCTGTTGGCGCTCAAGCGGGAGATGGGGCTTGCCCCCGCGGCCCCTGAGCCGCCAGCAGCCGTCCGCGTAGCGCCTCCTGTCGCACCGGCGGCGGAAACGGCGCAGCTCGAACAGGCCGAGCAGGACGAGCTGGCAGCCGCGCTGGCGGAGCTCGAAGCCGACGCACAGGGGACCGAGAAGAGGATGAAACGTTGATCACGCAGTCGTTGCCGCCCCGCATCGCCTCCGAAGGCCCTCTGCTCCACCCTCACTCCGCCGACGTCAAGGCGCTGCTCGCAGCCCTCGAGACCGACACGGAAACAGGGTTGAGCGATCAGGCGGTCGCCGATCGCTTGCGCACGTACGGCCCCAACAAGCTCCCGGACCCGCCCAAAAAGAGCAAGCTTGTACAGCTCCTCGAGCAGTTCATCAATCCGCTGGTCCTCACGCTGATCGCGGCGGCCGTCATCGCCACCATCGTTGGCGTCACCTCCGATGAAGGAACGATGCTGAGCCGGTTCGGCGACGCCATCGCGATCCTGCTCATCGTGATTCTCAACGCGCTGCTGGGCTACTACCAGGAGCAGCGCGCCGAGGCCGCGCTCGACGCACTCCAGAAGATGACGGCGCCGACGGCGCGTGTGCGTCGTGGCGGCAAGGTGGCGATCGTGCCTGCCGCCGACCTCGTACCGGGCGACGTGCTCGAGCTGGACACGGGCGACGCGATCCCGGCCGACGCCCGGCTGGTGCAGTCCATCAACCTGGCCACGGAAGAAGCGATGCTCACGGGGGAGAGCACCGCGTCGTCGAAGGATGCTGAGGCGCTGGTCGAGCAGGTTGCGCCGATCGGGGAACGCGAGACGATGGTCTTCATGGGCACGGCCATCGTGCGGGGCAAAGGCCGGGCCGTGGTTGTGGCGACGGGCATCCACACCGAGCTGGGACGCATCGGTCAGATGATCAACCAGGCCGAGCGCGAGCAGACGCCGCTCGAAAGACGTCTCGAGCACTTCGGCAAGCGCATCCTCTGGGCGTGCCTCGCCGTAAGCGTCGTGCTGTTCGGCTGGGGTCTGATCCGGCACGACGGTCGCGGCTGGAGCGTGTTGCTGCTCGAAGCGGTCAGCCTCGCCGTGGCGGCCATCCCCGAAGGCTTGCCCGCCATCACCACCATCACGCTCGCGCTGGGCATGCAGCGCATGGCCAAGCTCGGCGCCATCGTCAGGCGCCTTCCGGCCGTCGAGACCCTCGGCGCCGCGACCGTTATCTGCTCCGACAAGACGGGGACACTGACGCAGAATCAGATGACCGTGCGCGTGGTGTGGACCGCGGGCCAGACGTACAAGGTCACCGGGCAGGGATATGACCCGGCCGGCGGCTTCGAAGACGACGCTGGCAAGGCGTTGGACAACGGCGACCTGCCTGCGCCGCTCGCCTATCTGCTGTCCACCGCGGCGCTGTGCAACAACGCTACCCTCGAGAAGACTCCCGAAAGTGGCTGGAAGGTCATCGGCGATCCGACCGAAGGCGCCCTGCTCACGCTCGCCGCGAAGGGAAGCATGCCGCGCGAGTCCCTCGCCGCCAGCCATCAGGTCGTCGGAGAGGTGCCCTTCGACAGCGACCGCAAGCGGATGACCGTCATCACGCTCGACGCGCGGGGGCGTCGCATCGCGCACGTCAAGGGCAGTACGGACATCCTCCTGCCCAGGTGCGTCAAGTACGCCGGCTTGCACGGCGTGTTGCCCATGGACGACAAACTTCGGTCGCAGATCCTGGCGGAGGCCGAGAAGCTCAGCCAGCAGGCTCTACGCGTCCTGGCGATCGCCCGCCGTGTGGATCCGGACGAAGACCCCGAGGAATCGCTGACCTTCCTCGGCTTGGTGGGCATGATCGACCCGCCTCGCGTGGGCGTTAAAGAAGCGATCGAAACCTGCCGGCTCGCGGGGGTGCGCGCGGTCATGATCACCGGCGACCACAAGTTGACCGCGGTGGCCATCGCCAAGGAGCTAGGGCTCTGGGCCGACGGCGACGAGGCGCTGACCGGCGCCGAGCTGCAGGCCATGAGCCGTGAAGAGCTTCGCGACAGGGTCGAGCATGTGCGCGTGTTCGCCCGCACGACCGCCGAGCAGAAGCTCCGGATTGTCAAGGCGTTCAAGGCGCGCGGACACGTGGTCGCGATGACGGGCGACGGCGTCAACGACGCTCCGGCGCTGCGCGAAGCCCATATCGGCGTGGCGATGGGCATGGGCGGAACGGATGTGGCGAGACAGGCGGCCGACATCGTTCTTGCGGACGACAACTTCGCCACGATCGTGTCCGCGGTTCGCGAGGGGCGGGCCATCTACCACAACATTCAGAAGTTCATCTTCTTCTTGCTGTCGTCGAACATGGGCCTGGTCGTCGCGGTGTTCAGCGTGGCGTTCTTCAAGGGATGGCCGCCGCTGACGCCGCTGATGATCCTCTGGATCAATCTGGTGACCAACGGTCTGCCGGCCCTCGCGTTGGGCGTGGATCCGCCCGACCCCAGGCAGATGCGCCAGCCTCCGCGAAAGCCCGATGCGGGTCTGCTCGGCTCTTGGGAGTATGCGGCCATCGTGCTGGTCGGCCTCGTCATGGGAGGTGCCGCCATCTACCTGTACCACGTCGCAGATGGCGCCAACGAGCTCGTGATCCACGCCAGGAACAACGCCTTCACCCTCCTGGCACTATCTCCCCTGATGCATGCGTTTAGCTGCCGATCGTCGACCCACTCCCTGCTCTCGTTCCGTCCCCTCATCGCGCTGCCGGTGATCGTCGCGGTCGTCATCAGCACGGCGATTCACCTGGTGGCCGTGCTCATCCCGGCGCTACGCCCGGTGTTCAAGACGCACGAGATGTCCGGCGCGGAGTGGACCCAGGTGCTGCTGCTCTCGCTCGCGATCGTGCCGGCCATGGAGCTGTTCAAGCTCGGATACCGTCTGTTTCGCCAGCGTCGTGCGCCCCCGCGCGCCACCGCCTGACACCCTTGTTCGCACGCTGACCGCAGGAGTAGATTCTCCGCTCATGCGTCGAGTCCCATCCTACCTACTTGCCGCGGTGGCCCTGACCGGGGCGATGGCGTGGACGATGTCGTCGCGGGCTGCAGGCACCGAGGTGCCGATGTATCTGGTCAAGCCCGACGAGATCAAGATCGACGGCGTGCTGAAGGAGTGGGGCGCGGACTTCGCTCGCTTGTCGATCGCGATCCAGGGCACGCCAGGGGCTACGTCGATGAGCGGCGCCCTCGCGTACGACGATCGCTACTTGTATGTCGCCGGCGAAGTCGCGGACCCCAAGCTCGTGCGCACGTCCGCCTGTGGCGCTAGCGAGGACCACGCCGAGCTGGTGCTGACGTTTCCGGAAGCCAACGGTGAGTACCGCACGGTGTACGAGGTGGGGTTGTACGCCGGGGCGCCGGGCAAGACGGCGGGTCAGGTGAAAGCCGCGGGGTTGGGGGTGGTCTCCGGGGCCGCGATCGTCGAAGCGCCTGCGCGCAACGGTTACACGTTCGAGGCTCGCATCCCCTGGAGCCTCTTCCCGCCTGCGGCGCGTACCCGCGTGGGCCTTCGTGGCGCGCTCCGCTACTACGACACGAGCGGCGGAGCCATCAGCACGATCCTGTCGACGGCAGACAAGGGGCGGGCTTCGTCGCTTCCGCCGCTCCCCAACGCGGCCGAGCAGAGCGTTCGTGCCGGCCTCCTGCAACAGAAGGGCATCACCACCCCGCCGTCCCACGACATCGTCGTCAACGTCGCCGGCGACACCATGAACGAGCGCGTCCTGCTGTACGGACGCTATCTCGTCGTCCTCGGCCCACACTTCCGCGATGGCGCTGAGTATTTCTGGAGCGACCTGTCCGTGGACCCGTCCCGCGGCGGGCTTCCGCTCTTCGAGGTGCGTGACCTGACCGGCGATGGTCGCGCCGAGATCGTGCTCCGCAAGAAGTTCGAAATCGGCAACGGCTCCCGCGAGATGCTTCAAGTGCTCGGCTTCGGTTCCGGAACAAGTCCGACGCCCCTGTTCGAGCACGAAGTCGGACTGTCCTCGCCGATCGGATCGATTCAGAACGAGGTCCGGATCGATCCGGGCGCAACGATCACCATCAGTGTGGGCACGTCGTCGGGTTACGACTCGAGCAACTACAACGAGCCGACGGAAACCGCTCGGGAACCCTTGCTGCTGCCGTGGGGCACGGTTCGATCGCGCACGTTCGGCTGGAACGGCAAGGAATTCAAGAAGGTCTCCGAGCAGAGCAAGCCGGCGGGTGACGTGGGCACTGGCCGCCCCGCCGGCCCGCCGCCACCGCCGGCACCTCGTCCGCCCACCGCCGACGAGCTGCTGGACCAGGTCTTCGCCCTCTACAAGAAGGACCACAACATCCCGACCCATGCCACGCCCAGCTTCGACTTCGTCACCAACGTGGCCGAAGACGAAACCAACGAGCGGATCGTGTGTCACGGACGCGATCTCGTGGTGTTCGGCAAGAGCTTCCGGCAAGGCCGAGGCTACGTCTCCCTGAGCATGCCGCAGTTTGCGTCGCCATCCGACATCGCCGATGTGACCGCCCGGGATCTCACGGGCGACGGTCATGCGGACATCATCGTGCGTGGCGTGCAGAAGGTGACGGCGCCGGCTGACCTCGGGCAGGGCGAGCTCGTGCGCGAAGTGATCTTCGCCTACGAGGTCCAGCCAGACCGCATCGTCCGCATCTTCGCCGCGGAAACCGCGGTGGGCATGGCGGACAAGCGCATCCAGTCCACCATCGCGTTCCTCGCTGGACGGCCAGGGCTCGACATCGAGATCCGTCCCGGTCGCGCCGTCGGATGGGAACGAGGTACCTGGCCCTACAAGCAGGACACCGAGGCTGTCAGCGGCGTCGAGCCGATCGTGTTGCCATGGACGCCCAAGCCCGTTCACTACCGTTTCGATGGCACGACGTACGCGCGGCAGCGCTGAGCCTTGAGCGCCGCGAACAGGGTGGCACCCTCGCCCTTGTTTGGTACGATCCCGACATTGCGCTGACACATCCCATCGCCCAGCGATCCGATGACGAGACCGTCGATTCGGTCGAGGTTCCGGCGGCGGTCGTGTGTGCTCGATGTGGACGGCCCGAATGCCCCGGTTGCGAGCCCCTCGACGACACGACCCTTCCCTCCGGGGTCGTGGCCATCGTGCCGTGGGAGCGACCGGGCGGATCAGCGTGGGGGCGGCTATGGTCGACTGCCGGTCTGGTCACACGCAGCCCGGGGCCGTTCTTCGGTGCGCTTCCTAACGGCCCGATCGGTCCGGCCATCCTGTTCGCTGTCGTCTGCGAGTTGACCGCGATCGCGTCGTCTGCCTTCCTCCTCATCGCGACCGTCTTCATCGTCGTGCCGTCCTTCGTGGTTTCGCTGCTCTCCTCCGCAGCCGGACAGACGCTGGTCGCACGGCTACTGCTGGTCGGCGTCCCCGGATTTGCCGGCGTCATGCTGCTCGCGCATGTCCTGCTCGGCGTGTCGATGAACCGCGTTTCCCGCCGATCGGGCGGGAAGAATCGTCACAACCAGTCTGTGCGCTTCGGTCTGTACAGCACGGGCTGGGATCTGTTGACTTCGCCGGCAGGGCTGTTGGTCGCGGTCTTCATGGAGGGGCCGCGGTCTGCTGCCGCGCTGATCCCCCTTTCCGTCGGCGTCGCGTCTCGTGCATCGCACGCGTTCGCGCGAGGCGTGCTGCAGCTCGACGAAGCCCGCGCGGACCGCGCTCGGCGTGTCGCCACGTTCATCGCGCTGGCGGCGACGTTCGCTTCCGTCGCCGCGCTGCTGCTCGTGTTGGGCGTCATCGTGATCCTGTGACGGTCTCGTTGGGGGGCTTCCCTTCGGACGTGAACACGCCCCGGTGTGCGGCTCCGTGACATCCGCTGCAGTCCGAGAGCGCGCCTCGGCGCAGCATCGCACCGTCCGTCGTCGCAACGAAGAACCACGGGTCGCCATGCGCTGGCGTGGGGGACTCGATCCCGAGGATGACCTCGGCGTTCTTTCCTGAGCGACCGAGCTCCTCGATCCACAAGGTGCACGATGGCGTCTCCGCCATGCGCACGACCGCGGACCAGGCGTCGTCGAGGTGTCCTCGGGACGTGAAATTCGCACGGGCCACGCGCATGCTGAGTCGTGCGTCCGCGTCGACGACGGGAGGCGGGTCGCCGCAGGGGCTCGCCGCGGAGTCGGCAACGGTTGCAGACGGCGGGGGACGCGATGCTGCGGCCGAGATCGATGAGGGCTGCAGAGGCGCAGAAGGGGGCAGCGTGCCGACGGTGCAGGCCGCGACACCGACTGTCAGCAGGACGTATCGCGATGGATGACGGCGGCTCAGAAGACAGCTCCGAGCTGAACGGAGAACGTGTACTGGCGCGGGATGCCGCGCAGATCTTTGTCGTCACCGTTCGCAGCGGCGGGATCGGTGAGATCGGTCAAGTACTGGAGGCCCAAGGCGACCATTTCATAGCGGTACTGCGCACCCAGGATCAGGCGATGACGGGTCAGCCGCACGGCGTCGAACACGAACGTGTTGTTGAAGTCGAGCGGCGTTCCGCCATTGCACACCGGCTGGCCGTCCCATGCCTTCTGTCCGCCGGCCGTGTTGACGGGCGTGCCTGGCGTTCCCGGGATGTTCGGCCCCTGGTAGCCGCAGAGCCCTACCGGATCGGTGTTCGGGGTGGTGTCGATGAGGCCGGAGTCGCCGAAGATGCGGATCCACTGATACCCGACGTACGGCGTGAGCACCGAGGAGTCGGCGAGCGCCAAGGGTTTGGAGATCTGACCGTCGATGCCCAGGACGGTGAGCTGGAGTTGCGGCGTTCCGGTCACGGTACGCACACCGGCACCGGCGGCGAGGTCGGGAAGGACGCCGAGTACGCCCTGGCGGAACCCCTCGAGCAGCGACATGCGCACGTCGGAGCCGATGACCATGAAGCTGGTGTGGCCCATGTATCCGAGCACGCCGGTGATCTCGAGGCCGAAAGGAAAGCCTTTGCGCGCCTTGAGGTAGTAGGCCTGCCCGAGCTTGTCTGGACTGTTGTTCCGGATGCTGGCCTTCTTGGAGCTGGCGTCGACCGTGCCTCGCGTACCGTACTTGAGGTAGTCCGAGTCGCTGTCCAGCGAGGTGAAGGAGCCTTCCAGGGAAAGATCGAAGCCCCCGTAGCCGGTGGTGCGTGCGGCGTGCATGGCGGTGGGGGCGAGGGTGAAGCCGTACTGGTTGACGAGACGCTTGAACGCAGCGTTGTCGGGCAGGCAACGGCCGTCGGAGCCGGCACCGCCGATGGGGTTCCATTCGCCGAAGTTGGCAATGGACCCCTGGATGTCGACCTGGTGGCACCCCGGGTTGAGCACCAGGCGCTCGAGCGCCGGATCCATCGGTTCGGCGCTGGCTTCCCGGGGGATGGCAAACAGGGCTGCGGCGATGATCGCCGACGCGAGCGGGCCTCGTGCGCGCATGCTTTTCTCCGGTGCGCGAGGCTACTTGGCAGATGGCGAGTGCGTCAAGCTCCGCGTTTGGTCTGACGAAGCGAGTGGGAGAATGCGACAGCGCCGAGGGGTTGCGAGGGCGGGCCAGAGCGCGCTATGCGGACCGGGTTCCGGCGAGCCTCGATGCCCCCCCCGTGCCCCGACCCCAAGCTCCGCGCCCCGATCCCGGTGAACCCGCCGCGGGTCGTGCTCGTGGAACCCGAGATCCCGCAAAACACCGGCAACATCGCGCGACTGTGCGCGGCCACACGATGCCCGCTACACCTGGTGGGCCCCCTCGGCTTCTCGATCGACGAGAAGGCCGTGCGCCGCGCAGGGCTGGACTACTGGCCGCTGGTCGACATGCACCGTCACGTGAGCCTGGAGCAGTTCCGGCACGACCACCCGGATGCGCGGTGGCTCCTGTTCAGCGCGCGATCGAGCCGGTCGTACCTCAACGCGGGCTATCGACCGGGCGACGCGTTGTTGTTCGGGCGGGAGAGCATCGGGCTGCCGCGGGATCTGGTGGACGATCACGCGGACCGGGTGTTCGCCATCCCGACCCTGGGGCCAGTCCGCTCGCTGAATCTGGCGCACGCGGTGGGGATCGTGGTGTACGAGGCGTTGCGGGAGCTGGGCATGCTGGAGCCGACGTTCCTCGGGTGACGGACCACAAAAAACGCGCGCGCGACCTGGGCTCGGGATTGCGTCAGGCCGCGCGCGACTTGCTGAGGGAGGAGGTTGCGAGATGCCAGATGTCCTTGGGCTCCTTGGTTGGGGGCCAGTGGGCTTTCCCGATCCACTCGCCCCGTGTTCGTGGGCTACAAGGAGCGAGGCAAGGATTTCATTCCCGCCCGCTCATTTTTTTCTTGCGACGGGCCGGGGGAACAAAATAGCGCAACGCGCCACGCCGGTTCCCGCGAAAGACCAGCATGACGCGCGCGGACAAGAGGGAGGAGGCTGCGAGATAATTGAGCGTGCGATGGGCTCCTTTCCCTGAGCGGCTCGCGGTTGCCGCGTACCTCGTTTGCGATCCCTACAAGGGACCAGCCGGCCGTTTTGTTCCCCTGTCCCCTTTCGAGGAGCCCGGTCCCGGACCCGAGGCCAATCCCGACCGCGGTCGATCCACGCCCAGCCGGTGCTTGCCGAGGTTTGGGAAAAGCTTCCGACACGCCCGGCCAGGGTGAGATCCCGACCGCCTGGCGGAGCGGATCCCTCGCAACGGCCTTGCGAAGCGGACCACGGGCGGCTAGCTTGCACCGCTGCGGCCGCGAGCCGCCTGCGCCACTAGCTCAGCTGGATAGAGCGTCGGCCTCCGGAGCCGAAGGCCAGTGGTTCGAATCCACTGTGGCGCGCTACCTCCGACCTCCCGAACAGCCCCTCCTCCATGGGCTCCGATCGCCGCGGGTCCAACGCAATTCACATCACGCAGGTTCCGCCCTTCGCCACGCACTGCCGTTGCTTCTGGCATTTCCGACCGCTTGCAGTCGTCGTCGGTGGCCGCGATGCAGTCGTGGTTCTCGATCGAGCACATGCCGTACTGCTTGCACCACTCGGACTGCTTGCAGTCCTCATCCCTGGCCGCGACGCACTTGCCTTCGCTCGCGGCGCAGTAGCCCTTCTGACGGCACACCTCCGCTTGCCTGCAGTCGGCGTCGTCGGCGGCCACGCACATCCCGCCCTCGGTCGTGCAAAGGCCTGCGGTGACGCATGCGTCGACGAATCCACAGGCTAGGAACCACCGGTAGACGAGGTAGGCGGCGACGACCAGCACGCCGATGGCGGCGACCGTGATCTGCTTGGCAAGGCGAACGCCCTGCCGCGATGGCTGAGGTGAGGGGCGGACCAGGGGGCGAGGAGGCATGCACGGGCACTATACCAAAACGCCGCAAGCGGTTGCCCGGGTTGGCCGCTTGCCGCGATGCTTCGCTGCGCTCGGGCATCTCATGTGCCACAACACGAATGACGATCCAGATGAACCAGGGGCAGTTCGATCCATCGGCGCAGCACTCCGTCGCCTTGCAGCGCGACGACCTGGCTCGGCCCTTTCTCGACGCGTGCAAGCCACGGGAGCAATGGCGAATCGGGATCGAGGCCGAGCGCTTCGGCGTGCTTGTCGATGCGGGAAAGCCCGTCCAGTACGACGGAGAAGCCGGCATCGTTGGGCTGTTCAAGTGGCTGGTGGCGGGCCACGGTTGGGCACCCGAGGCCGAGGTGCCTGGAGGCCCGGTCGTTTCCCTTGCCCGGGGAGCGAGCGCGATCACGCTCGAGCCGGGCGGCCAGCTCGAGCTGTCCGGCGCGCCGCACGCGAGCTTGCACGACCTGGCAGCGGAGGTGGTGACGCATGCGAGCGAGCTCGGCGAGGTGAGCGCGGCCCTGGGAATTCGCTGGATCGGGCTGGGCTTCCATCCGCTCGCCACCCAGGACCAGCTCGGTTGGGTTCCAAAGTTCCGCTACGGGGTCATGCGCGAGTATCTGGCGTCACGCGGCGCTTGCGCCCACGACATGATGCGCAGAACGGCCACCGTCCAGGCGAACTTCGACTTCGCCAGCGAGGCCGACGCCATCCGCAAGCTGCGGGTCGCGCTTCGTCTGTCGCCGGTGATCTCGACCATGTTCGCGAACTCGCCCTTCGTCGAAGGCAAGGCGTTCGGCGGCAAGAGCCGGCGCATGCAGGTGTGGCTCGATGTCGATCCGGATCGCCAGGGTCTGCTGCCGGCGATGTGGCGCGAGGACGCGACGCTGGAGGACTACATCGAGTGGGCGCTCGATGTTCCCATGTTCCTGATCAAACGCCGGGGACAGTTCGTACGCAACACGGGGCAGACGTTCCGGCGCTTTCTCACCGATGGCTTCCAGGGTCACCGGGCGACGCCGGCCGATTGGGTGATGCATCTGAACACGCTGTTCCCGGAAGTCCGGCTCAAGCGCACGCTCGAGGTGCGCGGGGCCGATTCGGTGCCTTGCGCAGCGATGGCCGCGCTGCCTGCCCTCTGGACCGGCTTGCTCTACGACGATCGCTCGCTCCGCGAAGCCGAAGCGCTCACCGCGTCGTGGCGCCCGGACGAGCTCCAAGACCTGCGTGCGCGTGGCGCGATGTTCGGCCTCGGCGCGGTGTTCCGCGGCCAGCCGCTCGTCAAGACAGCAGAGCGCATCGTGGACATCGCCCGCGCAGGGCTGGCTCGTCGCGCGCGCCTCGACCAACAGGGACACGACGAGAGCGTCCTGATTGCGCACGTCGAACGTTGGGTCGCGGCCGGCCGCACACCAGCGGACGACCTGCTCGCCAGCGTACGGCCCAGCGATGCGATCCATCGCCAGCTCATCGCGCTCGCTGCTGCTTGACGCGCGGATGTCCGGGGCCGATGGCCTCGGGTCAGCGGCTTCGTTGGATTGTGGCGCAGCGAGGGGGTGAGAAGACCCGAACTGCGACTGGCTCGTGTCGGACTCAGCTATCCCTGATAGCCTCCTGTCGCTTGCTGCAGCGAATGAGCTACGCGCAGCAACAAGGCGTCGCAACCGGGACGCGCCACGAGCTGCACCCCGATGGGCAGCCCGTCGACGAAGCCAGCCGGTACGCTGATGGCGGGCGCACCGGCGATGGAGAGCGGCACGGTGAGTGCTAGGAACACGAGCTGTGTGCCGGGGTTCTCGGCGTCGGATGCCGTCGTGGCCGTCGTTGGCAACACAAGCAGATCGGCGTCGTCGAACGCTGCAAGAACGGCGCGTGCGACGCGTTCGCAATCCGCACGGGCTTGCAGGTACCGCACCGCAGAGATAGACGCGCCCTTTCGAAGCAAGCCGGCCACCGTCTCGCCGAAGCCCCCAGGATACTGCTCGAGCTGGCGCTTCCAGGCGAACGCAGCCTCCGCGCCGATGACCGGACCGGAAGCGCGGGGCGCCTCGGCAAGCTCGGAGATCGAGCGATCGCGTACGGTGATCCCGAGCCGCGCAAGCACCTCGACCGCACGGCTCGTTGCATCGAGCACGGCGCTGGCCGGCTCCGTAGCAAAGCTGCCGGCCAGCGCAAGTGCCCGGACCGAAGCCAGCGAGACGGCTTCGTCCGTCGCAGCCGTGGCGAGCTCCGGTCGCTGGGCCATGACAGCAAGCATGAGGGAAGCGTCCGCGACGTTCGCGGCGAGGGGACCGGGCACATCGAACGACGACGCGAGCGGCGCAACCCCGTCGCACGGAACGAGCCCTGGCGTGGGGCGCAAGCCGACGACACCGCAGAGCGCTGCCGGGATGCGCACCGAACCAGCGGTGTCCGTTCCCACGGCGAGGGAAGCCATGCCTGCGGCGACCGCCACGGCGGAGCCGGCGCTCGAACCGCCCGGGTGCTTCGCATCGTTCCACGGGTTGCGGACCTGCCCCGTGTGCACGTTGGTCCCCGTGACGCCATACGCGAGCTCGTCCATGTTGGCGCGACCGACGATCACCGCACCCGCGTGCGTCAAGCGCGCGAGCAGCGCGGCGTCGTGGGCAGACGGCTCGTCGCAGCCGGCCTTGCGTCCGGCGTCGTTGACACGGCCGGCCTGGGCGATGTTGTCCTTGATGACGACGGGGACACCGGCCAGCGGCAGCGTTTCGCCCTTCGCGACACGAGCGTCGATGGCCGCCGCGGCGGCGAGTGCGCTTTCGTGGTCGACGGAGCGGAGGGCGAGGAGACGTCCGTTGCGAGCGTCGATCTGGGCCCATGCCATGGCAAGCACGTCGCGGGCGCTCAGGCGGCGGGCGCAGACGTCGAGGGCGATGCGGGAAGCGCGAGGCAGCATGCGGGGAACATACTCGTTTCGGCGGCGGGTAAGGGGCGAGAACGCCTTGACAGCCGATCGCTTGCGGAAGAAGCTGCTGGCTTCCGCTCTCGTGGCGCTGGTGGTGCGCACGGGTGATGCGTGACACGAAGAAGCCGGGTTCGCGGCCCGGCGGCGACAGCATGGGAGAAAACGCATGAAGCTCATCGATCTGACGATTCCCCTCGGCATCGGAACGCCTGCATGGCCGACCTACGAGCCGCTGCAGGTCAAGTACTTCAAGCGGCTGGCCCCCAACGGTGCGAACGGCCAGCTCGTGACCCACTCGAACCACGTGGGCACGCACCTGGACGGCGAGATTCACTTCTATACGCCGGGCAAGGACATCGCGAGTCTGTCGCTCGACTATCTCGTTGGCCCCGGGGTCGTCGTGGACATCTCCGACGCCGTGGGGGACTACGACGTATACACCTCGGAGATGATCGAGGCGAGGGCGGAGATCCGCGACGGGGACATCCTGATCATCAACACCGGGTATCACAAGTACGGGTGGGACCAGCCGGAGGCCGACGAGGTGCGCTACATGGTGAAGCACCCGGGGCCGGACCGTGAGTTCGCGGAATGGTGCAAGCGGCGGAAGATCCGGTGGATCGGTGTCGATTGCGGAAGCGCCGACCACCCCTTCAATACCGCGATCCGGGGCTGGATGCCGCGGTTTGCCAAGGAGTGCGACGATCACATGAGGCGGAAGTACGGCAAGGGCCTGGAGGAAATTTTCGAGGACGGCAAGTATCAGCTCATGCACATCGAGCTGTTCAACCACGGGATCATCCATGCCGAGTGCCTGGGCGGAGACATCGACCTGCTCAACGGCCGCCGTTGCACCATCGGCTGCTTCCCATGGCGCTTTGTGGATGGTGAGTCATGCATTGCTCGTATCGTAGCGTTCGTGGACGATGCCGAATACGATGCCCTCATGAAGGAGAAGGCCAAGCGAAGGCTCACCAGGTTCGGAGACACGGTGCCGGAGGTGACCCACAAGGGGCCGTGACGCCAGGCCACCTCGATATCCGGCCCGCCCAGGCGATCGCGATGCGCGGTGTCAGGAACCGGCTCGCGCGCGCTCCGCAAAGCGATCCACGAACGCCACGAGGGCGTCGCGAAAGCACGACGCTGGCGGCTTGACCAGACCCGCGCCCACCATCCCCACGCCCGGATCCTTGTGGGCGATCCCCGTGTTGATCACCGGCAGGATGCCGGATTCCACCACGCGCACGACATCGATGCCGGTCGGCGTGCCTCGGAAGTCCAGGGCCGGGATCTGATAGGTGTCGTGCTCCGCGACCGTGATGTCGTACATGCGCGACGTGAAAGCGAGCGCGTCGGACGCTCTGCCTCCGACGAAGCGGACGATGGCCGGCGCGGCGGCCATGGCAAATCCTCCGATCCCGGCCGTCTCGGTGATGACGGAGTCGCCGATGTCGCGCGCGGCGTCGGCGGCGGAAAACCCGGGCAGGTACAGGCCATCGACGAACGACGCCTCCGCGGTGAACCATTGTCCCGGCAGGGATGCCAGACGGATCCCGAAGTCCGTGCCGTTCCGAGCCATGGTCGAGATGACCGTGCTGAAGGGCAGGTCGGAGATCGGCTCCACGGCGCTCTTGCACGCCGGCATCGTCAGATTCAGAAAGAAGTGATCGTTGCCGTCGAGGAACCGGAAGATCCGGGCCACGGCATCTCGCGGCAGGTCGGACTCGATCAGCACGGGGCCGAGCGTGCGCAGCACCAGCGATGTGCCAGCGCGGTTGCGGTTGTGCCCTTCGTCGCCCATCTGCAACGCCTGCGCGATGATCGAACGCAGATCCAGCGGACCGTGTGCGACCAGGGCCCGGTCCAGCGCCGGCCCCAGCTCGTCGCGCATCCACCGAAGCCGCGTCAGCACCTCTTCCGAAAATGCACCATAGCGCAGCACCTTGCCCAATCCCTCGTTCAACGTGCAATACGCCCTGTTGCCGAAGGTCCGGTTCTCGAGCACCCACACCGGCATCGACGCCGTCATGATGCCCGCCATCGGGCCCACGGACGCGTGGTGATGACAGGGCGAGAACTCGATCTCGCCGGACGACGCGAGCTTTTCGGCCTCCTGGGGCGTCGCTGCGAGCCCTTCCAGCATGAGCGCGCCGATCACGCCGCCGCGCATGGGGCCGCACATGCGCTCCCAGGTGACCGGAGGCCCCGCATGCAGCACGAGCTTGCGGTGCATGCCGGGGACGACCTCCTGAGCCGGACGCACGCGGAGCACGAGCGGCTGAGCCGCGACAAGCCGCTTCGCCGCTTCCTTGTTGGCTTCTCGTATCCTGTCCCGTGCGGACTGCGGCCACGAGAGCAGCTCCGTCAGCGCGGCGATGGCCTTCGGATCGCCCGCGGCCGGAGGAACCCAGGCCGCGTCGACCACGCCGACCCCCTGATCGAGCAGATCGCCTGCAAAAGATGGCAATCCAAGGTTGATTACACGCAGGGAATCTCGGAACAACGGAAGCTCAGGCGAGTCAGACATGGGCACCCTCCACGACCGCATGGGCGAATCGAACAGCTTGGATATTGCTCGGAAGCACCACGACGCCCGCGCTTCGCAGTGACGCCACCTGGCCGGCCAGCCCCTGGCGGTCGCCGTCGGTGCCCGTCACCGACGCCACGAACGATAGCGAACGCCCGTGGCTCGCCGCACGCTCCCGCGCGCGCCGGATGGGCTCGACCATCTGCCCCGCTGGGTCGGCGTGGGAGCCCGTTCCCAGCACCACGTCCATCAGAATCACCGCAACGCCCGGATCCTCGGCGTCGGCGGCGAGCCACTCCGCCCTTGGAGTGGGGTCGATCATCGGGTGCGGACGCCCCCGCGTGAACTCGTCGTCGCCAAGGTCGACGACCATATGCCCCGGTTGCCCCGGTTTCGGGCTCACGCCCTCGTGCCCCAGGTTGGAGACGACACGCCCGAGTCGGGGAGCGAGCCAGGCCAGGGCCTCGGCGGCCATGGTGCCCCCCGTGAACAACCCGCGAATGTACTTTTGCGTGACGCTCTTGCCCTGCCGCTCGCGGGCAATGAGCTCGGCGGGGAGCGAAGGTTGCTCCCACACAGGTGTCCGGCCATGAGCCAGCGCGCACGCCGCCGCCGCGGTGGATTCCAGGTCGGGTGTGTGCGTGATGCGGCCCTCGGTCCGCCATGCGCCGCTCCCCACGAAATGCACGACGCTGGGCTTGTCGAGCCCGCGGAGCTTCGCCAGCACCTTCTCCGCCACGGCGGGGGCCGGCGGCTTCGAGATGACCACCATGACCTTGGTGAGTGGGTCCGCCGCGAGCACGTCCATCGCGAACAACGTGCCGCGCGCTCCGACCTTCTCGCGAAGGTCGCGCCCGCCCGTGCCGATGGCCTGGGAAATCCCCTCCCCAGCCCGGTCGATGAGGCAGGTGACCTCCTGCATACCGGTGCCCGAGGCTCCGATGACACCGATACCTCCCCGCCGCACCTTGTTGGCGAACCCGAGCATCGCGCCGTTGATGATGGCCGTCCCGCAGTCCGGTCCCATGAGCAGAAGATTGCGCCGCAGCGCTTCCTCCTTGAGCGCGATCTCCTGCTCGACCGGGACGTTGTCGGAGAAAAGCATCACATGCACCCCCGCGAGGAGCGCCTTGCGCGCCTCATAAGCGGCATAGGGACCAGGCACGGAGATGACGACCAGGTTCGAGCCCGGCTGCGCGCGCAGGGCGCCATCGAGACCCGCCGGCCGCTGTTCGCCCGTGCCGGCCCCTGCCGCCGTCCTTCGAGTCATCAGCTCGGCGAGCTTCGCTTCCGCGGCGTCGAGGGCCTGCAGCATCGAGGCGCGCAAGGTGACGACGAGGTCGGTCGGTCCGAGGGCGCCGTGGGGCGCGAGGTCGAACCCCTGGGCCATGAGCAGCTCGACGTTTGCAGGCGTACCGAGCACGGCTTGGCCGGCCTCGATGCCGGCGACCCGCCTGACCTCGGCGGAAATCGACATCAGGAATACGGAATCGAAATAGGCATTCCTCCGAACGACGATACGGTCCATGGTAGCGTTCCCCGTGGTTGCGAGCAGGCTGCTCAGACGCTTCGTTGGGCCTTGGCCCTCTTGATGGCCAAGTAGACTCGCTCCGGCGAAAGGGGTAGATCCCGGATGTCGACGCCCGTCGCGTTGTACAGCGCATTGCCGACGGCGCTGGGCACCGAGATCATCGGGTGCTCTCCCACGCCTCTCGCGCCATAGGGGCCGTCGAGCTGCGGCGTCTCGACGAACGAGGCAGTCATCTTGCGCGGCAGATCCCGGATCGTGGGGATCTTGTAGTCGACGAACGACGGGTTCATCATGGCGCCGCGGTCGTCGAACTGGAATCCCTCGCTGAACGTGGAGCCCAGACCCTGCAGAACGCCACCTTGCACCTGGGTGAGGCACATGCCTTCGTGGATGACCTTGCCCACGTCGAACGCGGAGGCGATGTGCAGCACCTCGATCTCGCCCGTCTCGGTGTCCACCTCGATCTCGACGCCGTGGGCGCCGTAGGTCCAGTCCAGCGCTGCCTTGCCCTGGCCCGTCTCCGGATCGAGGTGAGTCAGCCCCTGCGCGATGTACTTGCCGCGCCCGAGGATCGGGCCGCCGATGCTGTTTCCGTTGGGGTACACGTATCCCAGCGCAAGCTCCCGGTAGCTCAGTCGCTGGTCGGGCGTGTGGCGGATGAAGATGTGCTCGTCCTCGCATACCAGCTCGCGCTCGGGCGCGCGAAGAACCTGCGCCGCAACGTGCTTGATCTGCTCGATGCAGTCGCGGCAGGCTTCCACGACGGCGTTGCCGCCCATGACCATGAACCGGCTCGCGACGGTCTGCCAATCGTAGGGCTGGGACGCCGTGTCGCAGTCGTGCACGACATGGACCTTGTGCAGGGGAATGGAGAGCTCCTGGGCGGCGATGTTGGCGAGCGAGGTATACGTGCCCTGACCGTAGTCCACGCCGCTGATGATCACGTTGACGCTGGCGTCCTCGTTGAACTTCACGATGGCGGAGCAGCTTGTGAACACGGGCATCGCGGGAGCCTTGTGGAGCAGAGCGAGACCCTTGCCCCGGAGCTTGCCTTCGAGCTTCGGCGCCGGGTCGGCGGGGCGGTGCTGATAGCCAATCTGGGCGGCCACGCGCTCCAGGCATAGATCGGGACGTCCGTGGTTGGCCGTGACCTTCTCGCCGGTGATGGTGGTGGAGCCGGCACGCAGGACGTTCTTCTGGCGCATCTCGTAGGGGTCGACACCGATCTCACGTGCAATGATGTCGATGTTGCGTTCGATTCCCCACAAGACCTCCAGGTGACCGAAGCCGCGGAAGGCGGTGCCGAACACCTTGTGGGTATAGACCACGAGCGAATCAATGCGGCAGTTCGGGATCTCGTAGGGCCCCGCCGCAGCCGTCGCGGCGGCGCGACCGATGTTCACGCCGTAGTCGGCGTAGGCGCCGCCGTCCCATAGGAGCTGGACCTCGAGCGCCGTGATGTGCCCGTCGGCCTTGACGCCCGTGCGGATGCGCGTCTTGAGCCCCTGGCGCGACGGAAGCGTATTGAATTCCTCCTCGCGCGAGGCATGCAGACGCACGGGACGTCCGCCGGCCTTGCGCGACAGGCAAAAAGCCAACGGCTCGAGGTGGATTCCCGCTTTGCCTCCGAAGCCGCCGCCCACGTAGGGGATTTGCACTCTCACACTGTTGTGCGGCATGCCGAAGGCCACCGCGAAGAGATTGCGCACCGTGAAAGGAGACTGCGCGGAGGTGATGATGTGAGCCCGCTTGCCGGGCAATGCCTGCGCGATTGCAATGTGGGTCTCCAGCGGCGCGTGGGCCACGGGCGGATTGGTGAACCTGTGCTCGAAGATCCGGTCCGCTTCGGCGAACCCGCGCTCCACGTTGCCTTTGACGATCTTCTGGTGGTGCGCAACGTTGGTATGCGGCTGGGGGAAGAAAACACCCTTCATGTACTGGTAGGTGTGGAGCAGCGGATGCACGAGGACTGACGTGTCTGCCACGGCCTGCTCGGGGTCGAGCACCGCGGGGAGCGGCTCGTATTCGACCTCGATGAGCTCGCAGGCGCGGACGGCGATCGCTTCGGACTCGGCCGCTACCGCCGCCACGGGCTCTCCCTGGTATCGGACGACGTCTCGCGCGAGGATGGGCCTGTCGCGCAGGTACAGGCCGAGGGTGTAGTCGAGCTCGCTCCCCACGAGGACGGCTCGGACCCCGGCGAGGGCGCGGGCCCTGGTGGTGTCGACACGCACGATGCGGGCGTGTGCGTGCGGGCTGACCTTCATTCGCGCGTAGAGCATGCCCGGCACGATGAGGTCGGGAACGTACATGGCCGCGCCCGTGACCTTGTCGATCGCGTCGAGCCTCGGGCCATTGCCGCCTACGTACTGGTGCTTGTCGCTGTGCAGCGGGATGGTCATGGGTCACCTGCTCTGCTTGCTCGTCCGGGCGACCTGCTGGATGGCCGCGATGACAGTCTCGTATCCGGTGCAACGACAGAGATTGCCTGCGATGGCTTCCAGGATGTCGTCGTCGGTCGGCGCGGGGTTTCGGCGGAGAAGATCGCGGGCAGCTACCACCATGCCCGGCGTGCAGAACCCGCATTGCAGCGCGTGATGGTCCACGAATGCCTGCTGGAGCGCGCTGAGCTTCTCGCCGTCGACCTCCCCCTCGATCGTCTCCACGCTGGCGCCGTCGGCCTCGACAGCGAGGACCAGACAGGCATTGACGACACGGCCGTCGAGGATGACGGAGCACGCGCCGCACTCGCCGATGGAGCAACCTTCCTTGGTGCCCGTCAGGTGCAGGTTGTCGCGGAGAAAGTCCAAGAGCGTGGTGGAGGCCGACGCGCGGCTTTCGTAGACAATGCCATTCACGGTCAGCTTGATGTCGTATTGCATGTCGCAGCCCTCACGCAGCCTTCAGGTCGGCAAAGAGACGGCGGACGAGCACGCCGGTCATGTCGGTGCGGTACTCGGCGCTGGCCCGTACGTCGCTGATCGGGGATATCGCCGCCATGGCGCGGCGCGCGGCTTCCTCGGCGTCGAGCGAGGCGAACAGGTCATCGAGGTCCAGGACGACCGGGGCCGGGCTGCAGGAGCCGATGGCGACCCTCAGGCGCTTGCTCTCCGGGTCGTGCAGCAGGGCCGCGTTGGCGAGCGCCAGATCGTGGCCGCGCACGCGCTGGTGCTTGCGGAAGAAGGTGCGGGCCGACACGCCGAGGCGCGGAATGTGGATGAACGTGATGAGCTCGTCGGGGCGGCGCACCGTGTTGCGCACTCCCTTGATATAGTCCGGCAAGGTGAGCATGCGCGTGCCCCGGACCGACGCGACCTCGACCTGGGCGCCCATCACGCACAAGGGAGGCACCGAGTCCGCACAGGGTGACGCATTGGCAATGTTCCCCGCGATGGTGGCCCGGTTGCGAATGGCGTAGGTGGCAATCCGCGCAGCGGCGTCGGCCAGCCCGCGATGGCTCGGTCGGAACCGCTTGTCGTCGACGATGCGATTGGCCACCACCGCGGCTCCCACCACGACGCGGCCGTCGGCCCGGTGATCGAGCGCGTGCAAAGGCTCGACGCCCTTGACATCGATGACGATCTCCGGCGAAAGGGTACGCGCGCGAAGCCGCACGAGCAGATCGGTACCGCCGGCCAGCAGGCAGGCACGGGAGCCGTGCTGGGACAGCAGCGCCAGGAGCGAGTCGAGGGTCTTGGGTTTCTCGTAGGCGAAGTGCATGGTCGACCTGCCCTGTCGGGTCCGTTGGGAAGAAGCACGCATACCACGGACGCGACGACAGGCCAACGGAAACCACGGGCCCTGAACCTGCGCCGCAGCACCGAATCGCCCCGCGGCCGGGTTGCGTCGCCCCAGGGGGCAGCACTATGGTCGCCTCCTCCCATGCATGACGAAAAGCTGCCTCTGGTCGGCCGTGACGGCCGTGTCGTCGGGTCCGCCACGCGCAGGGAAGTACATGGCAACCCCGCGCTGCTGCACCCCGTGGTTCATTGTATCGTGACCAACCACCGCGGTGACCTGCTCCTGCAGCTCAGAAGCCGGGACAAGGACATCCAGCCGGGCAAGTGGGATACGTCGGTGGGCGGTCACGTCGCGTTCGGCGAAGCGGTGCACGATGCGCTGCTGCGGGAGCTCCGGGAAGAGATCGGTCTGCAGCCGAATCCATCCCTAGTGCGGGAGCTCTACCGGTACGTATGGACGAACGCCGTGGAGAGCGAGCTGGTTCACACGTTTACGTGTGAGTCGGAGGGGCCGTTCGCGCGGCAGGTTTCCGAGGTTGACGATCTGCGGTTCTGGACGATACGCGAAATCGAACGTGCGCTAGGGACTGGCGTATTCACGCCGAACTTCGAGGTGGAGTTCGGCAAGTTCCAGCAGGCACGAGGACTCGAGGCGAGGGGCTGATCCCGGCCGGTCAGGCCAGGGCATGGCTCATCGACGTGGGCAGCGCTGGCAACGCTCACGGCCGACGCCCCACGCTTCTGATGATCCGGGCCAACCCCAGTGTGCAAGACCAGCCGTGCGTTGACGAATCGAGGCCAATCATCCCCAGTCGAGCACCACCTTGCCGCTCTTTCCCGAGCGCATTACGTCGAAGCCGGCCTGGTAGTCGTCGATAGAAAAGCGATGCGTGATGATGCCTCGTATGTCGAGCCCACTCTGGAGCATGGCGCTCATCTTGTACCAGGTCTCGAACATCTCGCGCCCGTAGACGCCCTTGATGATGAGGCCCTTGAAGATGACATGGTTCCAATCGATGAGCGTGTCCTTCGGGGGAATGCCGAGCAGCCCCACGCGCCCGCCGTGGTTGAGCACGTCCAGCATGTCCCGGAAGGCGTCCGGGCTGCCCGACATCTCCAGCCCCACGTCGAAGCCCTCGGTCATGTGCAGCTCGGCCATGACATCTCGCAGCCTGGTGGTCTTGACATTGACGGCGCGGGTGGCCCCGAGCTTGCGGGCCAGATCGAGACGATAATCGTTGATGTCCGTGACGACGACGTGTCGTGCGCCCACATGCTTGCAGATTGCGGCCGCCATGCAGCCGATCGGCCCAGCGCCGGTGATGAGCACGTCTTCGCCGACCAGGTCGAACGACAGGGCGGTGTGGGTTGCGTTGCCGTAGGGGTCGAAGATGGAGGCGAGATCGTCGGGAATCTCGCCGGGGATCCGGAAAGCATTGAATGCCGGCAGGCTCAGGTACTCGGCGAAAGCGCCTGGACGGTTCACTCCCACGCCGACGGTGTTGCGGCACAGATGGCGCTTGCCGGCGCGGCAGTTGCGGCAGTATCCGCAGGTCACATGACCCTCGCCGGAGACGCGGTCACCGACCTCGAACCCTTGGACGGCGCTGCCCAGCGCCGCGACTTCTCCGACGAACTCGTGCCCCACCACCATCGGCACCGGGATGGTGCGCTGGGACCAGTCGTCCCAGTTGTAGATGTGAATGTCCGTGCCGCAGATGGCGGTCTTGCGGATCTTGATGAGGAGGTCATTGGGGCCGATCTCCGGCTGGGGGACGTCGCCCATCCAAATGCCTGGTTCCCGCTTGGACTTGATGAGGGCCTTCATGCTCGTTCGCCTTCTGCCCGAGGTCATGGCGCGCAACGCCTGGTCCGGCGCGATCGCGGTTCAACACGGGCAAGCAACGCTTGCCACGACGGACTTCCGCAGTCAAAGCCCAACCTGCCCGGAGGGCAGGACGCCACGAAGGGTGCTCCATTCACCGGCGCTTGGCAGCAAGTAGTGCTGATCCCTCGAGAGACACGCTTCCCGTCCGGGTTCCGTCGCCCGCTGCGGCACAAGCACCACCCCCAGGACCGGACACGACAAAGTCCAAGCCGAACAGGTCGCCCGCGGCAAGCTGCGTCTCGTGGTACATGCCGTCGAGGTCATGCGATCGCACCGTGGAAGCGTCGGAGCACCCGGCGGCGGTGTGCAGACGAACGTGGCCGGAACACGCCACCCCTGGCATGACCGCAGCTCACGCCCCAAGGGTCGAACGGTGCGCCGGATTGCAGGAAACGGGGCGTGACGATGTACCGGGTCGAGCCCCGGCCGGACCGTAGCATACGTGGCCCGGATTCACCGATCGCGCAGTCGACCGTCGACGCGCGGAAGTGGCTTGGCTATGAGCATCGCCCACCTGCCCTCCGAGGTCACGATGCTGGAAGACAAGATCCGCGAAGCTCTAACGTTCGACGATGTGCTGTTGGTGCCTGCCTACAGCGAGGTGTTGCCGAGCCAGGTCGACATCCGGACGAAGCTGACCCCCCGGGTGACGCTCAACGTGCCGATCATCAGCGCAGCGATGGACACGGTGACCGAGGCGCGCTGTGCGATCGCGATGGCGCGCGAGGGCGGACTGGGCGTGATCCACAAGAACTTGCCGCCGAAGCTGCAGGCACGCGAGGTGGAGAAAGTCAAGCGCGCCGAGAGCGGCATGATCGTCGACCCCATCTGTGCCACGCCGAACCAGCCGCTCCGTGAGGTGCTCGACATCATGCGCGAGCACAACATCTCCGGCGTACCCGTGGTCGAGGGCGGCAAGCCGGTCGGCATCCTGACGTCGCGCGACATCCGCTTCGAGAAGCGTCTCGACCAGCCCGTACACACGCTGATGACACGCAAGCTGGTCACCGTGGCGCCCGGCGTTTCGGCCGAAGCCGCTCGCGACCTGCTGCACCAGCACCGCATCGAGAAGCTCCTCGTGGTCGACGATACGGGCAGGCTGGTCGGCCTGATCACCATCAAGGATCTGATGCACGCCGAGCTCAACCCCAACGCCGTCAAGGACGAAGCGGGACGGTTGCGGTGCGCCGCTGCGATCGGCCCGGGACCAGACCGCATCGAGCGCAGCGAAGCCCTGGTGGAGGCGGGTGTCGACATCCTCGTCGTGGACACCGCGCACGGGCACTCCAAGGGCGTCATCGACGCGGTCGTCGACACGCGCAAGCGTTTTCCCCAGGTCGAGGTGATCGCAGGCAACGTCGCGACGGCGGATGCCACCCGCGCGCTCATCGACGCAGGCGTTTCGGCCGTGAAGGTGGGGATCGGACCGGGGTCGATCTGCACGACCCGCGTGGTGGCCGGCGTCGGTGTTCCTCAGATCACCGCGATCCACGACTGCTCGAAGGTCGCCGACGAGCAGGGCATCGCGATCATCGCCGATGGCGGGATCAAGTACTCGGGGGACGTGACCAAGGCGATCGCGGCCGGTGCGAGCTGCGTGATGATCGGCTCCTTGCTCGCGGGCACCGACGAGGCGCCCGGAGAGATGGTCCTGTTCCAAGGGCGCAGCTACAAGAGCTATCGCGGCATGGGATCCCTGGGCGCGATGCGCAAGGGCTCGCGGGATCGCTACGGGCAAGCCGGATCATCGGACGACAAGCTCGTGCCAGAAGGCATCGAAGGGAGGGTACCGTACCGCGGCTCGGCCTCGACCATCCTGTTCCAGCTCGTCGGCGGGCTGAGGGCCGGCATGGGGTACACCGGATGCCGGACCATCGAGGAGATGCGTCACCATGCCCGATTCATCCGCATCACCTCGCAGGGCCTCCGGGAGGCTCACGTCCATGACGTGATCATCACCGAAGAGGCGCCGAACTACTGGTCGCAGGGCTGACGACGGACTCCCGGGTGCGGTCCCGCCTGGCGCTGCTTGCCGTCGTGCTCGCCACGGCGGCTTCCCTCTGGATGCTCGCCGACAGGGTCCGGCTCGATCCGGACGTGGCAGCGCTCCTGCCCGACTCCGGGCAAGGAGCGACGCTCCGTCAATATGTGCGGGCATTCGGGGGCGGTGACCTGGCGATGGTGCTGGTGCGCGGCGACGATCCGGAGACCGTGCGGACCGCCGCCGATCAGGTTGCACGCGCGCTCTCGGGCTGCCCCCACGTGCTGGCCGCAGTGAACCAGGTCCATCCACCACGGTCGTCCGACCCGTCCCTCGCATGGGCGTTCGCGGACGAACCGTCGCGGCAACGGCTGGCCGCCGCGCTCGACCCGGAAGCAATGCGCTTGCGCCTCGCCGAAACCAGGGCCCTGCTGCTCGGTCCCGGCGCGGCATCCTTGCGTCCAGAGCTCGCTCAGGATCCGTTGCGTCTCCGACAGCTCGCGTGGTCCGGACGCGCGCAGGTCGCCGCAAGTGGTGCGCCCTCGGAAACGGGCTGGCTCGGAACCGCGGGCGGCGATCTTGTTGCGGACGACGGACGCGCACGGCTGGTGGTGCTGGCGCCCGATGGCGAGGCGCTGCGTGGTCGTGACGCGCACGCAGCGGTCCGCTCGATAGAGCAGTGTCTCCAGCAGGTGCGCAGCGCACACGGCACGGTCTCGATCGACGTCACGGGCGGGCACGCCATCGCCGCAGCGACGGAGGACATGATCCGTCGCGATCTGCAATGGTCCGGAGCGGTGTCGGTGCTGTTGGTGAGCGCGGTGTTCGCGCTGACCTTCCGACGGCTTCGCGCGTTGGTCGCCGTGATGCCTCCGCTCGCGATGGGGACGCTGTGGTCGGCGGCGTTGGGGGGCCTGCTGCTCGGGCGGCTGTCCGCCATCTCGATCGCGTTCGTCGCGGTGGTGGTGGGCGTGGGCGTCGACACCGGCGTGCATGTATATGCTGCGTTGCTCGAAGCGCGGCGGGGTGGCCTGCCACCGGCCGAGGCCGCCCGGCAAGCCGCCAGCACAACCGCTCGGCCGACGTTGATCGCGGCCGCGACCGCGTCGGCTGCCTTCGGCGCGCTGGGACTGTCGAGCATTCGCGCACTGCAACAGCTCGGTGTCCTGTGCGCGCTCGGCGAGCTGCTGACGGCCATCGCCATTCTCGTCGTCACGCCGACCCTCGGGGCGTGGCTGGAGCGCGGCCATCCCCCGCCGGAGCGGCAACCTCGCTGGACCGATACGCTGGACCGCATCACACGGTGGCGGTGGGCGACCGTGGCCCTCGCCGCAATCGCCGCGATCCCGGCGGCCGCGCTCGTCATCCGGGGGATGCCCCGGTTCAACGACGCCTTCGTCGCGATAAGGCCGTCGATGTTGGACCCGGTGCGCACGCTGGACCGTGTCTACGCGCTGTTCGGCGGCGGCGCCAGGCAGTGGGTGGCGATCGTCTCCGACCGGGATCTGGACGCCGCGCGAACCCGGTCCGATCGGCTCTTCGAACGCCTGGCCTCGGCGACCGCCGGGGTCGCCGACATCGACGCGCTGGGCAGGCTCGCACCCTCGCTCGACACGCAGCGTGCGCGCCTCGAGGATCGCGACCGGCTCGATCTGCCGTCGCGGGTACCGGACCTTCGCGCCGCGCTGCAAGCGGAGGGGTTCGCACCAGATCGGTTCGACGCCGCATTCGCGTGGATGGCGTCCCCCGCGCATCGGGTGCACGATCCACTCGACGAAGGAACCGCCGCGGCGGCGCTTCTCCGCGCGCGGTTCGTGGGACACGTCGATGATCGCTGGTACGTCGCCACGTATGTGCGTCCGCGGCCAGGACACGAGGCGCAGGTGGAGCGCGCGGTGGCCGAGGCGGATCCGCAAGCGGTCTTGACCGGATACTCGCGTCTCGACAGCGCGCTTCGCTCCGCGCTCGTGCACGACCTTCCGCGCATCGGGCTGGCGGCCGCGCTGCTCGTGATCGCCGCGATGGCAGGCGCGCTGCGCTCCCGGCGCGAGCTCGGCATCGCGCTAGCCACCCTGGGGCTCGAAGCCGTGTGGGTGCTCGCCGTGGTGCGCTCGGCGGGGATCCGGCTGCACGCCTACAACTTCATGGTGCTGCCGGTACTGCTCGGCGTGACGGTGGACGAGTCGATGTTCCTGCTGCATCGCGCGCGGGCGGACGGCATGGCGGAAGCCTTGCGTCGCGAGGGACCGAGCGTGGTCGCGACCGGTGCCACGACCGCGGCAGGCTTCGGGGCGCTGCTGGTCTGCCGCTACGACGCCCTGGCGGACATGGGATGGCTCGGCTTGGCGGGCGTGCTGATCGGTCTTGCGTCGTCGCTGGTCGTGGTGCCGGCGCTTGGTCACCGGTCCCGCGCTGGGTGATCTCGACGGATTCCCTCGCCTCTTGAAGTCGATCGCTTGCGCTGGTATCCCGCCGCCCGTGACCGATCGACCCACCCAACAGCAAGCGTCCTCCGGCCCTCTCGCGTATCGTCGTATCGTGCTCAAGCTGAGCGGCGAGGCGCTCGGCGGCAAGAGCGGGACAGGCCTCGAACCTCAGGTCTTGCAGGAGATGGCCGACGAGCTCGCCGAAGTCCATGCACTCGGCGTGCAGCTCGGCATCGTGGTGGGCGGCGGCAACATCTTCCGCGGGCTCAAAGGCGCGTCGTCAGGCATGGACCGCGCCCAGAGCGATTACATGGGCATGCTCGCCACGGTGATCAACTCCCTGGCGCTCCAGGACGCGCTCGAAAAGAAGGGGGTGACGACGCGCGTCATGAGCGCGCTGGAGATCGTGGCCGTCGCGGAGCCGTACATCCGACGCCGGGCGATGTCCCATCTGGAACACGGATATGCCGTGATCTTCGCGGCGGGGACCGGCAACCCCTACTTCTCGACGGACACCGCGGCGGCGCTTCGCGCGATGGAGATCCATGCCGACTGCCTTCTGAAGGCGACCAAGGTCGACGGCATCTACGATCGCGATCCGGTGCACCACAGCGACGCGGTTCGCTACCAGACGATCACCTACGATCGGTTCCTGGCCGACCGAATCGGTGTGATGGACTCGACCGCGGTGACGCTCTGCCGCGAGAACTCGCTTCCGATCCGCGTGTTCAGCATGCGCGCGCGGGGCAACGTGCGACGGGTGTGCCTCGGCGAGGACATCGGCACGACGATCGTGCGCCACTAGCGCGGCTGTTCCGGAGCTCGTTGCGGAGCGAGGCTGGGCCCGGTGCACTCCCACGATCCGCCGGTGTCCGCCAGGGGCGCGAAGAACTCCGAAGACGCAGCGCCAGGCTCCGGGTCAAGGCGTATCGTCGCAAGCTCCCCAACAGGCGCTGTCGATCTGGGCTGCGTAGATGGCGGGATCGGTGTCCTCGAAAGCGACCTGTTGCACGTAGAGCAGCTCCGCGTACTCCCAGAGCTTCTCTTGAAGCGCGTCATCGAGCAGGGATGCCAGGCTGGCGATACGTTCCACGGTGTTTTGACGCATGATGATTCCTCCTGCCGAACACCGTGAGCAAGCCCGGTGCCAGAGCCGACCGGCGGTATTTCACGGTGGTTTCCAGCACACGGCGGGAGCAGGAAGGTGGCGGCCGCCAGCGGCGCCGTCGTCACGCGACGGTCCGCGCGCGGGAAAACCGCGGAGGAAACCGGCCATGTGGCGGAAATTGGCGAAACGTGGCGGGCGCCACCCTCACCGCGCCGGCGGCGCGCCACCTGGAAAACACTTGCCGCCGAACAGCGTCTGCATGCAGGTCGCGCCCGGCTTGCAATGCTCCGGCATCGAGCACGCCCCACATGTGCCCGAGATGCAATGGCCAAACGGACACTGCGGGTCGTTGTCCGTCTGGCAAGGGAGACCTCCGGCGGGCGGCGGCGCCGCCGCGCCAGTCGCCGGAGGATATGCCTGGGGCGGCGTGGAATAGGCGGGATACGTGCCTTGGGGAGGCGGCTGCGGTGGGTATTGCTGCGGGGGATACTGCTGCGTGTTCGGGTTCTGCGCCTGGTTCTCCTTCCTGCAGCCGGCCACGAGGACGACAGCCAACGCCCCCGCCGCAAGCACCGTGATCATCGCAAGTCGCATCGTGCTCTCCTTACTCTGCTTACCCAACCCGAGCAGTATCCTGGTATGGAGTACGCCGTCGGCCAAGCCCCAACGGACGGGGTCGCTCCGGCAAGGTTACCCCCAAAGCCCCCGGATGTCCCCCCCGTGCACGTATCCGAAGTGTCATGAAAGCACTCTTGCGAACCATCTGCTTCGCTGCGGCGTGGTTGGTTCTTCCCGGAAACGCATGGGCGGACGCCCATCTTACGCCCGTGCGCGGTGTGACGATCGGCCCCCTGGAGAGCGCGCTCCACCCCGGCCGCGGATACGGCAGCCAAGCATGCGAGCGGGCGATTCGTCTCACTCGCCGCTGGGGCGCCAACTGGGTGAGCATCACACCGTTCGGTCGAACCCTGGACCTGCGTCCGACCGGCGTGGACCTGACCTTCGAAGCCCCGTTCGAGGAGAACCGGCAGCATGTCCTGTCCGCGATCCGGATGGCGCATGCGCAGGGCTTGCGCGTGCTTCTGGTCCCTCATCTTTGGGTCGAGAGCGGCGCATGGCGCGCGGAGATCGATCCCGGCGACGATGCAGCGTGGCAGCGATGGGCCGACGGATACGAGCGGTTCCTGATGGCCTGGGCAGAAGTCGCGCGCGACGGCCAGGCCGACATGCTCAGCGTGGGAGTGGAGCTGCGTAGCTGGGTGACGACCGCCAGAGCGCCGAGCTTCGTGCAGATCGTGAGGCGCGTTCGCGCCGTATACCCGGGACCGCTGACCTATTCGGCCAACTGGGACGACGTGGACGACACGGTGATTCTGGGCGAGCTCGATGTCGTGGGCATCAACGCTTTCTACCCGCTGACCAAGAAGGAAGGGGCAACGCTCGACGAGCTGATGCGCGGCGGCAGGGATGTCGCCCGGCGAGTCCGCGAGCTTGCGAGACACTGGCAGCGCCCCGTGTTGTTCACCGAAATCGGATACACCACGCGCCCCGACCCCGCCATCCGCCCGTGGGAGTGGCCGGACGGCATGCAAGGTGTCCAGGTGGACCAGCGCGCGCAAGCGCTTGCATTTGCCGGCCTCCTCGCTCCCCTGCTCGACGAGCCCGCCTTCCTCGGGTTCTTCGTGTGGCGCATCTACGCCGACCCCGACGACCAATCACAGGAAGCGGAATGGGGCTTCTCGCCGCTCGGCAAGCAGTCCGAGCTGGTCGTGCGCGACGCTTTCACCGCGTGGTGGGCCGCAGACGGCCCCATGGAGCTCGGCACCACGCTCGTTCGGTTCCGGGCGCGTCATCCCGGGGTATTCTAGACACCACCCGCCTGCCCTGGCGCGCGACGAACCCGAACACACGTACGCAATCCAAGCGACCGGCGCGCTGCCCATTGTCCACGGCGCGGACCTCGCCCTCAAGCGAGGGTCTCGCGACTTCGTCCGTCCAAGCGTTTCAGCGTGCGCGTCGTCCAGGGCGTCACCGTCGCCACGTCGACGTGCCGGTCCGGCGGACGGTCCACCGCGCGCGTGGGGCGAGCGGACACGTTTCGACGACGCAGCCGACGGAAGCGGCTCGCACGGTGCGCCGGGCCTGCTGGCCACCCTGCAAGCTGGTCACTATGCTGCGCCGGCGTGTCGGTACTCATCGCCCATCATCTGCACAAGTCCTTCGGTCCGCGCGTCGTGCTCGACGATGTCGACATCGTGATCCAGCCTGGCGAGCGTGTCGGTCTCGTGGGCGTCAATGGTTCGGGCAAGAGCACGCTCGCCCGGATTCTGGCTGGCATCGAGGCTGCCGACGCCGGATCGGTCGCGGTCAAGCGGGATGCGGCGACCGCCTATCTTGCGCAGGAACCTGTCTTCGACGGAGATCCGACGGCGCGGGAAGCGGTGCTGGCGGGTCTGCAGGGATGGTGCGCCGCCCGGGACCGATACCAGCGGGCGTCTGCAAAGCTGGCGACGGCAGGACCGGACGTGGACAGGTACCTGCGAGAACAGCAGCAGGCAGAGGCGGAGTTGGAGGTGCTGGGCGGTTGGGAGCAGATGCACAAGGTCGACGCGATGCTGGGGCATGTCGGCATCGCGCGGCCGGACGACCGGGTCCGTGCGATGAGCGGCGGCGAGCGTCGTCGGGTGGCCCTGGCGCGGATCCTGGTCGCCAGGCCCGACCTTGCCATCCTGGACGAGCCGACCAACCACCTGGACGTCGACACGGTCGGGTGGCTCGAGACGTTCTTGCTGGAGGAGTACGAGGGTGCGTTGTTGCTGATCACGCACGATCGCTACCTGTTGGACCGGGTCGCCCAGCGGACGCTCGAGATCGACCGGGGCAAGGTGTTTTCGTATGAGGGAGGCTACGAGCTATATCTCGAGGCCAAGGCGGCGCGTGCGGAGCTGGCGGCGCGAACGGAAGCCAACCGTCAGAACTTCCTGAGGCGAGAGCTGGAATGGCTGCGGAGGCAGCCGAAGGCACGAACCACCAAGCAGAAGGCGCGCATCGAGCGGGCAGAGGCCGCCCAGGCGATCGCCCCTCCGAGGGTCGACCGCACGGTCTCGCTTGCCATCGAGGAGGCACGATCGGGCAAGACGATTCTGGAGCTTCACGACGTGACCGTGGAGATGGGGGGACGGGTGCTGGTGCGCAACCTCGACTTTCATGTAACACAGGGGGAGCGGGTGGGGGTGATAGGGGGTAATGGGGCCGGCAAGACGACGCTGCTCAAGGTGATCGCAGGGCAGATTCGTCCGGCGCGCGGGTCGGTGGTGTGGGGAAAGAACACGCGGATGGTGTACTTCGACCAGGAGCGGGGCGGACTGGACGACCGGCTGACCGTGTTCGAGAACGTCATGGGGGACCAGGCGAAGGTGGAGATCGGAGGGCGGGAGATCGAGCCCAGGGCCTACCTGGAGCGCTTTCTGTTCGATGCCCAGCGTCAGCGGCAGCCGGTTGGTGCGCTGTCGGGCGGGGAGCGCGCGCGCGTGGCCCTGGCGCGCATGCTGCGCCAGCCGGCGAACCTCGTGCTGCTGGACGAGCCGACGAACGATCTCGACGTCGCCACGCTTGGCGCGCTGGAGGAGCTTCTGACGGAATTCGGCGGGACGACGCTCGTGGTGACGCACGACCGCTGGTTTCTCGACCGGGTGGCTACGGCGATTCTGTCCTTCGAAGGAGAGGGGAAGGTCGTGCGCTACGCGGGAAACTACGAGACGTTCCGGCGCCTGAGGGAGGAAGCTCAGGGGAGCGGAGCGTCGGAGCCGTCGACGGAGCACGGCAGGGAGACATCGAGGCCAGTTGCCGGGCCATCCCGCCGGCAGCCCGGCAAGGCGCGGGGCCTGACGTACGCGGAGCGACTGGAGCTTGACCGGATTGTCGACGACATCGCGGCGGCCGAGGAGCACGTATCGAAGATCGAGGCGAGGCTGGCGGATCCCGCGGTGTACGAGGCCGGGGGAGACGAGGTGAAGAACCTGGTTGGGGAGCTCGATCGTGCGAAAGCAGAGGTCCGTCGTTTGAACGAGCGATGGGAGATGCTGGAGAGCAAGCGGGAACCGTAGTGCGCGCCGCGCTTGTTTCGACAGGATGTCCTGACGTCTGACCGGGAGAAACGAGATGCTTGCAACCTCCGCCCTGATCGACGAGACAAGCTCGCCAGTCCAGGTGGAGTCAGCAGTCCATCCGCGTGGCGCAGACGGGCGGAGCCCGGTCCGGGCGTATCGCGCTGCCGCAATCCGGGGCGTTCCGCGCCATGCACGGGCATTGAGCGAACGGCTGCGGGCAGGCGCGGGTGTAGACGCTAGTTCCGTCCGTCAGAAATTGGGCCCGGATTACTCGGGTGACGTAGCGCGGATCGCATGATCGGTGCAACGCCTTGGGCACACCGTGTTCGTCGATTTGCGCAGCATGGACCTGGGCGGGGCCGACTGGTGAGCCCAAGCCCGAAGCCGACGATCCTGTGATTCGCCTGGACAGCCACGACGACACCCCCCACGACCCACGCCCACGACCCACGACCCACCCCTGACCCGCACGCGCACGCGCACGCCCCCGATGGTGAGGCGCCCGGCGCGTTTCCCCATGACAAGCTCGACGCTTACCGCATCGCCTGCGAGCTGGCCGCGCTCGCCAACAAGATCGCGGCAAAGATTCCGCGCGGTCCTCGCAACCTCGCCGATCCCCTTCTGCGGTCTGCGTCGACCCCTGTCCTGTTGCTAGCGGAAGGAGGATTGAGCGGCTCAGCTAGACGGCAGTACAACAATACAGCACGTGCGCGTGCGGGTGAGGAGTGTGCCGTGGCACGTGAAGCGTGGAGCGTGGAGCGTGGAGGGTGGGGCGCGTGAGCCGTGCGGTCGTCACCAGGCGCGAGCCGACGCGGGGCGGGTGGGCACGCGAGCTCGGTCGGTACAGGTGGGGGAGCGTCGGCGAGCAGCTTCGCCACGAAAACCCGGGCAGAACTTGCGGCGGACGGAACGAGGCAGGTACGTGGACGGCCGGTGCCGGGGGCATCGTGAGGTGCGTAAAGGGCAGCCGGTCGCCGCCTGCGCCTTCGCGGTGCGCGGCTGCGCGGCGAGCAGAAGGGTCGTCGAACGGGGATAGGTGGCTGACGCCCAGCCATCCCCGGCGGCGAACCCAAGATGCCGCAAGCGTTTCCCCACGGCGTCACGGCAGCCTCCCAAGCCCGTTGGCCACCTGGCAGCGGCCCTGGCCTTGATGTGGGCGAACCGGCCCGGGTCCGCGTTCCGAATCGCGACGGCGGCAACCCACTCCTGTCCGGCCCGGCGTTGCACTATGACGAGGGTCATGACGAGATGGCTCCCCCGACGGACCACGGCGGTCGCCGCGTTTGCCCTGGCATTCATTGCGACGGCTGCAGCGCACGCCGCTGGCAGCCCGGCTTCCCTCCCACCGTTCACGCCGACGCGCACGGCTGAGATCGCCGCAGCGGTGCTGCTCGGAATCGCGGTGCTGCACACCTTCCTGGTCAAGCAGTTCAACGCGCTCGCCCATCGATGCGCCCCCGGCTCCGTCGGGGAGAACGTCTTCCACTTTCTCGGCGAGGTGGAGGTCGTGTTCGGCCTGTGGGCGGGCGTTCTCGTGGCCATCATCGGCCTTCGGTCGGGCATGAATCAGGCCCTCGCCTACCTCGACCAGGAGATCGACTTCACCGAAGCCTCCTTCGTCTTCGTCATCATGGTCATGTCGGCCACGCGCCCGGTGATCTGGCTCGCTGGCCGCGCAATCCGCGCCGCCGCGTCGCTCCTGCCCCTTCCCGGACGCATGTCGTTCTACGTCGCGGCCCTCGCCATCGGCCCCCTGCTGGGGTCCTTCATCACCGAACCGGCAGCGATGACGGTCACCGCCCTCCTCCTGAAGAACGAGTTCTACGACCGCGAGCCCCGCATGAGCACGCGCTTCATGTACGCCACGCTCGGATTGTTGTTCGTCAACATATCCATCGGCGGAACGCTCACTCACTTCGCAGCGCCGCCCGTTCTCATGGTGGCCGGTCCGTGGGGCTGGGACACCGGCTTCATGCTCCGGACGTTCGGATGGAAAGCTGCGCTCGCCGTGGTGTCGGGCACGGCACTTTGCGCGACCGTGTTCCGAAAGGAGCTCCGGGAACCCGCCCTGCCCGCGAATACCCGCGCTGACACGCCAGCATCCCGCCCCCCCATTCTGCTGGTCGTCATGCACCTTGCTTTCATGGCCGCGACCGTTGCGTTCCACGGCCACATCAAGTTCTTCTTTCCACTGTTTCTCTTCTTCATCGGCGTGTGCTCCGTCACCTCCGAATACCAGGACCGCCTCCAGATCCGCGAAGGACTGCTCGTCGGCTTCTTCCTCGGTGGGCTCGTCACCTTGGGGGCACTGCAGGGGTGGTGGCTCCGGCCCGTGCTCGGCGCGATGGCGCCCTCCACGTTGTTCTTCGGCGCCACCGGGCTGACTGCTTTCACGGACAACGCGGCCATTACGTTCCTGGGCACCCAGGTCCCGCATCTGGGAGACACGGCGAAGTACATGCTTGTCGCCGGAGCGGTCAGCGGCGGGGGGCTGACCGTGATTGCCAACGCGCCCAACCCAGCAGGCTTTGGCATCCTGAGAGACGCTTTCGGAAGCGACGGAATCAGCCCCTGGCTCCTGCTGCTCGGAGCTCTGCCATTTACCGTGCTGGCCGCGCTCGCCTTCCTCCTCCTGCCTTGAGTCGTTGGGCGACAACGACGTTCGACCAATGGGTGCCTGGGCGCACGCCCGCGCCGGCTCCGAGGCTGGCGGTTCGACGAGATGACAGGCCCGCAACGCTCTCTGGCCCGTCTGGAGCACCGCACGATCTCGGCGTTCCTGCCAGGATCGACCGTGCCCGGACAGGTGAGCCGAGCGTTCCGGGACGGCCGCCGCATGCGGCAAGCTCGTCGCTGCCTGCGCGGTCTCGACGGGTGTGCGGTGCGGCAAGGGCACGAAAGGTTCTGCAACGCACCCGGCAACCGGTGACAGCGATGCAGAAACGGCTGGAGACCAGGGAGGCGCGGCGAAGCGCGCTGGACGGTCCCGCGCCTGTGTGGCATCGTATCCAGCGCGATCGTCCGCCGGAGGATCACATGTCCATCGCGATGCGCGGGTTTTGGAATGCGTTCGGGCTTCTTCTCGGTGTTGCTGCGTGCGGTGAAGACGGCGACACGGCGGATCGATCGGCCTACGGCGACATGGATGCGGCTGCGCCCGACGCAACGCCGGACGCGGCGGGCGGCGGCGGTTCCGGCGGAGCAGCCGGCGCGTCCGGGGCCGGAGCCACGGGCGCGACCGGTGGTTCCGCGGGAACCGGGGGCGGGTCGTCCGATTGCGACGATCCGGACCACGACGGCTACGGACAAGGCGCGGGCTGTCTTGGCGCGGACTGTGCGCCGCACGACAGCCGGGTCTACCCGGGTGCAGCGGAGATTTGCAATGGAGTCGACGACGACTGCAACGGGCAAGCCGACGACGGCGCGATATGCGGCAATCCGACGTTATGGGTGTTCGTCCTTGCAGGGCAGTCGAACATGGTCGGGCTCGGCTTCGACAGCGAGCTGCCTCCGGACGAGCAGGAACCCGTCTCCCGCGCGTACATCTACTACAACGACAGCGTCCACCCGAACACGAATACGATGCAGTGGATGCAGCTCGCGCCAGGGTTCGGGGTGACCGAGGATCGCTTCGGGCCGGAGCTGACGTTCGGCCGCCGCGTGCGGGAGCTGTGGCCCGAACGAGATATTGCCATCATCAAGGTGGCAGAAGGCGGAACCGCGCTCTACGACCGGTGGAAGGCCGGGACGGGGGATCTCTATCAGCTCCTGGTCGCCGAGGTGAGCGCGCAGATGCTGGCGCTCTCGGCCCAATGGCGCCCGCAGATCGTGGGCCTTGTTTGGATGCAAGGCGAATCCGATGCCATCCAGCAGTCCACAGCCGACGCATACGCCGGAAACCTGGCCGACTTCGTGTGGGCCCTGCGCACGGACCTGGGCGTCTCCCTCATGCCCATGACGGCGGGCCTGATCTCGCCGGCCGGCGGCTGGCCCTATGCCCAAACGGTGAGAAATGGTACCTCGCTCGTCGCGACCGTGGTCGGCCAGGTGGATACCGTCGACACCATCGACCTGCCGACCCAGACGGCGGACATCTACCACTACACGTCAGACAGCTTCGTCAAGCTGGGCAGGCGGTTCGCCGACGCCGCCGTGGCGCAGGTCCCCGCCGAATGGCACTTTGCGTCGGACCTGACCCCAGCCCAGGGCGATCGGTCCTGGGTGTGCTTCGAGCGTGTCGGCGGTTCGAGCGCGCTGCTCACGTGGGATGCCGCGCAGAGCCGCTACACGAACGCGGATGGCACCGTGCTGATCGGCCCAGGATGGATGCACCCCGGCTCATCCCAGGCGGCCGAGCTTGCCTGGTGGGCGCCCTACGGGGGACGCGCGACGGTGACCCTGAGCGTGTCGGACGCCGACGCCGCAGGAGGCGACGGCGTGCAGGTCGAAGCATCCCTCAACGGTGCGGCGGTTTGGGGTCCCATGGACGTTCCCAACGGGGGATCGACGCAGCACAGCTTCGAGGTCGACGTGGAGCAAGGACACATGCTGGCCTTCCGCACCTGGTCCGGACCGGCGCAGAATCCCTTCTATGACACCACCGCATGGGCCATCGACATCGTGGTGATTCCCCAGTACCCCTGAGGCAGCCGGCAACCCACCAGCGCGAACCGGCGGCAGGCGTCGGCCATCACCGAGGATGGTGATCCTCGCCCGGACTGTTGCGAAGTCGACCGTGGCCGCGTCGGATTACCCGCGCGAAGCTCCGGAACCACGGGTCGCAAGCTCGGGCTGTCCACCGGCGCGCTGGCCGGACCCCTTCGGCGGCTGTTTCCCCCGCAGGCGCGGCGGGGACATCGCCAACAGGGGTGGAGAGAATCCGGCGATCCCTCCATGGAACGAAACGGTCCAGGGAAATCTTGCGCGGCCCGCACGAAACCACGGCAGAAGCCGATGTCGCCGGATGTAAGACATGTGGCACACAACCTGCACATCGACAGCGCCGCGCGGCCGAAGCGTCCGGCGTCGGCCGCCGCTTCAACCCTCCGTCACGGAGTACACCATGCGCCTCTCACATTGGGCATTCATCACCATCTCTTCCCTGATCACCCTTCCCCAGATCGCCGGCTGTGCATGGGGCGCCGATGGGGCTGACGTCGAGGCGGAAGACCAACAATCCAGCGCCGCGACCGCGTCTCTGCAGTGCGATGTCGTGGTGGCCGGAGGCACGACCGCCGCGCTGTCGGCCGCACTGACCGCCGCACGGGAAGGCGTGAAGACTTGCTTGCTGGAGCCGACCGACTGGCCCGGTGGGCAGCTCACGGCCGGCGGTGTTCCGGCCGTCGATTTCGCCTGGCACAAGGTCGGCAACTACGATGTTGGCGCCGTCGCGAAGGATTCCCGCAATCTGCCCGCGGAGTTCGTCCGGTGGATGGATGAGACCGGCAATCCGGGCGGATGCTGGGTATCGAAGAATTGCTACGAGCCGAAGAACCTGCTGTCCAATCACATTCTGCCCGCGATCAGCCGCGAGTCGGCGAATCTCACGGTCCGGTTGAACACCGTGGTCAAGCGGGTGGAGACGCAAAACGCCAATGGCCGTACGCGCATCCGCTCGCTGACGGCAATCCGGCGGGAGCCGCGGAGCAACGTGACGTGGGGCGGGTACGACAGGCGTCTGTCGGAGGACATGCGCGACTGGTATTCGGAGCAGGACTCGGCGCGGTATACCAAGACAGTCCTGACCATCACGAGCACGCGCCCCGGCGGTCCGGTGGTGATCGACGCGACGGAGCTGGGCGACGTGCTGGTGCTGTCCGGGGCGGCCTATTTGCAAGGCATCGAGACGAGCGACGGGAGCCTGACGGCGCAGAACGAGCGATGCGGGCAAGCGGTGGTGTTCCCATTCGTGATGCGGTTCAACCAGGGGCCGGTGGCGGACAACGCACCGCCGCTACAGCCGGACCACCCCGAGTTCTACGGATTCGGATCCTCGAACTGGGACAAGATCTGGCGCTACCGGCGAGTCAAGGGCACCGACTCCTCCGGGCCTGGGCAGCTATCCAACCAGAACTGGAATCCAGGCAACGACTACGCATACGGATACCTGTTCAAGTCGAAGGCCGATGCCGCCGCCGAGCGCTCGGACTGGCGGGGTGGCGTCGACTACAGCGTACTCGATGCCGCGGAGCGTCACGCCATCGGCTGGTACCAATGGTTGCGGGCCCGTGAGCCGAACGGGCGTTCGGGCTACTTGTCGCTCGCAGCCGACGTCTTCGGAACCGCGCACGGCCTCTCGAAGTTCCCATACCTGCGCGACACCCGCCGCAGCGTGGGTATCGACGACTTCATCATCACGGCGAACGACCTCGTGTCGAGCTCCAACGGAAAGACCGGCCGGGTGTTCGCAGACCGTGTGGCCATCGGCGTCTACAACGGCGATATCCATCCTCTGCGCACGTGCAACTACCCCACGTACCTGTACCACGAGGTCAACGCCCTGCCGTTCTTCCTCCCGCTGCGTGCAATGACCAACAAGTCGGTCGACAACCTGCTTGTCGCGGGCAAGACGATGGCGCAGTCCTTCCAGGCAAACGCAGCCATCCGCCTGCATCCGATCGAGTTCAGCTCCGGCATCGGCGCGGGCGCCGCCGCGGCGACCATGGTGCTTCAGGGCATCACCGACACGAGGACGCTGGTCGCCCGGTACGCGGATGTCCAGAAGCGGGTGGTCAAGTACGCCCCGATCGACTGGACGGTGGACGGGGTCCGGTATCCGCGTCCCGGGGACGGCACGGACCCAGATGCGGGAGGCGGGACCGGCAGCTCCGACCTGTTCTGCCCACCGACCACGCAGGCCGACGCGTCCCTGAAGATGTGCGTCGACCAGAACAACGCCTACGGACCATTCACCAACGAGATGGTCGTCGCATGCCAAGCCGCCGGCGGCGGAGACCCATGCACGGCGACCCGGGAATTCACCATCGACGGGCATCCGGTGCGTGTTCCGCGATGGGCCCGGGCCTTTGCCGTGTCGCTGCGCGGCAACGGATTCTGCATGCGTGGCTCGCATCCCGATGCGGTGTTCCCCGACTACTGCGTCGAGGAACCGGGGCAATCGGCTTCGGGTGGGCGCGAGGTATACGGACCCTTCCCAATACCGCTGGTGAGCAAGTGCATTCAAGCAGGCGGCGGGGATGCGTGCTACGCAAACCGCTGGAGCTACGCATTCTTCAAGTCGCTCATGGGCAAATAGCAGGTCGCGTTCCTTCGCTGCTCGCCCTCGTACGCCCCTGTCTCTGGCCCGCGCTGTCGCAAGTCTCCAAGCCGGATGTGTGTGACCGTGTCGACTGTGCACGATTCGGTTCGTATCCAGTCCCTGCCTCGGGTCGGGCGAGCCCCTTGAAGCGTACCGGAAGCCGCTCCGGAGACGGTCGCTGTCCTGTCAGGAGTTGGACCTGCAATTCCAACCGATTCCGCGTTCCAGGCCCGGAATGGGCAGCACGATCTCGGGCGCCGTGACAGGCGCCGGGTCGTTCGGGTCGCTTACCTGATAGTCGTCGCTCGGAACCCTCGCCGGGATGTCTGGCGACGTCGGATCCTGCGGATTGCTCCGCTCGACAGCCCCCTTGATCCAGAAGCAAGGCGCTCGCCATTCCGCCTCATCGAACGACTGGCCCGCAGGCATCGGCGCTCGCTGCCCCGTTGTTTCCCAGGGCCCTTCGAATATCTTCTCCCAGCCCGCCGTCGCCGCCTCCGATAGCTGCTTCCTCACCGTGTCGCCGTCGACTCCGGCGCTCAGGTTCGGCTCGAAGCTGACCACGCGCTCTTCCGGGGCCTCCGCCATCGGCTCATTGACGAATCCAGGCGTCCAGGTGTGCCGGTGGATCTGGTCGAGCAGCCGCACATACAGCGGTGTCCAGTTCCAGTAGGGTGACCCCACGCAAGTACGATAGAAACTCTGGTTGGCGTCGCGGCACGCAAACTGGTTGTCGTTCCCCAACGTGTGAACCGTCGGCGCGCCCCCCGGTTCCCTGAGGTACCCTTCGTTGAAGTACTTCTCCACGAACCGTACCACGCGCTGATTGTCAGCGCCATGAGCGATCACGTCGACCCCGCTGTCAATCATCTTGGCCGCCAGGTACTCCTCGGCAAACAGGGTCAGCTCAGGAGCCGACTCCGGGGCGCCCGGGCTCAAGAACCGAGGTTTGTACTTGTATGTAGGCGCCTCGTTGTAGTCGTACCAGAATCCCAGGTAGCGGACCTCCATCTTGATGTCCGCCTTCACGGCCTGGGCGCCTCGCAGGAAAGCGTTGCCGTGACGGGTAAGCTCCCCGCTGACGTACGGCACGATGTAGCCGATGCGCCCGGTCTTCGACTGCTGCGCCGCCACTTTGCCCGCCACGTACCAAGCTTGCTCCAGGTGTCCCCAGTACGCGCCCATGTTCGTGCTGTTTGGATATCCGGAGGCTATCAGAAACGTCAGCTCCGGGTACTCGACCGCCTTGGCCTGCATCTGGGGCTGATGGCTGAACGAGTTGCCGACGATGACGTCGTACCCTTTGCTTGCGGCTTCATCGATGGCGTCGGCGAAGGCGTCGCCGAGGAGAGCTTCCTTGTAGGTGAATTCGACGTAGGACAGCTTGCTCCGGGCCGCGTCCATCCCTTCCTGGTGCGTGAGCGTCCAGCCTTCGCCCCCGGAGACCACGCCCACCCACAACCCTGCAACCTTCAACGGTACTTGACAAAGACCATCGAAGCACTGGGCCCCGGCTGGGCAGTCCGCGGACACGCTGCACTTCGAAACGCATATCCCACCCGAGCACGTCCCTCCCTGGCAATCCGCCGTCGAGGAACATACAGCCCCGATTCCTCCAGGCTTGATGTCAGCATCCACAATCACCGAGCAGCCGCCGGACAGCAGCCCCAGCACCAGGGCCGCTGCACCCAGCGACGTCACCACCTTGCGACCGCATACCCCGGACATCTCAAAACTCCCCGGTCAGGCCGACCGAACCCAATCCCACCGCCGGTTGCAGCAATAGGCGACGCGACGACGACTTGTCGGCCTCGACCACAGGGTCGGGGCGAGCGAACGTCCATACCAACGTGGTGGTCAACGTGACGACCGCCGCTCCCGCGAGGATGTCCGTCACCAGCGCGCGCGACTTGACCTTGCTCTGCTGGTCTTTGATGGCAGCGTCCGGCGTCGAGCCCACGTACGTCATTGCGCTCAGGTCGTCTGCGGCCTTGTTTGCCATCACGCCCATCACCGCCGCGCCAAGGCCGAGAGCTCCCGACGCGCCAAGGCCCACCCAGGACCAGGTCGTCATCTTCGACGGCTTGTCCACCACGACCGTCCTCGTTTCCGGCACCAGGGCCGGCAGGTCGATGGCCACCTTCTTGTTCTCCTGCCCCCCCACGTCCACCACCCGGGTGACGGGCATCCGACCGGGCGCAGTGACCGAAATCTTCCGCTTCCCCACGCTCACGAGAACGGGCTCCTCCAGCGGCGTGGTGCCGACCACGACGTCGTCGATCGCCACCGTCGCTCCGAACACGTTGGTGAGCACGTCGATCTGCCCGGTCTGGGAACGCAGCACGTTGATCTCCTCGAGCACCTCCGTGCGACGGTCCGGTGGAATCTTGTCCGCGCCCTCCTTGAGGTAGCGCTCGAACGCGCGAAGCGCGCCGGCGTAGTCCTTCAGCTTGTACGAAACCTGGCCTATCTTGTAGAGCAGCTTGTACGACGGCGCCAGCTCGTAGGCCTTGTTGAATTCGATCAGCGATGCGGCGTAGTCGCCTTCGTCGTAGAGGGCGACTGCGCGCTGGAAACGTCGCATCGCTTCCTCCTGGCTGCCTCCGGCGGGTGATCGCTCACCACGGGTAGCCTGCGCCAACCCCGGCGTGGCCGGCAACACCGACAGCGCAAGACCGTAAGCCAGAAAAGTACATAGCGCGAGTGTTTTCATTGCTCCCACGGATTGGACTTGTCCAGGTTCTTGATCCGGTCCCTCGCGTCACGACTGCTCCCAGAGCCGGTCGCTGGCGGCGTGGACCTCGCCGTCGACGCCGGCGGCGGCGGCACGGGAACCGGCGTTGGCTCCGCCGCGGCCGCCTCTTCCCCTCCCCGAGGCGGGCTCGTCGCTCCCCCCCTGCTCCCCCCGGTCGCGCGCTCCAGCACAATCGTTACGGCCGTGTCGCGCTCTGCCCCCACCTCGAGCTCCTTCGTCTCGTATCCCGGCGCTTCCACCCGCAGCCGATGCACCGCGCCGTCCTTCTTCACGCGCCGGGTCGCGGGATTGGACGGCAGCGCCTCACCGTCGAAGAAGATCGTCGCAGCTCCGGGACGGGCCTCCACGGCGACCTCCACGGACTCCACCGAAGCGGCAGACGGTTCAACGGCCGGCCCGGTTTCTCCCACGGAAGGAGTCGACGCCGGCGAGGCTACCGCCGAAGTGGCCACCTGGGCGGTAGGGGCACCCACCAGGACTGCGCGCAACGAGGGGATCAGGAAGAGCGCAGCGGCGAACCCCGCCATGATCCCGAACATCGCGAACAGCGGAAGCCACGCAGTCCTGCGGTTGCGCGGACGCACGTCGGGAATGCTGTTGGCCAGAACTCCGACGTTCGATCGACTCGACCCGGAAAGCAGATCTTCCCCCGGCGACAGTGCGCGCATCCCCGGTGGGATCGATGGTATTCCCAGCGGTGAGAGCCCCACGGAACCGTTTCCTCCCGGTGTCTGACCGCCGCTGGGCGTGTGAAGCTCGGGTATCGCGCTCCGCTCGAAAACCGCTGTGTCCAGCGCCTGCGCCTTGGATAGTTGCCTCTCAATCGTTTGCGTGATCTGCTTCCGCAGGTCGTCGAACATCTCGGCCACGTACGCCCCCACCTCGCGCGTCGAGGTCTTCTCGCCCGCGCGGTCTACGTACGCTTCGAGCTCGTTGTGCAGAGCCAGCGCCGTCGGATAGCGCGCCTCTCGCTCGATCGCCAACGCCTTCATCGTGATGCGCTCGAGTTCCCGATCGACACGCGGGTTCACCGAGCTGGGCTTCGGGATCTCTCCCCGGATCACCCGGCTGATGACCTGCACATCCGGAACCCCCTTCCACAGACGCTCCCCCGCCGCCACATGCCACAGAATGGCCCCCACTGAGAACACGTCGGCTCGGCTGTCTACCGGCTCCCCCAAGAACTGCTCCGGCGCCATGTACGCAATCTTGCCCTTGATCACCCCCGCCTTGGTCTCCGCCGACGATGTCACCGCCTTCGCTATCCCGAAATCGAGAACTTTCACGACTCCGTCGTACGTGATGAAGATATTCTGCGGCGAGATGTCCCGGTGCACCAGCGACAAAGGCGTACCGTCGAAGTCCTTCAGCGTGTGCGCGTAGTGCAAACCTTGCAATGCATCGAGCAGCGTCCGAAGCTGGTACTTCTGCGGAAACGCACGCTGCTCCGCCCTGGCTCGCTTGAAAACCGCCGCGAGCGACTGGCCTTCGAGATACTCCATCACCATCATGTGGCGACCTTCGACCTCGGCCACCTCGTGCGTGTGCACAACGTTCGGGTGGTTCAGCCGTCCCGCCAACCTGGCCTCATCCAGGAACATCCGCACAGCATCCTGATCCTCAATCAGATGCATCCGGATCATCTTCAGCACGACCAGCTTGCTGAAACCGCTCGGACCGTGTGCCACGGCGAGAAATACCCGCGCCATCCCCCCCTGCCCGAGCTCCGCCAACAGCCGATACCTCCCGAGCACAGGCGTGATCGCTTCCGCAGTCGCCGCCGTCATCGCCCCCTCCATCGGCGTCGCCCAACGCCTGGCCGCGCCCCCGCGGCGCGCCACCAGCACGCTGCTGGCTCACGCCCACCCGCCCCGTTGCCCCGCGCTCCGGTTTCCGTCATCACCGCCGTCCGTCCGCTTGCGCACATCGCGTCCTGTCCGCCCTCCCAAACATCACCCCCGACGGGCCGTCGGGCGTCGACCTCGCCTGCGAGCACTCACGCTGAACTTGCCGTGAATTTCCATCCCATCTTGCCCGGGAAGTGTAGGCTCCCGCCCCTGCCCCTGTCCACTGGTTTGTGGCACCCACGCCACCCCCGCGGCCCGGGGCTCGACACGCCATCCGGCCCGTCCCATCCGCGGTCGAGCCGCCTCCGAACCGCGCCCCCCAGCCTACCCCCGGCCACGCAACACGGCGCGAAAATCACGGTCCATCACTGTCTTTCGTCCGTCGCCGCCGGCACTGCGGATCGCCTCGTCGCACAACGCTCGCAGATGATCGGACAGCACATCCACCACGTTGTCCGACGTGTTGAAGCCCGACCGCGCCCGGATGTAGGCCTTGAGCTTGGAGACCACCACGAGCACGTCGCGGGGCAAGTCCGCCTCCCGCACCGCCGCAGCCCCGCGCGCCACCGCGGAGACCGCCTCCGCATCCGGTGCCTCTGCCTGGCGTGACGCCAGCTCCGCCAGCCACGCTTCCCGCGTTGGCGCTTGCTCCTGCTCGGCCCACGCGTCCCGATGCCGTACCACCGGAACGTGCGCGCTCCAGCACGCCACGCTGCAGAAGAAAAGCGCTGTTCTACCGCGGTTGCACGTGGATACGCTGCATCGATACCAGGTCGACCCGAAATCGATCGGCTTGCGACATGTGCTGCACACGCGAAAATACGCCACTTCAGTGCTCATGGCGGAATGCTAGCCCGATCCGGCCCGCCTGGCTCCCGAAACCGTCGCCACCCGCGGCCCAGGTGGGGATTGGCGCCCGCGCATGCTTCGCGTACATTGATTGGCATCGACCAGCCATGCACCATCGCCCCAGCATCCTCCTCGCCCTCGCTTTCGCACCTCTCGTCGCAGCGGGCCATGGAGCTTGCACCACCCCCGAGGACGCCACCGCCACCCCACCCGCCCATGCCGACGGCGCGGCGCACGATGCAACCCCGGATGATTCCCCGCATCCCGATGGTTCGCCAGACGGCTCCAGCGGCGGCATGGACGCCACGACCCAACCCGATACGTCCGGCAACGGCGGGCTCGACGCATCGGGCGAGGCGGACACCGATGCTGAGCCGGACACGGGCGGGTCGGGAGGCAGCGGCGCCGGACTGCCGTACCCCACCCGCTCCGCGTACCGCATCAAGGGCATCCAGCCCGACTTCTGGCCGAATCTTGACGAGGTCTCGGGCAACAACACGGGCGGCGTGGCCATGAACCTCGTCTGGGCCGCGTGGGAACCCGCCTTCACCCCGCCACCTTGCCCCCAGGGCTCCGAAGAGCTCGACGGTCACTGCTTCTTCATCGACAACGCGATCGACCAGGCCATCGGCGCGTGGACGAGCCGAGGCGTCGTCGTGACCGCAATCGTCTACGGTGTCCCCGGGTGGGCCAGGATTCCAAGCGGCTGCTCGCCCGTTGCCCCGGGCTTCGAGATCTTCTGCGCGCCCGCCAACCCCGCCGACTATGGCCGCTTCGCCCGGTTCGTCGCTCGCCGATACGATGGATTGCACGGACACGGCCGCGTCGCCGACTTCGTCATCCACAATGAGGTCAACGCAAACGATTGGTTCGACGTCGGCTGCGGTCAGGGTACCCCGTGCGACCCGTCGGCGTGGATCGATCAATATGCACGGAACTACTCCGAGGCCTACGACGCCATCACCTCGGAGCAATCAGAAGCCAAGGTGCTCGTGTCGCTCGAACACCATTTCGGCGCTTCCTTCGACGATCCAGCGGGATTCAATCCCATCCTCTCGGGGCAAACCCTGCTGTCCGGCCTTGCCGCCCGCATCGGACCGCGCGCCTGGCGGGTCGCGTACCACCCCTACCCGCCGAACCTCCTGGCCCCGGAGTTCGGACCAGACGACTGGCCTCGCGTCACGTACGGCAACATCGGCACCCTGGTGGGCTGGCTCCGAAAAACCTTCCCCGGCACGCCGAGCGCCTGGGTGGTCCAGCTCACCGAGAGCGGCGTCAACTCCCTCCCCCCTTCCTCCCAAGCCGCACAGGCCGACGGTGTCTGCCGATCCTTCCGCAACATCCTCGGCACACCGGGGATCGAGAGCTACATCTACCACCGGATGAAAGACCATCCGGCAGAGACAGCCGCTGGGTTGGGTCTCGGACTCCACGACGAAACCGGGCAAGCCAAGCAAGCCTGGGCCGTCTGGGCCCTCGCCAACCGCAACGACCTGTCACCACCTCAGCTCTCTTGCGGCTTCGAAGACCTCCCGCACACTCGACTCACGCGCTCTTACCATCCGTCCCGTGGCCACTGGACCTCCAGCCGATTGCCTCCCCAGGGATTTCACGCGGAACAGTCGTGGTTGCTCTCACGCGACCCCATTCCGGATAGCACGCTTCTCTTCGAATGCCGCGCGGACGACCACAACCTGATCTCGCCGGACCCTGGCTGCGAAGGGCTGCTCCCCATGGGTCCGGTCGGCTACGCCCAGGCGTCCCCCGCCCCGAACATGGTTGCGCTCTACCGCTGCAGGATCGCACAGGGCACGGACCACTTCGTCTCCACCGATCCGGGCTGCGAGGGTCAAACCACCGAGCAACTTCTCGGCTATGCTTTGCCATGATCGCATCGGCTCCGCATCATGGCTCCGCTCCGCGCTACCATCGAGGGATAGGCACCTGACCCGGCCAGTGACCTGAACGCCACGCCATGGACTTCGATGCTGGATCGATCCTCGCTTCCCTCGCCGTGAGCGGTGCGGGCTTCGTCACCTTCCTGTACGGCAAGAAGCAAACACGAATCCCGCACATGGTTTCAGGCATCTTGCTCATGGTCTACCCATCCTTCGTCTCCAGCGCATGGTTGACGTTCGCCATCGCCGCGGCCATCTTCGCCCTGCTGTACGGTGTCGTCCGCCTCGGCTGGTAGGATGTCCTTCGGCGACCCGGTTTCTGGCGCCGAAGCCCGGCGGGATCCCTCCCCGCAAACGTCGCAAGGCATGCGACCACCCAGCGGCGCCCGGCCGGAGTCGGCAGACCACCCGATCGTCAGGCAACTTCTCCCCGCCATGACGCCCGCAGCCAGCACCGGGCCCGCTCGGCACCAGTTCCCCGGCCGCACGCGTCCTGCGCGCCAGCGCACAATCCGATCGTTGAAAAACCAAGAGAACCTACCCCACGACCTCGGCGACGCCGCGCTGCAACGCGGCAAGTAGTTCCATCGGAGCTGGAGGCGCTGTACGCTGGGCGCCGTCGTGCTCTTCAACACCCTCGAATACGCGTACTTCTTCGCAGCCGTCTTCGTCATCTCGTGGCTCCTGTCTCGCCTACGGATCCTTCGGCTCCTCTTCCTCCTCGCCGCAAGCTACTTCTTCTATGCGCAGTGGAACCCATACTACCTGCCGCTCATCTTCGTCTCCTCGACGGTCGACTACTGGCTGGGCAAGAAGATCGCCGCCACCGAGGATGCCCGCGCCCGCAAACGTTGGCTGGTTGGAACCGTCCTGGTCAATCTGGGGTTCCTCGGCTTCTTCAAGTACTGGAACTTCGGTGTCGATCAGGTCCTTGCCGCGGGACAGCTTCTCGGCTGGCACCTGCATCCCAGCTACGTCCGAGTGGCTTTGCCCGTCGGCATCTCCTTCTTCACCTTCGAGTCGATGAGCTACGTCATCGATGTCTACCGGCGCACGACCCGGCCCTGCGACAGCTATCTGAAGTATCTGCTCTTCGTGGCTTTCTTCCCTCACCTGGTATCCGGCCCAATCGTACGGCCCAGAGACCTCATTCCCCAGTTCGAAGCTCCGCCCAGGCTCGACGATGGCGAGGGCAGCCGCGCGCTGTTCCTCATCGCCAACGGTCTCATCAAGAAGGTCGTCATCAGCGACTACCTGTCCGTCAACTTCGTCGATCGGGTGTTCGCCCAGCCGTCGAGCTATTCCGCGCTCGAAGTGCTGCTCGCCATCTATGGCTACGCCGTGCAGATCTACTGCGACTTCTCCGGGTACACGGACATCGCCATCGGCTGCGCCGCCCTGCTCGGCGTCCGGTTTCCGACCAACTTCGACTCTCCCTACAAGGCGGTGAACATACAAGACTTCTGGAACCGGTGGCATATCTCCTTGTCGACCTGGCTGCGTGACTACCTGTTCCACTCCCTCGGTGGCGCGTTCGGCAGCACCGCGCGGACCGTCCGCAACTTCCTGATCACCATGCTGCTCGGCGGGCTCTGGCACGGCGCGGCCTGGACCTTCGTGTTCTGGGGCCTGCTGCACGGCGTCGCCCTCGCCGCCACGTTCGTGTTCTTCTCCTGGCAGGAACAGCGCGGCATCCGGCGACGAAAACGCAAGATCCCCTTGTGGCGCAGAGCCTTCGGGGTCTTCCTCACGTTCCACTTCGTGTGCCTCGGCTGGGTGTTCTTCCGCGCGGAGTCCTTCACCATGGCCTGGGCCGTGCTGAGGCGCCTCGCCACGTTCACCACCTATCACCCCAACGTGCCGTTCTGGGTCGTGGCCGCCCTCGTGGCGGGCCTGGTTTCCCACTACACTCCAGACAAGCTCTTCAGCCGGATACAACAGGGCTTCGTCCGCCTCCCGGCTGTCCTGCAAGGAGCAGCCCTGTTCGGCGTCGCCTGTCTGCTGTACTACGCGGCCTCCGCCCAAGCCGTCCCGTTCGTCTACTTCCAGTTCTGACCCGAAGCCTCGTTATCCGCGCCACTTCCGCTTCGCTCCGCCTTTTCGCCGGATCCTCGAGCCGGCCACCCCCAGCAGCGTGGCGGCCGACAGCCGCATCCAGCCCCCCGTTTCAGCCCCGACGGCCGCCCGACAGCCGCATCCAGCCCCCCGTTCTCCGTCATCGCCGGGCCGGGCCGCACCGCCGTCGTCCCCGTCGCCAGCATCCCAGCCCGCCGCCGGCCAAACATCATACGCCGTTATCCGCGCCGTCACCGACGGACAGTTGCGATGTGTCAACGCAAGATGATAGGTCTGCGACGGGTCGAACGGCGGCTGCGACGTGCTCTCGACAGTCAGGTCCGCGTCCGACGTGGTGATGGCCGCCAGCTCCCGGTCGTACACGGATGGAACCGGCAGGGGGCTCCCGGGCTCGAATTGCACGTGCTCTCCTGCCCGCAGGTACAAGCTCCAGTCCAGATCGCCCGGCGCGAATGGTTCTAGCGACACGTGGATACGGAGCCCGCCGGATGACGCGCCGGGCTTCACAACGAACTGAAAGATCCCGGGGATCGAGCCGATTGCGCTCTTGATCTGATCGCACGTGGCTCCGATGCCGGCCCCCAGCAGGTCGAGCCCTGCCACCCGCATGGTCCGGGTTTGGGCATCGTACAGCGGTATCTCGCGGCCACACTCGTCCAGACCGCGGCTCCGCAGCAACGCGTCGAGCACACCCCGGTCCGTGGCACGCAACACCTGCGAGTTCACCAGGTCGTCCACCATCAGCCGCACCCCGAGGACGAAGTCCTCGAACGTGGCCGCATGAGGCAGCATCGTGACCGCACCCCACACCACCTGGTCCGCCAAATCCTTGCCGAAAGCCTCGCGCAACGACCACGCAAAGCTCCCGATGATCGCCCCGTCCAGGTGCCCCTCGCCCACCACGTCGTCGGGACAGCGCTTCGACGCGTCCGAAAGGTCGCGGCCCTTGCCCAGCGGTACCAACGTCGCCTCGCCAACCACCGGCCCGTCGTTCATCGTGCAGGCGAAGTAGTCCGCCACCCCCTCGTCGATGGCAATGCTGAACGGCGACCATCCCCAGTCGTCCACCGCGAATGGCCCAGCGTTGAAACCGACCGCGTTGTAGCTCACGTAGTGCGTGAACTCGTGCAGAAACACATCCGAATCGTAGGCGAAGTCGACGGTCGCTCCTTGCCCCACGCCGAGGAAATTCGGCGCGTTCCAGGGAGCCGACACCCCCGCCGGAGAGAAGTACGCGCCATCGAACGGCGCCCCCTGCTCCAGCACGTTGACCGCGGCCACCAGCTTCCATTTCGCTCCGCTCATGTCGACGCCCAGCGCCGAGGTGAAGAACTCCCGCGCCCGCGACAGATGGTAGTAGCCGTTGACCTGGGCGAACGGGTCGACACGATCCATGGGATCCTGCGGCGGATCGTAGAGAAAGTCGTCGCCGCTGCTCGGCTCGACGACCTGCGCGAGAAAGACGTCGCCCGGTCGAGCGCCATAGGCCACGAAGTTCGCTACCGCCATTTGCCCGCTCCACCCCGTCAGCTTCAAGGGTGTCGCCGGATTCACCTGCAACAGGACAAGGTCGGACGACTCCGGCGTGACCGTCTGGCTCACTGGATACACGCGACCCAGGACAGCATCGAAGCCCAGTGGTCGCTCCCCCACGAGCGCTCCGTCGTGCGCGTCCACCAGGTATCTGCGTGCATGGCGGCCAGACGGCACATCCACCACCCAGACGAGTCTCGCGGAACGGCCCGGCGCGGGAAGCACAGCCAGCTCCGGTCGCCTCGGAAGCAGACATTCCCGGCCCAGGCCCAGCGACGCACAGGCTTCGGCCGCGGACCACCGGGCTCGCGTGTTGACGTCGACCGCACGCGCGACGTCGAGCATCAGGAGCTCCGGGGCGCCGCGACCGTCGAGCCGCACGGCCGCGGACGATCCCAGGACCTGAAGCCCGCGCAAGCGCTGGGAGAACCGAACCGTGATACCGCCGGCCGCGCGCAGCACCGCCACCGGCGCTAGGTCGAGCCCAGTCAGCCCCGGCAACGCGATCTCCCGCTGCAACGCAGCCTGCGCCCGCCGCGTCACGTCGAGGTCTCGCCCGGGTTCCGAATCACGCGGTCGGAGGTAGACAGCTCTGCCTCCCTGAACCGGGGTGGTCACACACAGCGCCGCGGCGAGCACGCACGACGACGCGGTGATGACGGACAGCGACGGGCAGGACACGGGAGGAGTCTAGCGTAAAGCGTGTCCCCGGGGAGTTCGACATAGCAACGCCCCGCCTCGGGCGGCGACACCTCCTTTTGCCTACATGGGATCGGCGGCATCTCAAGTGGGATTGGATGCAGCCCAGGCGGCGTGATCGAAGGGGATCGTCGCCTGGACGGTTCCGCACGAACGAGGCCATTCTTTCGGGCTGATTGAAGCTCGGCACACCGGAACGAGACTTGCTATTCTTTGTTGCTATGGCCGCTTCGCGTCATGGGTCTCCAGGGCTGTTGTTGATCGCCACGACCGCCGCACTGCTGCTCGCCCGGCCTGCCTTCGCGATCCAGGAGATGACCCGCCAGCAGGTCATCGACATCGCGCAGACGGCCAGGGGCTACTCCTACTGGTGGGGCCACGGGCGGTGGCGGAGCGACGGCGCGTATCACGGGAGTTGCAGTGGAACGTGCCCTCGGTGCAGCCACAGTGGCTCCTATGGCGCGGATTGCTCGGGTATGGTCGCCAAGGCCTGGCAGGTTCCGTCTCCCACGAGCATCGACGTCAACAGCCATCCGTACTCCACGTACCAGTTTCGATACGGCATGAACCACTGGACCCGGATCGACCGCGGCTCGGTCCAGAAGGCCGATGCACTCGTGTATCGCAGCAAGAACGGCGGCCACGTCTTCCTGTACGACCACGCGGATCCATGGGGCATGATGTGGGCCTACGAATGCAAGGGCTGCGCGGCCGGTTGCGTGCTGAACCTTCGCAGCGCGGGCTCCGCCTATGTCGCCATCCGCCGCAACAACATCGTGGAGCCGCCGAAGCCTTGTACCACGCATGACGAATGCAGCACCGGCCTGTGCGCGTGGAACGGTGACAAGTACTGCTGCCGTTCCAAGGGCTTCACGGGAGAGCAGTGCTTCAGCGACGGCGAATGCAGCAGCGGCAACGTTTGCGCGTACAATGGTGAGAAGTTCGTCTGCACCAGCCCGATTTCCTGCGGCGAGTCGTCCGGGACAGGCGGCTCGGGAGGATCCGGCGGTGCCTCCTCGGGAGGGTCCGGCGGTGCCTCCTCGGGTGGATCCGGCGGTAGCGGCGGCGCCCCGGCGGGCTGCGGGGGACTCATCGAAAGACCGCGTCCGTGGTCCGGCATCGGTCCGTCCTATCTCTTGGTCGGTCTGGCCGGTCTCGTACGGCGGCGGCGCAACGGCAAGAAGCAATGATGATCACCCACCCATGTGCCGCCCGGCTCGTCGCGACCGTGCTCATTCTGGCTGGCACGACCGACGGATGCACGTCCGGCGGCGCCGAGGATTCGCGGCCCGACGGCGGTGGCGGCGGCGCAACGCACGGCGACGCGGGTGGCGCGGTGGGCGGCGACGCGGCATCGGGGGCGACGGGAGGCGCAGGCGGCTCCAGTCCGGGCGAAGATGCCGGACCGACCTTCGCACTCCCTGCGGGGTGTGCTCCCGCGGACATGCGATTCCTTTGCAACCCGCTCACGAACGAGGGATGCGCTGCCGGCGAAGCCTGCGACTATGGCCTGGACGAATACTTCCAATGTTTCCCAGGTGCCAACAATGTCGACGAAGGAGGCGCGTGCGACCTCGAGGCGGGACCGTTCTGCAAGGCTGGCTGGACCTGCGACACGCCAACGCCGGATGAGACATCGGGCGTGTGCCACCGGCATTGCTGCTCCGACGGCGATTGCCCCGCGCCGCAGACCTGCGCAACGTTCGAGCCGGAGTTCGGCACGCTCGGCGTGTGCCATTGAGCAGGCGCGCGGTCGCGTTGCCGGACCTGCAAGGATGCCGTAGGATGCGCACATGCTCCGCCCTGGAAAAGCGCCGCGAGGCCGAATACCCGGCGCATCGCACCGGAGGCTGTCGTGAAGCGGCGTCGCCTGGTGGGTGCCCTTGGCGGGCTTGTCATCTCCTTGACTCCGGCCGTCGCTCCCACCGGGTCGGACTGCGCGGATGCCCCGGCATGCCGCATCGACGGCCGCTGCGCCGGACAGCCCGGCCAGTGCAAGGCATCGTCGGCGATGGATTGCCGGCGTTCGGATGCCTGTCGCTTGCGAGGCTTGTGCTCGCTGCGCAACGGCGCGTGTGCGCTGCTGACAAGCGCTGATTGCGGGCTGACCGAGGGATGCCGCGAGCGCGGCGAATGCACCTTGCAGGATGGGCACTGCGCGGTTGTTTCATCCTATGATTGTCGACAATCCCGCCTGTGCCGGGAGCAGGGTCGCTGCTCCCGCCTGCAGATCCCAGACTGCGGAGATGAAGCGATCACCCGAACCTGTATGGTAGAGCACGACGGGCCTTGCAGCGTCGGGTCGAGCGCGGACTGCCTGCAATCCGAGGGTTGCATGCAGCGGGGCGAGTGCACCATGTACACGCGATGTGAACCGTTCAACCAGCAGGGAGGTCGCGTCTGCAAACCAGCCTTTTGCGCACCGGGGGCAGATGCCCATTGCTGGAAACGTGAGGAATGTACCCAATACGGCCGATGTTCGTTGAATCGAGATACCGTGCGTCATCAGGCGTATTCGGGTGACCAGGGCGACGCCTGGTGCTCGCTGCGCACGAGCGCCGACTGCGCCCGCAGCCAAGCCTGCAAGCTGGAGGGCCGCTGCACCCTCATGGGCGCCGAGTGCGTGGTGGGCTCCACCGCGGATTGCCGCCGCACCGACGGCTGCCGCCTGCACGGCGCTTGCACCTATCGAGGGGGCACGTGCGTGCCGGGATCCTCGGCCGATTGCCAGCGTGCCGAGGAATGCTCCAGCGAGGGCAGGTGTACCTATCAGCAAGGCGAGTGCCGTGTCGGCAGCGACCGGGATTGCGCACGGTCGCGCGCCTGCCGGGATCGAGGCGCTTGCCGCATGTCCCCGGCCCATGACGCTGCCGCCTCCCCAACGTGCGTCAGCAGGTAGGTTTCGAATGTCAGCGTTCGTCCAGCGTCGGAATTCTCATGAGGCGATGAGGCGACGGTGCAGCCACCGGGGCTGCCCGGTCCGGCGGCACGGCGATTCCGTATCCGCCGCGTGCGGCGTGCGCGATCAGGTTGGGATGGAAAGGGGAACGGGGGCTCGGAAGGGAAGCCGCTACGCGGTCGACGCTACCTTCATCTGGCCTTTTGCGGCGATCGCTGCCTGGGCAGCCGCCAGCCGCGCGATGGGAACACGGAACGGAGAGCAGCTAACATAGGCCAGCCCGACCTTGTGGCAGAAGTGGATGGAGGCGGGGTCGCCGCCGTGCTCACCGCAGATGCCGAGCTTGATGTCCGGTCGCGTCGCGCGGCCCTTGGTGCAGGCCATCTCCACCAGTTGCCCCACCCCCTCGGTGTCCAGACTCTGGAATGGGTCCTTGGGGAAGATGCCCTGTGCAACGTAGTCTGGCAGGAACTTGCCCGCGTCGTCTCGCGACAAGCCGCACGTCGTCTGCGTCAGGTCGTTCGTGCCGAAGGAGAAGAACTCCGCGGTCTTCGCCAGCTCGTTCGCCATCAAGGCCGCGCGCGGCAGCTCGACCATCGTCCCGTACAGCACATCGACCTTGCGTCCAGCCTTCTCGAAGACCTCTTGCGCAACCTTGTCGAACACGCTCTTCATGATGTCGAGCTCTCGCTTGGTCACGGCGAAGGGGATCATGACCTCGGGCTTGGCCTTCACGCCCTGCTTGTCCACCTCGACAGCGGCCTCCAGGATCGCGCGGAACTGCATCACGGCGATCTCCTGCCAGCTAATCGCAAGGCGCACACCGCGATGCCCGAGCATCGGATTGGCCTCGTGCAGCTCGCGGTTCTTGCGCTCCAGCTCTTCGACGGTCACGCCGAGCTCCTTGGCGAGCGCTTCGATGTGCTCCCGCAGCGTCGGCAGGAACTCGTGGAGCGGCGGGTCCAGCGTGCGGATCGTCACCGGGAGCCCGTCCATCGCCTTGAAGATGCCGATGAAGTCTTCGCGCTGGTACGGCAGCAGCTTGTCGAGCGCCTTCTTGCGCTGCTCCACCGTCGAGCTCAGGATCATCTCGCGCACTGCTGCGATCCGGTCCTTGCCGAAGAACATGTGCTCCGTGCGGCACAGGCCGATCCCCTCCGCGCCAAACTCCCGCGCCTTCGCCGCATCGTGCGGCGTGTCGGCGTTCGTCCGCACCTTCAGCACGCGGAACTCGTCGGCCCACTGCATGAGCTGCCCGAAGTTGCCGCCGAGCTGCGCGTCCACCGTCGGGATCGCTCCGAGGTACACCTTGCCCGTGTTGCCGTCGAGCGAGATGAACTCACCCGCCTTGACCGTGGCCTGCTCAACCACCTTCTTGCCCGAGTCGTCGTATACCGTGACCACGATGGACTGCGCCTGGTAGTCGATGTTGAGCGCCGAGCAGCCGGCCACGCAACACTTGCCCATGCCGCGCGCCACCACCGCCGCATGGCTCGTCATGCCACCACGCGCCGTGAGGATGCCCTGCGCCGCCTCCATGCCCTTGATGTCCTCGGGCGAGGTCTCGATCCGCACCAGAATCACCTTCTTGCCCTGCGACGCGAGCTTCTCGGCGTCCTGCGCACTGAATGCGACGATCCCGACGGCGGCTCCCGGGCTCGCCGGCAACCCCTTCGCAAGGAACTTCTTGGGCGCCTTCGGATCGAGCGTGGGATGGAGCAGTTGGTCGAGGCTCGCCGGGTCCACCCGCATCACGGCCTCTTCCTTGGTGATCAGCCCTTCCTTCGCCATCTCCACCGCCATGCGCACCGCAGCGGCAGCGGTGCGCTTGCCGACACGGCACTGCAACATGTACAGCGTGCCGTCCTCGATGGTGAACTCGATGTCCATCATGTCGCGGTAGTGCTTCTCGAGCTTCTGGTAGATGTCTCGAAGCACCGCGAATGCCTTCGGCATCTTCTCCTCGAGCGACGTCCCCGGGTTGGACTTGGCCGCGGCTTCCTTCGTCACGTTGAACGGCGTGCGAATGCCTGCCACCACGTCCTCGCCCTGCGCGTTCGGCAGCCACTCGCCGTAGAACACGTTCTCACCCGTCGACGGATCCCGCGTGAAAGCCACACCCGTGGCGCTGGTGTCGCCCAGGTTTCCGAAGACCATCGACTGCACGTTGCAGGCTGTGCCCCACGACTCGGGGATGTCGTACATCTTGCGGTAGGCCTTCGCACGGTCGTTGTTCCAGCTACCGAACACCGCGCCGATCGCGCCCCAAAGCTGCTGCTTCGGGTCGGTCGGGAACGGCTTGCCCGTGTGCTTCTGCACGATGCCCTTGAACACACCGACCAACTTCTTGAAGTCCTCCGCCCCAAGCTCGCTGTCCGGAAGCACGGTCTTGAGCTCTTCCTTGTTGTGCTTCGTGATGTCGATGCCCCTGGCCTTCGCCACCTCGCGGCGAACCGCCTCGAGATCCTCCTCGAAGTGCTCCTTCTTCACCCCCAGCACGATGTCCGAGTACATCGTGATGAACCGCCGATACGCGTCCCACACAAACCGCGGGTTGCCCGTCTTCTTCGCGAGCCCGGCCGCGATCTCGTCGTTGAGACCGAGGTTGAGCACCGTGTCCATCATGCCGGGCATCGACGCACGCGCGCCGCTTCGAACGCTGAACAGCAGAGGATTGGACGGATCGCCGAACTTCTTGCCGAGCAGCTTCTCCACACGCGCGAGGGCCTCGTCGACCTGGGCCTCGAGCCCCTCGGGAAACTTGCCCCCGGCTGCGAAGTACGCGGTGCACACTTCGGTCGACAGCGTGAACCCAGGCGGCACCGGAATGCCGAGGTTCACCATCTCGGCCAGGTTCGCGCCCTTGCCTCCCAGCAGGTTCTTGTCGCTCGCCTTGCCATCGGCCTTGCCACCGCCAAAGAAGTAAACGTACTTGGACATGTCAGACCTCATGTGAGCAGGTTGAATTGCGCTAGTCCCGAGCAGCGCTCGGAGATGGCTCTCATCAATCGAAGACGGTTCTCCCGCACCGGCGTTTCCGGAACCATCACCATCACGTTGTCGAAGTAAGCCCCGAGCAGCGGCGCGACATCGGCCACCGCCGCGAACGCCGCGGGAAAGTCTCGCCTCTCTTGCGCCTTGGCGAGCCTGCCGTCAAGCTCGCGCAACGCTGAAAAGAGTGACGATTCCGCTTCGTGAACCTCGGTTGACAGGGTGGACGGCTCAACCGGCTCGCCCGATGGCGCTTCCTTCGCGATATTCGTGGCCCGCTTGAACACTTCGCCCGCTCGCGACCGAACCCCCGCCTCCAGCCCCTCCAGCGCAACCACCCGGTCCAGCACGTCGGCAGGATCGTCATGCCCCGCCATCAAGCAGGCGTCGACCACGTCGTGGGGGTGCTTCTCGCCGAGCAAGCCTCGCAGACGATCGCGGAAAAACTCGGATAGCCTCGCCAGCGTGGCCTCGCGGTCGCACTCCAGACGCTTGCCCTCGTATGCGCTCAGGCTCGCGATGAACGCCTTGCTCAACGGAACCCGCCAGCCCCGATCCAAGATCGTGCGCAGCACCCCCAAACACGCACGGCGCAGCGCGTACGGATCCGCCGCGCCCGTCGGGCTCAGCCCGATGGCGAAACAGCCCACGAGCGTGTCCAGACGATCCGCAAGACCAACCAGCGCGGCCCTGTCGGTCGACGGCGTCGCGTCGGACGCGCCCTTGGGCTGGTAGTGCCCGCGAATCACGTCGGCCACTGCTTCGCCCTTGCCCTGTCCCAGCGCATACACGGCCCCCATCTCGCCTTGCAGCTCGGGGAACTCGCCAACCATCAGCGAGGCCAGGTCGCACTTGCACAGCCGCGCGCCCCGACGCGCCGTCTCGATGGTCTGCGCATCTGCTCCCACGAGCTCGCCGAGCTGCGGAACCAGCCGCTCCATGCGCTCCACCTTCTCGAGCACGCTGCCTAGCTTGTCCTGGAACACAATGCCCGCGAGCTGCTTGCGACGGTCCTCCAACGCAACCTTCATGTCCTCGCGGAAGAAGAACTCCGCGTCCGAAAGCCGGGCCCGCATCACCCGGTCGTTGCCCCGCCGAATGTTCTCCGGCGCTTCCGCCGTCCCCACCACCGCCAGATACAACGGCGCCAGCTTTCCGTCTGCCTTGCGCGCGCAGAAGTATCGCTGGTGTCCCTTCGCCACCGCCACGATCACGTCCTCCGGCAACGCGAGAAAACGCTCGTCGAACGATCCGGCCACCACGTGCGGCTCCTCCACGAGGTTCTCGTTCTCCCGCACCAGAAACGCATCCTCCACCAGCTTCGCACCCGCCGCTTCGCTCGCTTCCCTCAACCGCGCCAGCATCTCCTGACGCCGGTCCTCGATCTCCACCACGACATGCGCCTCCCGCAACAACGGGATGTAGTCGTCCACCGATGGCACCACGATGCGCCCCGGGGCCAGAAACCTGTGCCCGAATGTGACGTTCGAGCTGCGCAGCCCAGCGAAGCTGAACTCGATGGGCACCTCGCCGAGCATCGCCAGCAGCCAGCGAACCGGACGCCCGAACGTCGCCTCGCCGTCGCTCCACCGCATCGAATTGCGAAACGAGATGGCACCGCAGATGTCCGCCAGCATCGCGCCCAGCAAGTCGACCGCCGCGCGACCAGCCTCGTGTCGCACGCCAGCCAGATAGATCCCCTTCGGCGTCTCGACGCGCTCGAGCTGATCAACCTCGCACCCTATCTTCTTCGCGAACGCCTCGGCCGCCTTGGTGGGACGGCCCGTGTTGTCGAAGGCTACACGCACGGGCGGCCCCATCACCGTCTCGCTCAGGTCGGGTTGCCGCGTGAGCAGGTCGTCGACGATGACCGCCAGCCGCCGCGGCGTTCCGTGCGCCTCGATGCCAGCGTGCGTCAGCCGCGCCTGTGCAAGCCTCTTCTCAAACAGATCGGGCAGCTCGACGAGCGCTGACTCCACGTACGAGGCGGGGAGCTCCTCCACACCGATTTCCAGCAGCAGGTTCTCTGTGTCTCTCATGGCCATCCTCAGCCCCGACCCGAGGGACAGGGGGCGGACAACCTAGCAAAACCCGCCCGCCATGGGCAGCACCGACGCTCCGGAGCCGCGCTTGAAGACGCTTTCCCCGCGGTTTCTGCCCTCACGCCCGCACCCTCCGACGACGCGCGACGCGCCGTCGCGCGCACGCCGGTGGCCATCACGCCGGCTGTCGCCACATCCGACCGCCGTCATGCAAGTGCGACGAGGCCGCGCGGCCTCCCGGTGCAGTGGCGACGACTGCGCCGTTGGCGATTCCGCCGCTTCCGAATACCCCAGTAAATGAAGCCAGATCGAGCAGCCGGGGGACACTCCCAGCTCGTTGGCTGGTGACGTCGGCACCGTGGCGTGCGCGGAGATCGTCGGCAGCATCCGCGTCACCGCGACGGCATCATGATGCTTCCGATAGCGCGCACGCATGTCAGCTCGTGCATCCGTTGCTGCGCCATGCGAGCGAGGCCTTTGCGCGACCAATCCGTGAGTGCGTCGAGCCCAAGCTGCGCACGTGCCTCGGCGGTGGTCGGCTTGGAGAGGACGTTGCGCGCGGATTCACCAACAAGCGCTCCACGATGCGCCCACCCGGCCACGCATACCGGCTACCGAGTTCCGACATGGCCTCCCGATGCACGAGCGATTGCTGATTGTGGAGCATTGCTGCGGGGTCCGGCCAGGACTCGATTGCACCATGGGATCGCGCCTGCGGTTTCCGGTACCCTTGCCTCATGCCCCGCCTCGCACTCCCTTCGATCTTCGCCATGGCTTGCATCCTTGCAGCGTCGCCCGCGCAGCCCCAACCGGCCCCGCCCAGTCCCACCCCCGCCCAGCCCCCGGCCCCCGCGCCGTCGCCGCAGCCCATCCCGGCCTACCCACCCGATGGGCAGGCGTATCCGTACGCGTATCCTTACTATCCGTATCCGTATACTTACCCTCACCCCTACCCGTACCCCGGACAGGCCGGCCCCGCACGCATCCCCTACGAGGAAGGACAGCCCGCCCCCCCCGGCTATCGGCTCAAGTCCGAACCGCGCACCGGCCTCGTCATCGGCGGAGCCGTCACGCTGGGCACGGTCTGGATCAGCACCATCCTCGCGGCAAGCATCGTCGACGCCGTCCGAAACGCCGACCGCGAGAAGGACGAGCCTCGCGACAACGGCGCCGCCCCCCTGTTCATCCCGGTCTTTGGTCCTTTCATCGCCATCTCGACACTCGATGCCGAAGGCCCCGGCACCACCCTGCTCGTCATGGACGGTCTCGCACAAGGGGCAGGCGCAGCCATGCTCATCGCCGGCCTCACCGCAGAACGCAAGGTCTGGGTGAGGCAGGTCGGAAACGTCGAGCTTCGACTGGCACCGGTCGCGCTCGACAAGCGAAGCCTGTCGATGGGCTTGAGCGGACGGTTCTAACCGATCTCAGCGATCTGCCTCCGGATGCGCCCACGAAACCCGCTCCGTCAGCTCCTCGCGCATCGCCAACAGCTCGGCCAGCTTCGGGCGCAGCGCGGCGACCGCCCGCGCCCTGTGGCTCAGGGTGTTCTTCTCCTCGTCCGTCATCTGCGCCATCGTGCGACCGTCGCCGCCCGAAACGATGAACAGCGGATCGTATCCGAAACCGCCCGAACCGCGAGGAGAGCTGGCGATCATCCCGTTGCAGACGCCCTCGGTGATGACCGTGGTCGGCTCGCCACCCGACCATGGGTCGATCATGCACAGCACGCAGCGGAATCGCGCTCCGCGACCGTCCGGCGGCACGTCGGCCAGCGCCTTGAGAAGCAAGGCGTTGTTCTCGGCATCCGTCGCTCGCTCGCCCGCATACCGCGCGCTGCGTACCCCAGGCTCGCCCCCCAAAGCGTCCACCTCCAACCCCGAGTCGTCCGCAATCGTCAACATCAACGTCGCGTCGGCCACCGCTTGCGCCTTCTTGCGCGCGTTTTCCTCGAACGTCTCGCCGTCTTCCAAGACCGTCAACGGCTCACCCAGCACCTCCGCCACCCCCACCAGATCCACGGGCATTCCCTCGAACAGCGCCTTGAACTCCGCAATCTTCCCAGGGTTCGTCGTCGCCATGACCACCGTCGTGCGCGTCTGCGTCATCGATCACCTCGTCCAGCGCTCAGCAGATCCGCCAGATCCACGCCCACCGATCGCAACGCCTGACGCTGATGCTCCGCCAGACGCGCGATTCCTTCCAGCGCGAGATCCACCATCGCGTCGATCTCGCGACGCGCAACCGGTGCCCCCTCCGCTGTCCCCTGCACCTCGACGATATCCCCGGAAGCAGTTGCCACCACGTTGAGGTCCACACGCGCCCGGCTGTCCTCCGCGTAGCACAAGTCCAGCAAGCGCACGCCGTCCACCATGCCCACGCTCACGGCGGCTACCTGGTCCCGCAGCACACCGTCGATGACCTGACCGCGCTCCTTCCAACGCGCAAGCGCCAGCACCAGCGCAACGTACCCGCCCGTGATCGAAGCGGTTCGCGTGCCTCCGTCGGCCTCTAGCACGTCACAGTCGATCGCCAACGTGCGCTCGCCGAGACGGTCGAGGTCCAACGACGCCCTCAGCGACCGTCCAATCAGCCGCTGGATCTCCTGCGTGCGTCCGCTGATCGATCGCGACCTGCCCTCCCGCTGCTCGCGACGCCTTGGGTTGGCGCGCGGGTGCATCTGGTACTCGGCCGTGCACCAGCCCTTTCCTTTGCCCCGCAAGAACTCAGGCACCGTGTCGTCGATCGACACCGTCACCAACACCACCGTGCCGTCCGCGCGGTACAGCACCGATCCCTCCGCGAGCCGGTGAAACCCGGGGACCATCTGCGGCGTTCTGAGGTCCGCCTGCCCGCGCCCGCCCTGCCTGATCGTCGACTCTTCCATGCCTGATTCCTGTTCCGCCCGTCTTGCCCCGGGCTCATGTCTGCTGTCCAGCCCGCTCCGTCCCGGCGGGTCGAAGACGCATGCGGAAGCGCGTACCGTGCGGCTCCACGGGCTCGCAAACGATCGTTCCCTGGTGCGCCTCCACGATCTGGCGCGTGATCGCAAGACCCAGACCCGTGCCCCGGTTCTTCGTCGTGAAGAACGGGTCGAAGATGCTTTGACGGATGTCCTCCGGAATCCCCGGCCCCGTGTCGCTCACGCTCAGCTCGACCATCCCGTCCATCACCGCGAGCGCAATCGTCAGCGTCCCCCCCTTCGGCATCGCCTCTCTGGCGTTGCGCACCAGGTTCGTCAGCGACTGCCGAATCTGCGCTTCGTCGATCATCACGTCAGGAACACCGTCGGCCATCTCGACGTGCAGCGCCACGTCGGCACGCCTGAGCTCCGGCGCCACGAAGCTCGCAAGCTCGCGCACGAGCTCTGCCAGATCCTCGCGCTCCATGCGCGGTATCTTCGGGCGAGCCAGGCTCAAATACTCCTCCGAAAGCTCGCTCAGGTGGTCCACCTCCCGACGAATCGCGCTCACGAGCTGGCGGGCTTCCGTCTCGACACCCGCCGTCTCCAACTCCTCTTCGAGCAGCTCGAGATTCAAGCCTATGGATGACAACGGATTGCGGATCTCGTGGGTGACGTGCGCTGCCATCCTGCCAACCGCCGCCAGACGCTCCGATTGAACACGATCGCGGTTGGCCTTTCCTATCGCCTCCACCATCGACTCGAACGTCGCCGCCAGCTCGCCGATCTCGTCCCTCGCCTCCAATACCGGTCGCGGCGTCATGTCACCCGCGGCAACCGCCTTCGCGCGCTCCGTAACCCGTGCAAGCGGCCCCAACACCCTCCGTGCATACAACGTCATCCCCACCGCCACGGACAACGTCAGCGCGGCAAGCCCGATCAACGCCTGAAGCGACCTGCGCTCCCGGTCGCGCGCCCCCGCCGTCAAACGGTCCATCTCCGCCTCGACCCTCCCCTTGACCTCCCGAATCCGCCTGGCCCCTTCACTCTCGTGCGCGACAATCTCGTCGCGCAGCCGCTCCGCCTGGTCCAGCCTGCCGCTGGCCAACGTCTCAAACAGCCTCGCCAAACGGTCCGTGTCCTCCCCCAGGAAACGCTCGATCCCGTCGACATCCTCGACGATCCGCATGCCCAACACCCGCGCTTCACCATCCGTCGACGGAACCAGCCCGCGCCACACCGTCTGGCGCACATCCATGAAGACCTTCGGCCGAACACGCCGAACCGTCTCGATCCAGGTGCGGGCATCGGAAGGGTTCCTCGCCTCCGTGATGTGATTGAGCTGCGTGCTCACTAGGTTCTGGTTCTCGAGCGCGGCCCCCAGCGACAACATCAGCGGCAAGTACCCGCTGCGCAGCAGCTCCGCGTCCCGCGCCGCACGCCGCTGCGCCATCACCCCGTATCCAACGGTCAACCCAAACGCGACCGTCACCGCCACGAACGATACAAGAATCCGCCTGGCAACGGTCCGACGCCTCCGCGCGCTCAATGCCATCGCCGCCCCAGGTCAGGTCGCGCCGCGCCACACGCCGCGGGATGCACCACGCCCAGATCCATCAGCAACGTGGCTCCCATCGAACGCCAAGCACAAAACGCACAGCCACGGTTCCGTCTCATGCCACGCCCCGGTCAGGGCGTCACCAGCCGTCGCCTGCATCCCGAAACAGCAGGATCCTCGCCCCAAGGGCTTCCCGCCTTGCAACCTGTCTATTCTGTTGTTACAGAACATGAACAACGCAAGCCGGAGCCGCCCATGTCCACCACTGCCCCCTCCCCGTCCCTGCTCGCCCCCCTCCCATTCCTGCCATCTGCCCTTCGGGATCGCCTCCAGCGCGCTGCACAATCAGGCCTGTCCGACCGCGAAAAGGTCATCGCGGCCGCCGCCGCCGAAGCGATCCTGCCGCGCGGACGCTCTCACGAAGCCGGCGGGTTCGGCACCGCCGATCGCTTGGATCACATCGCGCAGGAGATGGGCAGGCTCTACACCCAGGGGTGCAAGACGCTCCTGTGGACGCTCGAACTGTCCACCCTGGCCACGCACCGCCGTCTGTTCTCTGCCCTGCCCGTGGAAGCGCGCTACGCCCACCTCAAGTCCTGGTCCTTCCACGAAAGCAAGGCGGTCGCGAACATCGCACGCGCCATCCTGCTTCCTCTTCGCTTCGCGCACTACGACAGCCCTACATTCTACGAACAGGTCAACGTCAAGTTCAGGCACCCCACGCCCCTCCTCACCGAAGTCGATCGGTGGAAACGCCAGATGACCGACGGCGCCACCGCCGGCGAAGACGTGGACCTCGAGTGCGAATTCGTGGTCGTCGGCTCCGGAGCCGGGGGAGCCGCCGTCGCCTACGATCTGGCCCGCCGAGGACGAGCCGTGCTCATCGTCGAGGAGGGGCGCTATTTCGACCGACGGCACTTCGATGGCCGTCCGCCCCGCGCGTTCCGCGACATGTATCGGGACCGCGGCCTCACCATCGCCCTGGGCAATGTCGGCATGCCCGTGTGGAGCGGGCGTGCCGTCGGCGGAAGCACCGTCGTCAACTCCGGCACGTGCTACCGCGCCCCGGAGCGCACCTTTGCAAGGTGGCGCCGCGCGTATGGCCTGTCCCAGTTCTCATCTTCCTCGATGAGCCCATACTACGACGCGGTCGAGCAGATGCTCGACGTGGGCTACCCGGATCCCAAGTACCTCGGCGGCGTCGCTCGCGTCATCGCCCGCGGAGCGACCCGCTTGGGCTTCAAGCACGGACCGGTGCGACGCAACGCGCCTGGTTGCGACGGCGCGGGGGTCTGCGTGCTCGGATGCCCCACAGGCGCGAAGCGATCGACGGACGTAAGCTACATTCCACGCGCTCTCGAACATGGCGCGCAGCTCGTCAGCAACGCCACCGTGGAGACCATCGAGGTGAAAGACGGTCGCGCGCGAGGTGTCACGGCCCGCCTCGCGTCAGGTCGGACCCTCCGCGTGAAGGCCGAAGCGGTCATCGTGGCCGGCGGCGCCCTGATGACGCCGCTGCTGCTACGCAAGAACGGCCTTTGCACCGAGAGCGGTTGGCTCGGCAGGAACCTGTCCATCCACCCCGCGTCCAAGGTCGTCGCGCAGTTCGACGAGGTCATCGACATGGTGACCAGTGCGATCCCGCAGAGCTATTCCATCGAGGAGTTCGCCGATGAAGGGATCATGCTGGAGGGCGGTTCGGTACCCCCGTCGGCGGCAGCCCTCGGGATGTGGTCCATCGGCGAAGACTTCGTTCGCTTGATGGATGACTACCGGCATCTGGCTCTGTTCGGCTTCATGATCCAGGACCGCTCGCGCGGCAGGGTGCTGCCTGGACGCAAAGGGTCACCGCTTGTCCTATACAGCCTCAACGAGCCGGACACGCGCCGCATGCAACGGGGCATCGAGATCCTCGTCGAGGTGTTCCTCGCCGCTGGAGCCCGCAGGGTCTTCCCCTTCGTACGCGGCCAGTACGAGATCTCCAGCCACCACGACCTCGACCGCCTGCGCAAGCGTTCGCTGCGCCCAGGGGACTTCGAGGTCACCTCGTACCATCCCCTGGGGACTTGCCGGATCGGCGCGGATCCGAAACGTTCTTGCTTACGCCCCGACCACCGTGCATGGCACGTGACCGGCTTGTACGTCGTCGACGGCAGCGCGATTCCTTCGTCGCTCGGGGTCAATCCGCAGCTCACCATCATGGCCATGGCCCTGCGCGCTGCGGAGATCATCGACCAGGCCATCGCATAGCCGCCGCGTCAGGCCATCGCCTCCGGTCCGGGCGGCGGCCTGCGGACGTCATGCTCGAGCAAGCCGTCGCGCATCTGGAGGATTCGCGGCATGCGCTGCGCGAACACCGTGTTGTGCGTGACGACCACGATGGTGGTGCCTCGCTCCTTGTTGATCGCGAGGAACAGGTCGTGAATAGCCTCGCTGGTGGCACTGTCCAGGTTGCCGGTGGGCTCGTCCGCCAGCAGAATCGGAGGATCGAGGAACAGCGCCCTTGCCAGGGCGACCCGCTGCTGCTCGCCGCCGGACAGCTCGCCCGGTCGATGTGTGGCGCGCGCTTCCAGTCCGACATCTCCGAGCAGCTTGCGCGCCCGCGGCTCCGTCTCCCGCCGGCTCAGCCCCTGGATCAAGCCGGGCATCTGCACGTTCTCGAGCGCCGTGAACTCCGGCAGCAGATGATGGAACTGGAACACGAAGCCGATCATCCGGTTGCGGAGCGACGAGAGCCTCGCGCTCGACATCGTGGTCACATCCTGACCGTCAACGTAGATGCGGCCGGACGTCGGCAGGTCGAGCGTTCCGATGCAGTGCAGCAGGGTGCTCTTGCCGGCGCCCGACGGACCGACAATGGCAACGAGCTCACCTCGGCCGAGCTCGAGATCGATCCCACGCAACACGTCGAGGGGACGGCCGAGGTGATGGAAGGTCTTCTTGACCTGGACCAGGCGGACGAGCGGCTCTGACACTTGTTTCCTACTCGTTTCGAAGGGCTTCCACCGGGCGGAGCTTGGATGCTGCGTGCGCCGGGTAGATCGTTGCAGTCGCACAGATGGCGAGCGCGCAGAGCGCCACCAACCCGTAGTCTCCCCAATTGATCGCGATTGGCAACCGGTCGATGTAGTACACCTCCGGGTCGAGCCGCAGACCGTACCAGGAAAGTCCAAGGCACAACGACACGCCCGTGGCGACGCCGAAGACCGTCCCGATGGCGCCGATGACCACGCCCTCCAGCATGAAGATGCCCATCACGGCACGGCTCGACGCTCCAAGCGCTTTGAGGATCGCGATCTCCTTGCCTTTCTCGGTCACCATCAGCAGCAACGTGCAGATGATGCAGAAGCTCGCGACCGCGATGGCTATCGACAGGATGATGAAGGTGACGATGCGCTCGAGCTTCAAGGCGCTGAACAGGTTCTTGTTGAGCTCCCGCCAGTCGCGGACTCTCAAGTCGGGCCTGGCAAGGGATTTCTCCACGGCAGGACGAAGCTCCGCAGCTTGCTCGCCATTCGCCGCCTTGACATCGATGTTCGTGATCCGCTCGGAGAGCGTGAACAGATCCTGCGCCACATCCAGCAGCACGTACACGTGCGTGGCGTCGTACTCGTACATGCCGCTGTAGAAGATGGCTGCCACGCGGAACTTGCGGACGCGTGGCAATACCCCCATCGGCCCAAGGTCGCCCAAGGGCGAGATCAAGGTGACCTCGTCGCCCACGTACACATGCAGCGTCTTGGCGAGCTCACGCCCGACAATCACGCCTGGACGGACATCGGGAGGCTTGAGCACATCGCGCACCGCAGGGTCGAGCGGTTCGCCCCCACCGAACCATGAGCCTGCGCCGAAGTCAGGCCCCTTCAGAAACGGCTCCCCGCCTGGACCAAGCCCCACCACGTAGTCCGGCGGGAGCTGCATCAGCTTCTCCGGGTGCATCAGGAAATCGAAGTCGCCTACCTCGTCCTTGATGTTCTTCTTCAGATCGATCACCGCCCCGATCGACTCGGGATCAACCCCGCGAACCATCACGCCGGACGTGTTCGTGTGCGACGACGCCATCCCTTCGCCCGACACCACCGGCGTCGCCGCCTCCACGCCCGGAACCGCCCGCACCCGAGACAGAGCCTCGTTCCAGTCGTCGAACCCCGACTTGTCCTGCGTGTCGATCATGATGTGGGCGTTGTTGCCCAGAATCTTTCGCTTCAGATCCTGCCCGAATCCCCCCATGATCGACACGACGGACACCAGCGCGCACGAGCTCACAGCCACGCCCGATATCGATAGGATCGAGATCACCGTCAGAAAGCCGCTCTTGGTGGCACGCACGTGCCTGGCACTCACGAACGACACGAAGCTCCTGCCTTCCAGAACGTTGAGGATCGCAGGGAGCAGCAGCGTCAGGATCCCGAGCAGCGTCAACACGCCCGAGAACAGCGCGAGCAGTCGGAGGATCTCGTGGCCGAGAACGTACTGCGCCCCCCTCGGCCTGGGCAGCCTGGACACCACCGAGGTCAAGATCGCAAACGAAGTGGCGAACAGGGCTGTCGGCGTGCCGACCAGCGCTAGACGATAGCGCTTGAACCACGCCACCGTCGTGCGCGTCGTCTCCTCGGCGGGCGCGCTTCGCGATACCTGCATTGAGCCCACGACGAACTGGATCGCGCCGGCGACCATCGCGCCATACCAGATGAACGTCTTGCCGCCGATCGGCGCGGCGTACGTCGCAAGCGTCAGGCCGAAGCCGGCGAGGAACCAGAAGCTTCCCAACAGCAAGTTGATCGTGCCGCGACGGTGCATCGGTCAGCGCTCCGGCCGAAGCAATGGGAACAAGATGACTTCCCGGATCGACTCCTGAGCGCACAGCGCCATCACGAGGCGGTCGATGCCCATCCCGAACCCGGCCGTCGGCGGAAGCCCGTACTCGAGAGCGCGAATGTAGTCCTCGTCGTAGTCCATCGTTTCTTCTGCGCCCCGAGCCTTCTTGGCGACCTGCTCGCGGAACCTCGCGGCCTGATCGTCGGGGTCGTTGAGCTCGCTGAACGCGTTGCACAGCTCACGGCCGTGAACAAACAGCTCGAACCGCTCGACCAACGTCGGATCACCCCCCGCTCGCGTCTGGCGTCGGGCGAGCGGCGAGGTTTCCACCGGGTGATCCATGACGAACACAGGCACGCTCTTGCCGTCCTGCTGGAACATGGTCGGCAGATTCGGCTCGACCAAGAGCTCGTAGAGGAGGAAGACGCGCTCGCCATGGTTTTCGCACGCCTGCAACTGTTTCCTGGTCACCTGCGTCAGCCTGGAATCCGGCTGCAACGCTCGGTCGAATACCTCGGCGAGCCGCGGAGGTTGCTCCACGACATCCGCGGTCAGCCCCGCGGCACGCAAGCCCTCGAACACGTACTTGGCGTCGTCGGTCCCTCCCGCGTACTGCCCGGCGATCCACGCCTTGACCAGGTCCTTCATCGGGCGACGTTGGAAGGGGACATCGAAGCGGAACGGCCGGGCAGCCGACCAGCGAGCGTGCTCGGCGGGCATCTGACGCGCGAGATCCGCATCCACGAACCGAAGCAGCTCCTCGGTCATGTCCATCAGCGTCTCGTACCTGGCATACGCCAAGTAGTACTCGAGCATGGTGAATTCGGGGTTGTGCCTCGTCGACAACCCCTCGTTGCGGTAGCATCGGCCGATCTCGTAGACGCGCTCGAGCCCGCCTACGACAAGCCGTTTCAAATAAAGCTCCGGTGCGATCCTCAGGTAAAGCTGCATGTCCAGCGCGTTGTGGTGCGTAACGAACGGGCGCGCCGCGGCGCCGCCCACCAGCGAATTCATCGTCGGGGTCTCCACCTCCAGAAACCCGCGCTCGTCCAAGTACCGTCGGATCGAGCGCACGATGAGGGCCCTCGCACGGAAGATCGCGCGCACTTCATCGCTTGAGATGAGGTCCACGTAGCGACGGCGGTAGCGCACCTCGACATCGGACAGCCCGTGCCACTTGTCAGGCAAGGGGCGGTATGCCTTGGTCAGGATCCGCAAGCTCGTGACGTCGATCGATAGCTCGCCGGTCTTCGTCACCATGAGCGTGCCCGTCGCGGTCACGTGGTCGGCCACGTCGATGTCGTCGAGCACGGCGAATCCATCGGCGAGCATGTTCTTCCGACAGAAGAGCTGGATGTCGCCGGACCAGTCGCGGAGACGGAGAAACGCCGCCTTGCCGAATGAGCGGCTCGCCACGACACGGCCCGCCACCACCACGGAGTCGCCCCACGGCGCAGAGGACGCCATCGCCGCAACCTTCTGCGGGTCGTAGGTGTTGTCGGCGGCGCGCGACGGCTCGAAGTGTCGCCTCAGCTCGCCGAGCGGGCGGATGATGGCGGGGTCGATGTCGTTGGTGAAGGGATCCTGGGAGCGCAGCCGCATGCGCTCGGCTTTGGCAACTCGTGCTGCCCGTAGGGCCTGCTCGTTGGTGCCCAGCGTGGAGTCGGTCGTGTCGGAGTTGGAAGCCATGGTGCGCCTGGGCTGTAGCGTGATACCTACGTGTTGTCCACGGAGCGTCGCCAATTGGAGCCGAATGACACGAGCAGCCTCGCGATTCTCATGGGCCTGGCGTTGGAGGAGGCCGACCTCGCGCCTGCCCACGGGGACGTCCCGGTGGGATGCGTGATCGCCGACGAAACCGGTCGCGTCATCGCGCGCGCGCACAACAGGCGCCAGGTCGACCAGGATCCCACAGCCCATGCCGAAGTGATCGCGCTGCGTCGAGCGGCGCAGGCTCGCGGTCACTGGCATCTCGACGGCTGCACGCTGGTGGCCACGCTGGAACCATGCCCGATGTGCGCGGGTGCGGTCGTCAACGCGCGCATCGCCTGCGTGGTCTATGGTTGCGCCGACCCCAAAGCTGGGGCAGTGCGGACGCTGTTTGCCTTGACGGACGACATCCGGTTGAACCACCGTGCCCGGGTGGTCGAGGGGATCCGCAGCGAGGAATGCGCTTCGCGCCTGACCGAGTTCTTCGGGACGCTGCGCCGCCGCGGCAAGAGGTAGTCACGGAACCGCGTCGTCGGCTGCGGGGTCGTCGGGCTCCGGGCCGTCGTCCCCGGTGCTCGCCGGCCTCAACCCGGCGCGCTCGGGCGCTGGGCTGCCGAATACCACCCACTCGCCCAACCCTTCCTCCAACTCCTCCGGGCTGATCCAGCGTCTTCGCTCCGCGTTCTTCATCAGCTTCTGCAAGTACCTCATCCATCCCTCGGTCACGCGACCGTCAGCGCCGAAGTGCTGGCGGGACGGATTGGGCAGGATGGACGACAAATACAGCGCCTGGCCCAGCGATAGCGACGACGCTGGCGCGTGAAAGTAGTGATAGGCCGCGGGCCCGGCCCCGTAGATCATCGGGCCAAACTCGATCACGTTCAGGTAAAGCTCCAGGATCTGATCCTTCGTGAGCGCCTGCTCCAGGTACGACGTCAGGATGATCTCTTGCAGCTTGCGCGAAAGTGTCTTGCGCCGGTCCAGGTAGAGGTTCTTCGCGAGCTGCATCGAGATCGTGCTCGCGCCCCGAACGAACTTGCGCTGCAAAAGGTTCTCCCGGACCGAGTTGCGAATCGCCTCGTGATCGAACCCGTGATGCGTGCGAAAATGCGCGTCTTCCGTGGTCATAACAGCCACTTCCAGGTACCGGCTCATCGCTCCGAGCGGAGTCCACCCCGGCGTTCCCGGCCCGGTCTCCACCTCCACAAGCTTGCCGTCCGGCGCGTAGACCTTCCGCCGAAACGGAGCGCGGAACCTCGCCACGTCTATGTTTAGCGGCACCGACGTGACCCGGCAGTCGTTGGACGCCTGATAATCGAGCAAGAAATCCCCTAGCCGCCGGGGATCGAACCGCAGACGCCCGGTCAACGACAAGGTTCCGGCCGCAGCCATACCCTTGACCGCTGGGATCAACGCGGTCGGAAGAGCGTCCAGAAACGCCTGACAACCGACCATCGGTATGCCGAACGCGACGTCGAGGGCGATGTCGTCCCCCCGGGTGACCCAGCCGGACAGCGTGAGTTGGAGCAAGCCGACGTCGACCTCGAACGCCGACAGGTCCAGCCTGCTTCCGTCGGTTCGAACCTCACCCTTGCCTTTGGCCGCAACCAGCAGGCCTTCGACCGGCACTTCCGCAAGCTTGGGATGCTCGAGCGTAAGATTGTCGGCCCGGACGGTCCCGTCGAACTGCAGGACATCGGCAGGCGCATTCAACAGGAAATGAGCATGCACCTCGAGCGACGTTTTCTCGAGCCGCGTCAGTCCAAGGTCGCCTTCCTTGACGCCAAGGGTGGACAGCGCGATGGGGCCGCCCTCCACATCGAGCCGCACATCCCCGTCGTGTAGGGGCGCCTCCAGATGAAACGTCACGCCGGACCGACCGAGGGTCCCGCCTGGCGACAAGCTCACCACGGCGCGCTCCCCGCGGATCGCCGCTGAAAGTGGCCCTGGCCCCAGCGTGAGCCTCTCGCTTCCTCGTTGCAGATGGAGCTCCAGGGCACCTGCCTCGACGGTTGCGTCGGGGTCCACTGTCTGCGCGAGGACAGGGAGGAGCGCGCGCAGACGACTGTTGAGCGCCAGCAACCGGCGCAAAGCGCCCGGGGGATCCTGCAGCGCGGGCTTGGGTACCGCTGGTGAGCCGGACGGCGCAAGGCCCGAGGCGTACGTGCCCGGGTCGCGGTCATCAAGGGCAAAGTCGGCCTCCAACGCTTCGAGCCGCACGAGCCGAAGCTTGTGTCCAGGCGGTGCGTCAAACTCGACAAAGAGGTTGCGGCCGACCACGCCCCAGCCTCCGCTGCGGGCGTCGAAATGACTCAAAGTCAGGGAGGAGACATGACGCAAGTCTGGGATGGAAAGTCCGCTCAGATGCAGGCTCGTTGAAGGGCCGAACGGGTCTGCCCAGTCGATGGCGACCTCCGATACCTCGACCACTGAGCCGTCGCCGGCGGGCGAGGTCCCGGATGGAGCGCCGTGTGCGGCCCGCCACGCGTCGAGCTGCGAACGCACTTCCTCGAACGGGCCGCGCAGCGACAGGGTACCCGAGCGGGCGTGAATGGACCGGTCCGCATGCACGATGACCGAGTCGAAGTGGGCGGAGAGCGCGGGCAGCTCGGGGAAGGAGACCGAGACGTCGTCGAGCCGCGCGCCGAGCCACGCTGGCCGGACGGAACGGATCGAGACGACTGCGCCGAGGCGCGAGGCGCGGGAGTGAGCCTGGGCGCGCACCCAGGGCACGAAGCCGACGGCCGCCAGAGCGAGGGGGAGGAGAAGGAGCACAGCAGCGG
>Ga0272446_1000158_pt1 | contig 99969 bp, 78 predicted proteins | sample YNPCB0061_FD_194587 | JGI IMG/M metagenome (GOLD analysis project Ga0272446, IMG submission 194587) | Hot spring microbial mat communities from Yellowstone National Park, WY, United States - YNP-CB-006-1 | ecosystem: Environmental > Aquatic > Thermal springs > Hot (42-90C) > Sediment | place...
GGTCTTGTTGCGGTGGCACCAGTGCTGGTAGCCCTCGTCCACGCAGCCGTTGCAGTTGTTGTCCGTGTTGTCGCAGACCTCGGGCTTGATGGCGCCGGCCACGATGTTTGCGAGCGCCGCCGAGAGCTGCGCTTCGTTCGTTGCGAACAGTGACGACGTTGTGCCGCCCGCCGCGGCGATCGTGTCCGTGCTGGCTTGGGTGCCGCCCGCGAAGTTGATGACATACGTCGGGATCTTCCAAACTTTGCCACCGACCGTGACGCCATTCCACAAAGTCGCGGCAGCAGCAGCGGCAGGGTTCGGATTGTACGATCCCGCTGAGGGGTCGCACCACTCGTCTCCGTCCGTCAGAAGGATAATGTTTACCGAACGGCACGACGGATCTGCTGAGGACAGGGGAGACGGGTAGGTCACGGCACCGTCCTGCCGCGTCCACCCCGTCACGAAGTAGCGATACATGTCGCGCATCACGCCGTTCAGCGGCGTCGCGATGCCGCTGGTCGCGTTGATCTGCACGATCTCCTCGTTGTTCGTGCAGTTGTTGTCGACGTACTTGAGCAGGTTGGCGAGGTTCGTGGGGGAAGTCCCCGTGTCCAGGGCGATGGGCACGAGGATGTTCGCACCCCTTCGCTTTCTCACGTCGTCGGACCAGGCTGACCCCGCCGTGTCCGGCACGACCGAGCCGTTGATGGGGCCACAGCCGGTTCCGGTAACGTTGTTGGGGAAGTTCTGGACCGTGCAGCCGTTGTAGCAAGTCGCATCGCACCCCGTCATGTAGGACGCGAACTGCGCGAGGCCGAAGTTCACTTCGCTGAAGGCTTGAAGGGTGTTTCGGACAGCGCACTTCGCATGGCCGATGCGCGTACTCGGGTAGCCCGCGCAGCTTGGCGCCGATCCCACGGCCTCCTGCATCGAGGCCGAGCTGTCCACGACGATCATGAAGTACGGCCTCGCGGGGGGCGGCCAATCCGCGGGATTCATCGACGCGCAGTTCTGGGCGTCGGCTCTGGTCGACCAGGCCAGCAGCGCTGATACCACCGCCCCCAGCCCAAGCAGCCCTGCGGAACGACGCGACACGATCATGGCAACTCCCTCCGCATCCAGCGGCAGACAGGTATCGATGGCAGCGTCGCCCCGGAGCCTCGCAGGCTCAGGCAACGTCGATCGCGCATGCCCGCCGCCCAGTCCTCAAGCCGTTCTCGACGCGCGCGGAGACGACCGCAAGGGCACCGCACGGCTGTCGTCCCCCGTGCGTCTTCGGTCAGATCGGCCATCGTCCTTCCTCCGCGTCAGCAAGAACACCAAGCCTACAAAGACTCGCACACGCGCGCACGCCGGACAAGGGGTCTCGGCCCGGCTATCGTCGACACTCCCCCGTCGCCCCCTGTCGCCATCCGCTTCGCAACCGAGGTGTGATAGGCGGATGGTATGACGTCACCCCCACGGCAGAACGGCCCTGGCAGACCACACGGCAGATTCGCGCAGCGTTTCCGATTCGACGCGTTGCGCGAAACGCTCGTTCGTCGCCCTCAGGGAATGACGCTGAAAGAAGTCGCGGACACGCTGCGCGTCTCCCCCCGGTCGGCGCGACGATACCTGGAGGCGCTAGACAAGGCGGTCGAGAAAGTGCCGACGGGCACCCGGACACCGCGATGGCGGCTCTGCGCCAGCCATCGTCCCCGGACCATCAAGCTGCGCCCCATGCAGGTCTACTCCCTGCTCGCCGCCCAGCGCGTGTTCGACCTTCTCCGCGGCTCCGCACTATTCGACGAGATCGACCTGGCACGACGTGACCTCATCGGGCTCACCCATGCTCCGCGAAGAACCTCCGGTCCCCAGCCGATCGGGACAGCGCTCGATCAGCGCTTCGTATACGTGCCGCATGCACCCGCCGAGTACCCCGACCAGGGCGAGGACATCGATGTCATCCTTCATGCCCTCGTCGAGCAGCGCGCCATCACCTGCCGTCAGCGGAGCCTGAGCGGCAAGCACACGCGAATCACCATCGAACCCTACGCGCTCGCGATCCACCAGGACGCGCTCTACCTGGCGGGGCGCCAGGTGAACGAAGACCAGGTGATGGCCTTCGCCCTGCACGCATTGTCCGACGTGCAGGTCGTGGAAGGGACCCGGTTCGAGATTCCCCGCTCCTTCTCCCTCGAAGCCTGCCTGCCGCATGCGTTCGGCGTGCACCAGGCCGTGCGCAAGGTTCGTGTGGTGATCGACTTCGACGCGCACGCCGCCCAGTCGGTTCGAGCACGCCGGTTCAGCCCCACGCAGCGGCGATCCAATCTGCGGGGCGGCGGAGTCCGCTTGACCATGGCGGTCGGCGACCTGTCAGAGGTGGCCCGCTGGGTCCTTGGATTCGGCGACCATGCCCGGGTCATCGAACCCGAAGCGCTGCGCGACCGGGTCATCCGCGAGCTTCGAGGCGCGTTGGCCCTCTACCGCGAGCGCAAGCTCTGATGCGCAACCGTCCGAGGCGACGTTGCCCCTAGCGCGGCGCGGTCACGCTCGCGTTCGCCGGGTCCGACATCGCCCTGTACTGCTGATAGTAGGCGAGCACCTTGGCCACGTACATGCGAGTTTCTTCGTACGGCGGGATGCCGCCGTAGCGGATCACCGCCCCCTCGCCCGCGTTGTACCCGGCGATGGTGAGCTGCAGATCCCCGTTGAACGTGTTGGCCAGCACCCGCAGGTAGCGCACACCCCCAAAGATGTTCTCCCGCGGGTCGAATGCGTCGCGCACCTGCATGCGTTCAGCCGTCGCCGGGATCATCTGCATCAGGCCCCGCGCACCCGCCACCGACACCGCCCGCGGATCGTAGTCGCTCTCCACCTTGATGATCGCGCGCACGAGTTCCGTCGGGATCTGGTAGAGCGTCGCGGCCTCCCGGATGGAATCGTCGTAGCGCGTGAAGCGTTCGATCGACGTGTCGCTGGGCATCACCGGCGCGATCGAGCTCCGTTGCTTCGCCTTGTCCGCCTTGATGTAGACCTTGGCGCCGGGCGTGCGCGTGGTGCTGAAGTGAACCACGCCCTCGCTGTCGGTGTACGTGTAGATGTCGGCGGAGGCCGCCCCGGCCACCACGATCGTGACGGCCGCGAAGGCAGACGTGGGCAGCAGGTTTCGACGGGCCATGGTGCAGCGGCTCGGATGCTAATCTTACGAGGACAAACCCGATCCTGACAACTCTTCCGACACGGGGCAACCACCGCGACGATCGCGTCATTCCAGGCGCCTGCAGCCCTTGCCCGCGCACCGTCGGTTCGGCCAGCCGCGCAGCCACGCTCGCCGGAGCGGGCGCCATGCCCACGCACAATCAGGGGGCGAACATCTGAGCCGGCAACGCGTCGCGGTGCAGCAGCGACAGCAGATCCATCAGCAGCGCCACCGTGATGTGGACCAGAAAGCCCGCGTAAATGCTGCGGGTCTTCATCGACAGGGATCCGAGGAAGATGCCCGCCACGATCGCCCCGTTGGCCTCCAGGTAAGGCTTGCCATAGTGGATCATGCAATAGGGAATCGCCATCGCGAAGATCGCTCCGCTGCCGAGCGTCTTGCGCAGCGCCCCCAGCAGCCAGCCACGGAAGAAGATCTCCAGGGCCAGGAATTGAACGAAGTACATCGACTCCCACATCGCCAGGTCGGCCCAGGATCGCGATGCCAGCTTGTAGAACGGGTAGTACGTGCCGAAGTCCGGCTGCCGGGAAACCGCCAGCATCGCCGGCAGCACCACGAACAGACAAGCCACGTAGATCCACGCGTGCCTGAAGAACCCACGTACCCGGAATCCCATGTCGAGGATGCTGTCGTGCCAGAACAGGATCTTCCACAACGGAAGCGGAACGCACACGTAGCCGAACGCACGCGCGAACGCCCACCAGGCGTACGAGTAGAGCTGATCGTACTTCGCCATGTTGACGAAGCCCTTCGCCCACGTCTTCTCGATGTCCTGCAAGAACGGCCGGATCACCGTCTGGTAGAACTGCCCCCCGCCGTAGTACTCCTGGACCGTCAGGACCAGACCCAGGATCACGAAGGCGACGGCGGGGCGCGGATCCCAGCGGCCTTGCGCAAGCGTCTGACCACGGTAGCGCTGCGCTTCCACGTCGAGCTCACGCCAGGTGCCGCGGAACAGGTAGTAGAAGGCCGGCGCCAGCAGGATGAAGATGGGGACGGGGAACAGCGGCTTGACCAGCGGCGATTCGAGCCACAGGTGGAACGCACTGGGCGCCGGCAGGTCCGGTCCACCCGGGGCTGCCAGGGCGAGCACCGCCGTGACGCCCATCAACGACCGCTTCCTCGCACGAAGCCGATGGCAGCACCGAGGCGTGCAAGGCAACGGTCGCGGCCGAGCACGGCGATGACGTCGAACAGCCCCGGGCTCACCTTGCGCCCGGTGAGCGCCACCCGCGCCGGCTGCGCCAGCACCTTGATGTGCAGCCCGCGTTCCTGCAGGATCGCCTGCACCCGCTCCTCGATGACGTGCGCGTCGAAGGGGTCAACCTCACGTAGGACGCCGGCGAGCAGCTCGAGGTGCGGCAGAGCGTCCACCGTGAGAAACTTGTCCCGGGCCGCCTCGTCCATGGCCGGCGGCTCGCGGAAGAAGAAGTCCATCGCCTCGGCGGCTTCCACAAGCGTGCGCGCCCGCTCTCGGATCGTGGGGATCGCCTTCATCAGACGATCCGGCTCGATGTCCGCCAGGCCGCGTGCTCGCAGAAACGGCTGAACCTGGCTCGCGTAGGATGCCGTGTCCGTCAGCGACGGCTGCTTGAGATGCTCGAACGCCACGTCCGCGAATTTTCGCGCGTCGAAGCGACCATCGTGACGACCCAGATGGTCGAAGCCGAACTTCTCGATCAGCTCGGTCCGCGAGAAGATCTCCTGGTCGCCGAACGACCAGCCGAACCGGACAAGGTAGTTCAGCACCGCGTCGGGCGTGTATCCCTTGTCGCGGTACTCGCTGACCGACACTGCGCCGTGCCGCTTGCTAAGCTTTTCCCCGGTCGGCGCCAGCATCATCGGCAGGTGCGCGAACCGCGGAACCGGCTGGCCCAGCGCTTCGTACAGCAGGATCTGCGGCGGCGTGTTCACCATGTGGTCGCGTCCGCGCATCACCAAGTCGATCCGCATCGTAATGTCGTCCACCACCACCCCGAAGTTGTACAGCGGAATGCCGTCCGACCGGAGCAGCACGAAGTCCTGCTGCGCGCTGTTGGGCGTGGTGACCTCGCCGAACACCAGATCCTGATAGGTGGTGACCTCGCGCCGCACGCTCTCCATGTTGAAGCGCACCACGTACGGACGGTCAGGGCGATCGGTGCGATGACGGCACGTGCCTGGGTAAACGAACGCTGCCTTGGGGTTCTCCTGCTTGAGCTTCTCTCGTGCGGCGGCGAGCTCCTCCTTGGTGCAGTAGCAGCGATACGCGCAGCCCTTGTCGATGAGGTCTTGCGCGAACTTCTTGTAGATGTCGAGGCGCTGCATCTGGAAGTACGGGCCGTAGGAGCCGCCTACCTCCGGGCCCTCGTCCCAGTCGAGGTGCAGCCAGCGAAGCGAATCGAGGATCACACGCACGCTCTCGGGCGTGCTGCGCTCCTGGTCCGTGTCCTCAATGCGAAGCACGAACGTGCCGCCAGTCTTGCGCGCCCACAGCCAGTTGAACAAGGCTGTTCGTACGCCGCCGATGTGAAGGTAGCCGGTGGGAGAGGGAGCGAATCGGACGCGAGGTTTGTCTGACATGGCCGGGCGGCCCGTCTACCACGCGCCGCGCCGAAGGTCACGCTTGCCGAAAGTTCTCGATGACCCAGTCCAGATACCTGCCCTGCCGCGTCATCTCCTCCTTGGTCCCCCCAAACTCGAGCAGGAAAAGGCTCTTCTCGGTCACGAACAGCGTCACCGTGTACAGCATCGACTGCCCGTTCTCGTCGTGCCCAAACTCGAGCTTCGTGCCCTTCATCCCGCTCCGGGTGGTCACCTCGGACGTCTTCAGCAGCGCATAGCCCGCCTTCTCCCGCATCCGGTTCTTGATCGCCTGCACCCAGAACGCCTGGTCGCCTTTCGGCTTGTGCTCGATCTGCCGGACCGCGATCACCACGCCGTCAGCCGATGTCGCGCGGTAGTCGAACGTCGGCTCCTGGTGCTCGAGCTCCACGAATCCAGGCGGAGCGGCCACGAAGAAGTCGTGCCCGCCACAACCCGCCCCCATCGCCCCAGCCACCACGCATCCTGCCGCGATCAGAATCTTCCGGATCTTGCTCGTCATGGCGTCGGCCCTCCTCATCGCAACGTCATCAGCCGCCCCAACCCCAGATCCGCGAGCCACGGGAACGGGAGCTGAAAACCACGGTTCGGGTTGACGTCGTCGGTCCGCACCGGCTCGAACGTGACCGTGATCGTCGAGTAGCGCGCGCGATCGCTCAGGTATTTGATGCGTCCTTCCAGACGCTCGATCTCCTCGCTCAGACGCTTGAGCTCCTGCTCTACCTTCAACGACTCTTCCACCGTCTTGGCGCTGGCGAGCAGCGCTGCGATGCGTTCGCGCACCTGGCGCGCATTCCTCAGGCGCAGCGAGATGTCGAGGAACTGCTCGGTCACATCCTCCACCTGCACGTTGCGCGACAGCACGTCGCCCTGTCCGCAGATGCGCTTCATCGCCTCGTCGAAACGCGCGACGGGCACGCGGATCGTGATCTGGTTGTCCGCCCGGCGCGCGAGGAACCCGCCGAGCTCGCGTGCAAGATCCTCCACCGACGCCAGCGACTTGCTCGTCTCGAAGACCGCCAGGTGGAGCTGCGCCGTGTAGATGAGCATCTGCTGGATCGGGGCAACGTCGGAGGCGATCTGCGAGGGCTGGTCCCGCTGCTCCCCCGCAGGCGCGGCTTGCGCCGCCTTCTTGTCGGCCCCTTCCCGTTGCGCCGTGCGAAGGTCGGACGGGGCCGCAGCACCGGCAGGGCGCCCGGCGAGCGTGGCGTCGCCAGGGGCCATCACGCCCGAAGCCGCCACCACCGGCGCCTCTTCGACCTCGTGCGGAACGCCGTAGGGAGCGGCCTCCTCCTTGTCTGCCGGCGGCGGTGGAGAAGGGGCCGCGGGTGCTTCGGCCTCGGGCTCGCCCGCGCCCGGCATCCCCCCGTAGGCGGCCTGGTCGGCATGGGCGGCCTTCGCATACGCCGCCCCGCCGCAGGCGCTCAGAAGAAGCGCAAGAACCCCCAGCCATACAAGCGCCAGCCACGGCCCTGTCCGGCCAGACCCCTCAGGTCGTCGATAGCGCATGCTCGTCTCCTTTCTCCATCTGTTCGCTCCTGGTGTTCTCGATCAGCAACGCACCCGCCCCGCCGCGCTTACAGCCCGGTGATCTCTCCAGCGCCGGCGGCGATTGGACCCGATCGCCATGCAATCCGCAAGCGGTGCATTGGGTCCGTCCAGGTTCGCTTCCTCCAACGACCAGGTTCGTCTCGCTTGAAACCCGGCGCGCCCCCATCCACCCATCCGCAAGGACGGACTCCCCCACCCGTCCAAGTTCTGCTATGAAGCCCCCCCAATTCCAGCCGCGCGAGTCATCTCGCGCACCCTTCGTGAGGTCGAACATGAAAAAAACACCGCTGCAAGTCGTCAAGGAGCGCTTCGGAGACAAGGCCAAGCTCGTCGAAGCCCTGCGCAAGTTCACCCAGGAAGACCTGTGGGTCAACCGGCTCAACGCCGACAAGGGCCTCGAGCTCGTCTCCAACGCCAAACTCCTGCGCCTCTACGATACCTTCAGCGCAGTCAAGGAGAAGTTCGGCAATCGCTTCAAGCTGATCGACGCGATCGTCGAGCTCGAGAAACGCACGAAGGACGCCGGGTTCCGTGCTCGCCTCGAGAAGTACCCGGTGCCTCGCCTGTTCGACATGTACAAGAGCGCCACCCGCCGACAGGCACGCGCCGAGAAGGCTCCCAAGAAGGCTGCCCCCAAGGCCGCCGCCCAACCCGGTCCCAAGACCGCGCCCAAGAAGCGCGCCGCCAAGAAGGCCTAACCCTAGCCAGAACCGTCTCGCACGACGGCGCCGGGAAAGGGAATCACGCCCCCTTCCCGGCATCCGCCGCATCAAGAACAACTACTCCTTGCCCGCATCCGGAACGTCCGGCCGCGGTGCGTCCACCACCAACCGCGGCTCGAGACGCCGAAGCATCTTGGGCCCGATCCCCCGAACGCGCAGCAGATCCCGGGGCGACCGGAATCGACCCAGCTTGTTGCGCAGCGCGATGATCGCCGCTGCTCGCGCCGGTCCAACCCCCGGCAGCTTGCGCAGATCCTGCTCCGACGCCGCGTTCAGCACCACCCGGCCATCCGGAAGAATGCCCTGCTCGCTGTCGAGGCTGCGCGCTTTGGCTTCAACCGCGGATCCCGCGTCTGCCTCGCCCCCAGGTGCGGACGACACCACCGCGGGTGCCGACGCCGAGGTTGCGACGGCTTCGGCGTCCGGTGGGACAGGACGCGATGCGCTGCTGGCGCCCAGCCATGCGAGCCCGGCGACCGCCACGATGGACAGCGCGGCCTTGGCTACGGCGCGCCATGGAAGCGTTCGGACCGAGGTCACGACCGGGAGCGAGCTTCCAGACCGACCGGCCTGCAACGGGGACGAGGCAACGTGGTTCATCGTCGTGCTCCTCGATCGGCTCAGAACGGCGACGGCAGGTCATCGACCAGAGAAGCGGGCGTCGCGGAGGCGCCGTTGCCCCGCTTCGCACCGTTGCCCGCCGACTGATCGTCTCGCGGCACCCAGTCGCGTACCTGCATCGTGCCGCCCACAGGGACCGCGTCGAGCTTGATGGTGATCGACCCGTCTCGGTTCGTGTAGCCCACGCCGATCTTGGTCCAGAAGCTCTTCTCGCCGCGCTCGGTGATGGCATAAACGACCTTCAGTTGCTTGGATTCCATGACACACCTCGTTGGACCCCGTGCGCGATGCACTCCATGTGCGCCGTCGCCGAGGTCGTTCGCACCGACCCTTTGCCAGAACGGGGCCAAGCCACCGGTGCTGGATTCCCCGAGAAAATAAGCCATCCGCGAACTCCGGCGGGTGGCGGCCCGCCACCCGGATCGGCGTTCGTCCTGCTCGGGATGGACCGAAACGCAAGCAACCACGCGAGGTTGAAGATGAAGTGGCGGAAATTCGCCAAAAGTGGCGGCCGCCACGCCTCGGGAACCCGGTTCGCCCCGTGCGACCGCCAGCGACCCCGCCCAGCCGCACCATGCAGCAGCGTGGTCCGCGCGCCTGCCCCCAGTTCCTCTTCTGTAATCAGCCCGCGGCGGCTGGCGCGTCACGCCCCCTGGCAGGACGCACCCTCCGCGCGAGAGGTCGTTGCATCAGGCAAACAGCGCAGGCGCGCTCGTGTCCGTTCAGCGGCATGGACGACCTCGGGCCGTGGGCCGTCCGTCCTGAGGAAGTCGGATGCGGCGTTGGCGGGTGGACCAAGTCCGCGAGCGGCAGCTCCTGCTCGTCCGACGGGGCCTTCGGCGACCGAAGCAGGAGGCTGCGCGAGATGCGGTGCCTGTGCCGGGCGTCGACAGGGGCGTCGAACGTCGCACCAGGGACTCGGAGGCACACCCTCTCCCGGCGAACGCCCCTGCGTGCCGTGCCTCCGTGTCTCCGTGGCGGACACGACGGATCAAGGATTGAAGTCCGCGCCCCCGGATGCCTTGACCGATGCCTTGCCGCTCGGAGCGCTCGAAGGCGGTGTGGTTCCGCTCGACGGCTTCTTGTTTTTCTCCCCCGCGGCAGCGTCGCCGCTGTGGATATCGAAGCTTGGCGGCTTGTTCGGGTCACAGCCCGAGGTGAATCCTGCCGCGTCGAACTCCGTCGTGAGGCGCCCTCGGCGCTCCTTGTCGCCGTCCTTCACCACGGCCTCGATGGTGACCTCGTGCTTGCCCGCCCGGGCCGGGGAGCAATAGCCGAGCAGATAGTAGCTCCGGGTCAGATCCTGGATCTTCTTCGCTATCGTGTTGAACGCCTGCACCACCGATCCGCGGTCCTGTGCCTTGGCCGTGCCGTTCTTTCCGATACCCTTCAACTGGTCGTCGCTCATCTCCGCGCCCAGCCCGATCGCGAACACGTCGTAAGGCGAGTCCTTGATCGCCTTGCGCATGTCGTCTTCCGAAACCCGCGCAGCCCGATCGGTGCCGTCGCTGAACACCACCAACGTGCCGAAACGCATCGGATGCTCCGCGTGGGACAACGCCGCTTCGAGCTCCTTCAGCCCCTTGACGACCGCACCATGCAGGTTCGTGCTCGGATCCCTCGGCTTGAAGGTTGCCAGACGCTTGACTCCCGCCGTCGCGCTTCCGGACGAGCTGGTGAACGGCGAGATGGGATACAGATCCTCCGATCCGTCGAATGCATAGACGCCTACCTTCTGGTACTTCTCTACGTTTTCGGTAAAGGCGGTCGCGGCATCGACGACGGTGTTGGCGTTGCCGGACTCCGAGATGCTTCCGCTCATGTCCACCAGCAGCAGCGTGTAGTGCGACGCCGCTGCTTCGGGGTTCAGGATGGTCTGCTTGCTTTCGTATTGCGAAACGACCTGCCCGTCCTCGTAGATCACGAACTGGTCCGCGGTCATTCCGCCGACAGGCCTTCCGTCGGAGGTCTCGACCTTGAAATACACGGCCACGTTGCTGGGCTTGTCATAGGCGCTGCGGATGTGTTCGACCTTCAGTCCGCCCTTGCCGCAGCCGACGACGATCAGCCCTGTCGCGAGGATGGGCGCGAGGGCTCGGATGCGTCGGAGAAGGGACCGTGTGGCGTGGGAAGCGGTTTGCGCATTCATGCGGGGGCAGTGTAGTGGAGGCGGGCGCCGCCGGGAACGGGAAGAAGACGATAAGTGAGGCGAGGGGCGGCCGGACGCCGGTCCGTTTGGCCGGGCGCGCCTGGAAGTGGTAGGGGAGACACGAGACGATGGGAGACAAGCCGATGGGATGGGAACGCGACGGGTCGGGGGAGGTCAAGCTGACGAGGCGGGCGTGGGTGGGGGCCGGGATGGCTGCCGCATGGTCGCTGGCCGCTCCGGCGGCGCTTGCGAAGAAGCGCTCCAAGCGTGAGCCGTCGAGCGTCGCGCCGCCGCCTGCTGCTGCCCAGCCCGCGAGCCGCGCCGCGCGTCCGCCAGCGGGGTTTGTCCCCATGGCTGCGCCGGGCGTGGTGGTGCAGGTGACCAAGCCCAACGCGCTGCAGGCCAACGGGCTGTGGCCCACCGAGGAGGCTGCGCGCGTGACGCTGGCCCGCGCCATGGCCGAGCTCACGGGAGAAAAGGATTTGGGGGCGGCCTTCGCGAGGTTCGTTCATCCGGGCGACAAGGTCGCCATCAAGCTCAATGGTATCGCCGCGCAAAAGGGCGCAACCTTCGGCACCAACAAGGAGCTCGTCTACGAGATCGTCAAGGGTGTGCTCGCCGCAGGTATCCCGCCGCAGGATCTGTGGATCTACGAGCAGTACCCGTCGTTCCTCAACGGCACCCGAGTGCGCGAACGAGAGCTGCCGTCAGGCGTCAAGACCTACACGCACAACAACACCGACACGACCATGGACGAGATCAAGGTCCATGGCGTCGGCACCAAGTTCGTCCGGCAGCTCCTTGAAGCCACCGCGGTGATCAACGTCGCTCTCGTCAAGGACCACTCGCTTTGCGGGTACACGGGTGCGCTCAAGAACATGACCCACGGGAGCGTGATCAACCCGTCGGCTTTCCACCCCAACCTGATGGACCCGCAGATCGCGCTATTGTACGCGCAAGACGCCATCCGGAGCCGGGTTCGGCTCTGCATCACCGACGCTTTCAAGGTGATGTTCAACGGCGGGCCGCTCGACCGCGACAAGAACGGGCGGGTGGCCTATGACTCGGTGTTCGTGGCGACGGACCCGGTGGCGCTCGACGCGGTCGGCTGGCAGATCGTCGACAAGCTTCGTCGCGACCACGGGATGCCGACGTTGAAGGACTCCAAGCGCGAGCCCACGTACATTCTCACCGCGGCCGGCCTGGGGCTTGGCATCGCGGATCCGGCCCGCATCAAGCTCGTGAAGATCGCGGCGTGAGCTGGCCCCCGGCGTAGCGCCCTGCTTGCGCGACGCGCTGCCGCCTGCGTGTCGTCCGCGCGGGCATCGCTGGCGACTCGCAAGCCGTCGCTGCCCACCATGCTTGCGCGTGCCTCCGCGACGAAGCCTGCGCGTGCTGTGCGGGCCGTTCCGGCAGCAGCCTGTCGTGCGTGGATGCCGTGCGTGCCGTCGCTCGCCCCGCAGATGTCGGCGGTCGCCATGATGCACGGCGGAGCCGGAACCCGCGCGCAGCGACTCGAAAGAGCAACACAGCGGCCTACGGCTGGCTTGCCGGTACAGCCACGGCACCGTAGACTCCACCCATGAGCGCGGCGAACCTGGCAGCCATGCGAGCGGAGATTGAAGGGGTTTTTCCGCCCGAGCAGGCGAAGGTGCTGACCAACGCCCTTGCCGACGCGATGGGGCTGCAACAGCGCTACTTCGACGAGATGAGCGCGCTGCGGGGCGAAGTACGCGAGCTGGCTCGGGCGCAGCAGAATCTCGCCGAGGCGCAGCAGCGCACCGAGCAGCGCGTCGAACAGCTCGCCGAAGCGCAGCAGCGCACCGAGCAGCGGCTGGAACAGCTCGCCGAAGAACAACGCAAGCTCGCCGAAGCGCAGCAGCGCACCGAGCAGCGAGTGGAACAGCTCGCCGAAGCGCAGCAACGCACCGAGCAGCGAGTGGAACAGCTCGCCGAAGCGCAACAGCGCACCGAGCAGCGGGTCGAAGAGCTCGCCCAAGCGCAGCAGAAGACAGAACACGCGCTGCAGCTTCTCGCCCGTCAGGTCGGCGGACTGTCCGACAAGCTGGGCGGTTCGCTCGAGGACCTCGCCATCGAAACGCTGCCCTACGTGCTGAGCGAGGCGTGGGGCATCGAAGTGTCCGACTGCGGGCACGACAGCTTCATCATCGACGGCCGCGAGGTCGAGGTCGACCTGGTGCTGCGTGGCACGATCGGTGGTGCGAACGTGGTCGTGCTGGGCGAGGTGAAGGCGCGGCTGACGGCGCGCGAGGTCGACGCTTTCCTGCAACGGGTCGAACAGGTTCGCAGCGTGGTCGGGTGCGACGACGTGCGGGCGGTGTTCTTCGGGTTCCAGGCGAACCTGGACGCGCGTCAGCGGATTCGCGAAGCCGGCGCGGCCATGGTGTTCTCCAACGGACGGTTGCTGTAGGCGCACGCTGCTGCGCCGGAATCTCTTGACCGGGTGGAGCGGGCGACTATGCTCCTCGTCCCCTTCCGACATGGGGCCTCGAGCCCCCCGGTGGTCAAGGCTCCGGCACCGGCTCCTCGCGGAGATGCCAGGCGGGCCGAATCGAGCTGCTGCGCGGCTCGAACCCATCGATCGAACCCACTCGTTTGGAGCCATGAGGTCGTCATCATGAATCAGAACCCCGGAACGCTCGGCCGCAAGCTAGGCATGATGCAGCTATTCAACGAAGGCGTGATCGAGCGCGTCACCGTCATCGAGTGCGCCGCCGTGGTGCTCGGCAAGCGTACGGTCGACAAGGACGGCTACAGTGCGCTGATCCTGGGCGTTGGCGAGCGCAAGGAGAAGCATACCAACAAGCCGCAGCTCGGCTGGTACAAGAAGATCGGCCAGACCCCGAAGCGCACGGTCAAGGAGTTTCGGCTGCCCGCGGAGAAGGTGGCCGAGTTCGAGGTCGGGCAGAAGGTGGCCGTCGACCAGATCTTCGAAGTGGGGCAGATCGTCGACGTGCAGGGCTACACGCGCGGTCGCGGCTTCTCCGGCGTCATGCGTCGTCACAACTTCGCCGGGGCGGTCATGACGCACGGCTCGCACGAGTACAAGCGGCACGGTGGGTCGATCGGCACGAACATGACGCCTGGCCGCACGCTGCCCGGGCTGCGGATGCCGGGTCACTATGGCGACGAGAAGGTGACGACGCACAACGTGAAGATCGTCAAGCTCATTCCGGAGCAGGATCTGGTGCTCATTCGCGGCAGCGTACCCGGACCGAAGAACCAGGTCGTCACGGTGCGCGGCGCGGTCAAGAAGAAGAACGCTGGCCGGCCGGCGGCCAAGTAGCCTGCGTGGCGCGCAGCAACCCCTACCGAAACGATCCGCGTACCCGCGAAGCCAAGCGCCGCGGGTTCCCTGCACGAAGCGTCTTCAAGCTCGAGGAGATCGATCAACGGCTCCGTCTGCTCAAGCAGGGGCAACGTGTGCTCGACCTGGGCGCCGCGCCCGGATCGTGGTCCATGTATGCGTCTCGACGGGTGGGGAGCACGGGGCGAATCCTGGCTGTGGACATAGCGCCCATCCCGCGATCGCTCGGGGCGAACGTGACCGTGGTTCAGGGCGACGCGCTGTCGCTCGATCCCGGTCATCTCGCGGCGTTTGCACCGTACGACGTGGTGTTGTCGGACATGGCGCCGTCGACCACGGGTCAGCGAGAGGGAGACGCGGCACGCAGCGCAGCGCTGTACGTGGGGGCGGTCGAGGTGGCTGCCGCGCTGCTCGCAGAAGGCGGCTCCTTCGTGGGCAAGGTTTTCATGGGGGCCGAGTTCGAAGCGTCGCGCGCGCGAACGCGGGAGGTTTTCGGGCAGGTCCGCGTGATCCGGCCCGAGGGCACGCGGCCCAACAGTGTCGAGGTGTTCCTCGTGGGGTTGCAGAAGCGGTAGTCGGGCGTCGCGGGGAGATGCCGATTTGAGCCCGAACCCGGGCCGGGCGGGGGGGATGCGCGAGCGGGCGGCCAGGTGGTCAGTTCGAAAGGATCTGCATGCCGTATTCGTAGCCTTTGTTGAAGGCCTTGAGGTTCAGGTCCGTAGTGCCCCGTGGAACGGAGTCTTCAACGGCCTTTCGCATGGCGTCGACGTGGACCAATTTGGCGATGGCCGTGAAGAAGCCGAGCATGACGATGTTGAGCACCATGCGCCGTCCGAGCTCTTCGGCGAATCGGGTGGCCGGGATGCTGTAGATCGTGGCGCCTTCGGGTACGACCTCCGGCTTGACCAGCTCCTGCTCGATGAGGATCTTGGCGCCGGGCCGGCAGGCTGGGGAGAACTTGTTGTACGCGTCCTGCGACATGGTGACGAGGATGTCGGGGTGGGTCACGTACGGGTAGAGGATGGTCTGGTCGGAGACGACGACCTGGGCACTGCAGGACGAGCCGCGGGCTTCGGGGCCGAATGCCTGGGTGAGGGTGGCCTCCTTGTTGTCGAAGATGGAGGCTGCCTTGCCGGTGATGATGCCGGCGAGGATGACGCCCTGCCCGCCCAATCCGCCGAATTTGATTTCGGTGACTGCCATGTTCGTTCTCCTTTGATCAACCGTTCTTGGACGGACCTTCGGGGTAGGGTTTGTACTTGTCACCGAACACGGCCGAGAACTGCTTGTTCATTGCCTCGAGGAACGTGGGGCGCTCTCGATCGACGAAGGTACCGACGGTGATCTCGCTCTGGAAGTCGATCCGGAGCTCGCGCGTGTCGGCGTTGTTCTTCTTGACGCTCTTTTCCCGGTAGTACTTCATGGCATCGAGGCCGTCGCCCAGCTTGTTTCGGCGCTGGTAGAGCGTGGGGCAGGGAGAGATCACCTCGATGAAGCGGAAGCCCTTCTTCTTGAGACCGTCGCGCATGGCCTTGGTCAGCTCGCGCACGTGGAAGGTGGTCCAGCGCGCGACATAGGTGGCGCCGCAGGATTCGGCCAGATGCGGGAGGTTGAACGGCTCTTCGAACTGGCCGTACGGTGCGGTCGTGAAGCGCGCGGTGCCAGGCGACGTGGGGCTCACCTGGCCGCCGGTCATGCCGTAGGTGAAGTTGTTGACGCAGATGCAAAGCACGTCGAGGTTGCGACGGGCGGCATGGATGAAGTGGTTGCCGCCGATGGCGATGAGGTCGCCTTCGCCGGAGTACACGACCACGTTCAGCTCGGGATTGGCGAGCTTGAGGCCGGTGGCGAAGGGAAGCGCGCGTCCGTGCGTGGTGTGGAACGAGTCGAGCGCCATGTAGCCCGAGACACGTCCGGTGCAGCCGATACCCGAAACGATCGCGGTCTTTTTCAGGTCCACCTTGGCCTGCGTGAGCGCGTTGGCGAAGCAGTTGACGCTGGTCCCGATGCCGCATCCGGGACACCAGATGCTCGGCATGCGGTCCATGCGGAGGTAAGCGTTGACGGGGTTGGTACTCTGCTCTGTCATGGCCGAATCTCCGATCAGTTGATGGATCGCGCGGCCTGGAAGATGGCCTCGGCGATGACCTCGGGTTCGTGGACCTCGCCGCCGCCATGGGGAACGAGGACAGTCTTGGTTTGTCCGGCAGCGGCACGCTCGACCTCGAACGCCATCTGCCCGTAGTTGAGCTCGGGCACCACGAAGGCCTTGATCTTGGGCGCGAGCTCCCTGACGCGCTTCTCCGGGAACGGCCAGGCCACGATGAGACGCATCGTTCCGACCTTCAGGCCCTTGGAGCGGGCCATTTCCACCGCGCGCTGCGCGACACGCGACGTGATCCCGTAGGACAGCACCACGATGTCGGCGCCGTCGGTCTGGTCTTCTTCCCACCGGCAGATCTTGTCCGCATTGAGGCGGATCTTGTCGACCAGGCGGTGGATGAGCTTCTCCTGCGCGATGTGGTTCATCACCGGGTAGCCCTTCTCGTTGTGGGTCAGGCCCGTGACGTACATCCGGTAGCCGTCGCCTGCCTTGACCATGTCAGGCACCATGTCGGGCCCGGGCTCGAAGGGCAGGTACTCGCCCGGCTTCTTCGTGGTCCACCGGCGCTCGACCACGTTGATCTTGTCGGGCGTTGGGATCACCACACGTTCGGTCATGTGGCCGACGCACTCGTCGAGCATCAGCATGACCGGCACGCGCCATGTTTCCGCGAGATTGAAGGCGTCGATCGCCAGGTCGAAGCACTCCTGCGGGGACTGGGGGCACAGGGCGATGATCTCGTAGTCGCCGTGCGATCCCCAGCGGGCCTGCATCATGTCTGCCTGGCCGGGGAGGGTCGGCAGCCCGGTCGACGGTCCGCCTCGCTGCACGTCGACGAACACGCATGGGCACTCGGACATCGCCGCGAGGCCGACGTGCTCCATCATGAGGGAGAGACCCGGGCCCGACGTCACCGTCATGGCCTTCTTGCCTGCCCACACCGCGCCTTGGATGGCGATGGAGGCTGCGATCTCGTCTTCCATCTGGATGAAGATGCCGCCCATCAGCGGAAAGCGCGATGCGATGCGCTCGACCACTTCGGTGGACGGGGTGATTGGATAGCCGGCCGCGAAGCGGCAGCCCACGGCGAGTGCGCCTTCGCACGCCGCATGGTTGCCGTCGAGGTAGTGCTGGCCGGTCAGTACGCCGCTTGGGTCCGCTGCCATGAAAGCCACCTCCAAAAAATTGTCAGGCTGCCTTGGTCGCCTTGATCATCACGCCGTAGATGGCGAAGTCGGGACAATACAAGCCGCACAGGTTGCAGCCGGTGCAATCGGCCGCGCGTGCGAGCACGGGCGGGTGATAGCCCTTGTTGTTGAAGCCGCTCTCGAGATCCAGCGCCTTGGTCGGGCAGAACTCCACGCAGAATCCGCACCCCTTGCAACGCTCGCGATCGACGAAGACCGTTCCTTGCACCTTCTTGGCCTTCTCGGCCCCTACGGCTTCACTCATGCGGTACACTCCCTGTGGTTGCCTCGCAACGCGGGCTCATCACGAAACAGACGCGACCCGGTTGGGAAACGTGGCGCCATGCACCAGCGGTTCGACTCGGCGTTCGCGGTGGCGCAGTATACGCGCCGCGAGGGGTGCGATCCACTCCTTCCGCCACGCTGCACGAAAGCCGCGGCCCGCCCGACCTCGACCCTCCCGTGCGCGTTCGCTTTCCTGCCGGCTCCGCGCGCCGGCTCGCTGCAATCGCGACGTGGAAGCCAGCCCTGGGCACATCCCGCGCCAAGGGGCCCATCGCATCAGCTTCGTGGCGCGCATGCCTCCCAACGGCTTGCGACCGACCGAGCAGGGGGCCCCGAGGAGAGGGCGGAAAGCCAAGGGCGAGTTGCCCAGGGCTGCGCGACCGCGGTGAGGGCAATCCAGGGGAGAACGCGCCCGATCGTCCGTATCATGCACCACATGGGAGGTGTCCCTTGGCTCGACCTGCTCTTTCCCCCACGACGCAACGATTGCTCGTCATCGCCCTGACCCTGCTGGCGGTCATGCTGCCGGCGAGGTGGGCATCCGCGACGACCATCACCGGTGGCAACGTCATCAATCAGACGTGGACGCCGGCTGGCAACCCATACGTCGTCCAGGGTGACATCACGATTCCGACGGGCGCCTTTCTGACGATTCAGGCGGGGACTATCGTGCAGTTCGCAAGCAGCGACGGCCAGGCCGCGGGTCTGGATGCGTCGCGCGTGGAGCTGACCGTCCGAGGCACGCTGACGGTCAACGGAACCGCGAGCAGCCCGGTGACCTTCCAGGCGCAGAGCGGAAGCTCGTCAGGAATCTGGTACGGCATCATCGTGGATGCGGCCGCAACATCGGCGTCGATCCAGTATGCGACGATTCAGCACGGCTACTACGGCGTATACTCGAAGGCGACGGGAACGGTGTTCTCGCTGCAGAATTCGACGCTGTCGACGTCGAGCTACGGCGTATACGTGGACGCGGGGTCACCGACGCTTTCGGGCCTGACGGTCTACAACACCTCGACAGGCGTTTACCTGGCGGGGTCGGCATCCGCCACGCTCGTCGATTCCGTCGTTCGATCGAACTCGTCGTACGGCGTGTCCATCTACACGAGCGGCGGTGCTTCATCGACGATCGGGATCACGGGCTGCACGATCCATGCGAACGGTTCGTACGGCATCGTGGGCGCGGCGGCGAGCGGGTCGTCGGTCACGGTGAACGTCAAGAACTGCAACGTAACCAGCCAGTCAAGCTACGGAATCTACCGCAACACGGGCGGCGGCTCCGTCACGATGAACGTGACCTACTCGAACGTGTGGGGCAACGGCACGAACTACCACAACCTGACGGGTGGGACAGGCACGCTCTCCTCGAACCCCCTGTACGTGGCGCCTCCCGGCAACCTGCGTTTGACGTCCAACTCTCCGTCGCGCTTTGCGGGGGACACCGGCGGAGACCTCGGCCCGCTTCCCTATACCTCGGACGCCACGCCTGGCCTCTACGGTGTTCTTTGGGTCAACACCACGATCCCGTCAGGAGTCAACGCGATCGCCGGCGACCTGACCATCCCCCAAGGGGTGACCGTGACGGTGACCCCGGGAGCGACGCTTCAATTCGCCACGAGCGACATCATGGGGTCGGGCTCCGACGTGAGCCGCGGGGAGCTGATCGTCCATGGCACGCTGAAAGCCACGGGCACCGCCGCGCAGAACATCAACATCACCTCGTCGGGATCCGGATCGGACGCGTGGTACGGATTGCTGCTGAAGCAGACGGCGACGAACTGCTCCATCGTCCACACGAATATCGACAAGGCATACTACGCCCTGTACCACGAGGCGACGGCCACATCGAACGCAATCAACCACGATACTTTCAGCAACTCCTCGTACGGGATCTACACCAACGCCGGCAACCTCGTGCTGGACGCGCTGACGGTGTGGAACAATAGCACGGGCATCTATGTCGCTGGGTCTGCCAGTACCACGATCACCAACGCGGTGGTGCGCAACAACTCGAGCTACGGGTTGTCCGCGTATCCGAGCGGGGCATCGAGCTCGGGTGTGACGGTGGTGAACTCGACCTTTCATGCGAACGGCTCGTACGGGATTTCGGGGGCTGCTGCCAGCGGCTCGTCGCTCACGGTCGAAATCAAGAACTGCCTGGTCACGAGTCAGTCGAGCTATGGCATCTACCGAAACACGGGGGGCGGTTCGGTCACGATGAACGTGACCTACTCCGACGTATGGGGCAACGGCACGAACTACTACAACTTGTCAGCGGGCACGGGTTGCATCTCCCAGAACCCGAACTACGCGGGGGCGCCGTCGAACCTGCAGCTCACGGCCGGCAGCGTGTGCATCGACTCGGGCACGTCGAGCGGGGCGCCGAACCACGACCGGAACGACGCGGTCAGGCCGCAGGACGGCGACGGGATCAACGGGGCGGCCTACGACATGGGTGCCTACGAGTTCGCCGCGGCGGCCTACTGCGGCGACGGCATCCAGCAAGCCGGCGAGGTCTGCGACGAGGGCAGCACGCTCAATGGCACGTACGGGCACTGCAAGGCGGACTGCTCGGGGATGGGTCCGTACTGCGGTGACAACGTCGTGAACGGGCCGGAGCAGTGCGACGACGGCAACAGCAGCAATACGGACGCTTGCCTGAATACGTGCCAGTCGGCCGCGTGTGGCGATGGCTACGTGCGAGCGGGCGTGGAGGAATGCGACGACGGCAACGCGAGCAATACCGACGCGTGTCTCAACACCTGCAAGAGTGCGAAGTGCGGCGACGGCTACGTGCAGTCGGGTGTGGAGGAATGCGACGATGGAAACCTGGTGAACGGCGACGCTTGCCTCAATACGTGCAAGAACGCGAAGTGCGGCGACGGTGTGGTGCAGACCGGCGTGGAGGAATGCGACGACGGCAACACGAACAACACCGACGCGTGTCTCAACACCTGCAAGAGTGCGAAGTGCGGCGACGGCTACGTGCAGTCGAGCGTGGAGGAATGCGACGACGGAAACCTGGTGAACGGTGACGCCTGCCTCAATAGCTGCAAGAACGCGAAGTGTGGCGATGGTGTGGTGCAGATCGGCGTGGAGGAATGCGACGACGGCAACGCGAGCAACACCGACGCATGCGTGGCAGGCTGCAAGAGCGCGAAGTGCGGCGACGGCTACGTGCAGGCCGGCGTGGAGCAATGCGACGACGGCAACCAGATCGACAATGATAGCTGCTCGAATAGCTGCAGCATGCCGGGGTGTGGTGATGGCGTCACGCAACCTGGAGAGGAGTGCGACGACGGCAACCAGAGCAACACGGACGGATGCCTCAATACCTGCCAGCTCGCCAAGTGTGGTGACGGCTTCGTATGGGGCAATCACGAGCAGTGCGACGACGGCAACCAGAGCAACACCGACGGGTGCCTGAATACCTGTGTGCCAGCGAGTTGCGGTGACGGGTACGTGCAGGACGGGGTGGAGGAGTGCGACGATGCGAACGCGTCGGACAACGATGGCTGCCTGCATGACTGTCGCGCGGCGCGCTGCGGCGACGGCTATGTGCACAACGGCGTGGAGCAGTGCGACGACGGCAACCAGGTCGACAACGACGGTTGCTCGAACCTTTGCTCGCTGCCCAACTGCGGTGACGGCGTGAGGCAGCCGGGCGAGGCATGCGACGACGGAAACAGCAGCAACACCGACGATTGCCTGAACACCTGCAAGCTGGCGTCCTGCGGTGACGGCTTCGTGCACGCCGGCGTGGAGGAGTGCGACGACGCCAACGGGCTGAACACCGACGCCTGCTTGGCGACCTGCGTGGTCGCGACGTGTGGCGACGGCTTCGTGGAGACGGGCGTGGAGGAGTGCGACGACGGCAACACGGTGCCTGGAGATGGGTGTGACGGGCAATGCCACCTGGAGAGCACCGATGGCGGCTCGGGCGGGACAGGGGGCACGGGTGGCGATGGCGGAAGCGGTGGCACGGGTGGCGCCGCGGGAAGCGGCGGCACAGGCGGCCAGCCGACGGGTGGCAGCGGTGGATCGGCCGGCGCTGGCGGCGGTGCGGCCCCTGCGCAGGAGACATCGACATCGAGCGACGGCGGCTGCGGGTGCAGCACGCCCTCGAGCCGTTCCTCTTCCGGTGCGGCCTTGCTGTTCGCGTTCGGTGCGGCGTTGGTGGTCGCCCGGCGCAGGCGCGGCTGAGCCGGTCCTCGCGTTTCCTTCTCCCCAACACGAAACACGCTGTCTCCGCTCCCAGCATGCCGGACGGTGTGTTCCCTCGTTCATCGATCCGGCCCGGCGTTGCGCGACGAACGACCGCGCCACCCTTGACCCCTGCGCGTCGATCCTGCACGCCAACACCATGGATCGCGGCTACCTGATGCGGGACCACACGGCGGACATGGCAATCGAGCTATGGGCGCCGTCCGAGCTGGACCTGCTCGTGCAGGGGGCCCGCGCCGTGGTCGACCTGTTGACCCGCGGTGCGTCGGTTCATGGTGCGGATACGCGCGAGGTCCAGCTCTCCTGTGTCGACGCGGAAGACCGGTTGGTCTGCTGGCTCAACGAGGTGTTGTGGCTAGCGCTGTCCGAGGGGTTCCTTGCGCATGATGCGCGGATCAGCCTTGGCGAACGCGAGCTTCGCGCGACGGTCATCGGCGAGGCGGGAGCAAGGGAGAAGATCGCGTCGGAGATCAAGAGCGTGACCTACCACGACCTGTGGCTCGAGCACGCGAGCGACGGTTGGCGGGCACGTGTGGTGATTGACGTGTAGGGGGGGCGGACGGGGTCGATGCGTGTCAAGATCGAGAAGCTGGACGAGTATCGCTGGCAGATTCCCCGGGAGGGAAAGATGCGTGTGCCCGGGCTGCTCTTCGCGTCCGAGGCGATGGTGGAGGACCTGCGCAAGGACAAGAGCCTGGAGCAGGTGGCGAACGTGGCCACGTTGCCTGGCATCCTCGGCCGTTCCATGGCGATGGCCGATGTGCACTGGGGGTACGGTTTCCCCATCGGCGGGGTGGCTGCGTTCGACGAAGACGAAGGCGTGCTGTCTCCTGGCGGTGTGGGCTACGACATCAACTGCGGGGTGAGGCTTGTTCGGTCGAACCTGCGCCGGGAGCAGATCGCTGGCCGGCTCGAAGAACTGTCCCTGGCCGTACACCGTGCGGTGCCGTCGGGTGTGGGCTCGCAAGGGCACCGCAAGCTCGACGATCGGGAGCTGCACCAGGTGCTGGAGCAGGGGGCGGGGTGGGCCGTGCGCAACGGATACGGCGAGACGGCGGATCTGGAGGTGATGGAAGAGGGCGGGTGCATGCGCGGAGCGGACCCGTCAGCGGTCTCGGATCGAGCCAGGGAACGAGGGCGTCCGCAGCTCGGGTCGCTCGGGTCGGGCAACCACTTCTGCGAGATAGGGCATGTGGCGGAGGTCTACGACGAGGAGGCTGCCGCGGCTTTCGGGCTCGAAGCCGGCGGCGTCACCATCCTGCTGCACACGGGGAGCAGGGGATTGGGCTACCAGGTATGCGACGACCACCTGCGCATGATGATCAGGGCCTCGAGCCGGTATGGGATCGATCTGCCGGACAGGCAGCTCTGTGCGGCGCCACTGGGCAGCCCCGAAGCGAAGCAGTACTTCTCGGCGATGGCGTGCGCGGTGAACTTCGCGTTTGCCAACCGGCAGGTGCTGACGCATCTCGTGCGCGAGGCGTTCGAGCGATTCTTCAACCGGAGCGCGGTCGATCTCGGGTTGGGCCTTGTTTACGACGTCTGCCACAACATCGCGAAGTGGGAGGAGCACGAGGTCGGGGGGATCAAGAAGCGGGTGTGCGTTCATCGCAAGGGGGCGACGCGAGCGTTCGGTCCTGGGCATCCGGATGTTCCCGCTCGCTACCGTCGGACAGGGCAGCCGGTGATCGTACCGGGTGACATGGGTCGCTACAGCTTCGTGCTGGCTGGTACGGGCCGGGCGATGCAGGAATCGTGGGGGTCGAGCTGCCATGGTGCGGGGCGTCGTCTTTCGCGCAAGGCGGCGATGAGCGTGGCGCGGGGCCGTGCGTTGTTTCGCGAGCTGCAAGACCGAGGCATCTGGGTGCGAAGCGACTCGAAGGCCACGGTGGCCGAGGAGATCCCCGAAGCGTACAAGGACGCTGCCGAGGTGGTGGACGTGATGGACGGCGCCGGTCTGGCGCGAAAGGTCGCCCGGTTGGAGCCCATGGTCGTGGTCAAGGGTTGAATCTCGTGCGATGGATTCCTGAATCCAGCCCTGCGTTGTGGCAAAGTGTCTGCGTCTCAGCCCCCGGAGAGCCATTCCATGTCACACGTCCTCATCGTCGAAGACGAGCCGGCCATCGCCGAATCGCTCTCGTTCGCCTTGCGGCGTGACGGCTTCACGGTCGACGTGGCCGGCTGCCTCGCGGAAGCAGGCGACAAGGTTGCGCGCGCCGACCTGATCCTGCTCGACCTGATGCTGCCGGACGGCAGCGGCTTCGACCTGATCGTCAAGCTCAGGCGCCGATCGTCGCGCCCGGCGATCATCGTCCTGTCGAGCCGTGATGGCGAAGCGGACCGCGTCGCCGCGTTGGAGATGGGGTCGGATGACTACGTGACCAAGCCGTTTTCCCCTCGCGAGGTGGTGGCGAGGGTCCGGGCCGTATTGCGACGGGCACAGCCCGGCCTCGATGCCACGCCGCTGCCGGCGGAGACGCCGGCGTTGCCGATCTCGGTGGACGGCGCAACGCGGCGGGCGCTTGTGGACGGCAGGGCGATGGACCTGACGAGGGTAGAGTTCGACCTGCTGGCGTGTCTGGTCGAGGATCCGGGCCGGGTCTACACGCGCGCGCAGCTCATCGACCGCGTGTGGGGAGACGGGTTCGCCATCACGGACCGCACGATCGATTCCCACGTGAAGGGGCTTCGCAAGAAGGTTGCCGAAGCCGGAGGCGATCCGGCTCTGATCGAAACGGTGCGGGGCGTGGGCTATCGTATCGCGGTGGGTGGACCGTCGGATCAGGCAGGCGCGTGATACGTTTCATCTTCAGCTTCACGGGCGCCGTGCTGCTCATCCTGTTGGCAGCGTGGGTGGCTGCATGGCTGGCGAGGGTGCGTACCGAAGGCATCTCCGTGCGCCTGCAAGTGTTCGTTGCGCTCGGCTTCATCGTGGGCGCGTTCGCGTTCGGGTTGGGGCTGCTGGTGCTCGACCGCATCGAGGCGAGGGCCACGCTCCTGGCCACGGAGGCTGCGCGTGACGAGGCCGCGGCCATCGCCGCCTTCATCGCGGGCGAGATCGACACATCCGGCGCCGACATGGATCAGATCGCACGCACCCTCGAGAACCAGCGTCGCCGTAAGGCCGCCGCGCGGTCCCGGGTGACCTTGCTCGACGCGCAAGGCCGGCAGCTTTTCGCGGAGGGCCCCACGGGAGACGAGCCCGGCACGGTGAAGGTCGTGGCGCCCGTCGAAACGGACAAGGGGGTGGTCGGGCAGGTGCAGGTGGTCAAGCCTACGATCATCATGCGCCGTCTGCTCGAGGATTTCGCGCCCACGGTGCTGCTGATCAGCGCTGCGCTCGGGGTCGCTGCCGCGCTCGCTGCCGCACTCATCGGACGAGCCATCGCCCACCCCATCGAAAAGCTCACGGCGTTCGCCGAGCGTGTGAGCGAAGGCGAGCGAAGCGTTCAACCTCCGGCTGCACACGGCCTCGAGGTCATGCGTCTGAGCCGCGCCATCGACAAGATGCGTCGCGAGCTGGAAGGCAGACCCTACGTGGAGTCCTTCGCCGCGGACCTGTCCCACGAGCTGAAGAACCCCGTCGCGGCCATCCGCGCCGCGGCGGAGGTGCTCGATGATGGCGCGCTTGCTGAGCCCGAAGAAGCCCAGCGGTTCGTCAAGCGCATCCGCGAGGCGACCGGGCGCATCGAGGTGATGCTCGCGGAGCTGCTGTCGCTGGCACGCATCGAGTCGCGAGGGGTCGAGAACCAGGAGACCATCGAGCTGGCCGCCCTCGTGCGGTCTTGCGCCGAACACTGGGGCGCGGACATCGTGGTCCGCGTCGAGGGGCCCTCGCTCCATGTGCGCGGGGATCGTCGCTGGCTGGCGAGGGCTCTGGACAATCTGATCGACAACGCCCTCGCGCACGGCGACAAGACGCGGAAGCCCGAGGTCGTGCTGCGCGCGAGCGGAGACGATGCCCTCCTCGCCGTGGTCAGCGGCGGACGTATCGTCCCTCACATGAAGAAGCGTCTGTTCCGCCGCTTTGCGACGTCACGCGCGGACAAGGGCGGCACCGGGCTGGGTCTTGCCATCGTGCGTGCGGTCGCCGAGGCCCACGGCGGGCGGGTGGACGTGGAGGAGAGAGAGGAGCCCGCGGAAGTGGAGTTTCAGATGAAGCTACCCCGGGCCGAAGCCTTGGCGAGGCTGCTCGCGAGTGAGTCACGCCCGGACACGACCGACGGGTGACGCGTGACCGCACGCGGCGCACGCGGGACGATGCGGCGCGTGCAGTTGGTCAGGCCGGGTTCCAACCGAGCCGACGCAGCGCGAGCCGGTCAATCCTTTACGGCCACGAAGCACGGCTTGCCGCCGGACTCGCCATGCACACGGGCTGCAGGCGTGCGCGTGCGGGTGAAGGGCAGAGCGTAGCAGGTGGCGCAAGCGAAACGAAACGGAGCTGGACCGAACGCACGCTCCCGGAGCTGCCGTACTAGGCGGGCAGCCCGTGGTCGTGTATCTCATGAGCTCATGACCGAACGCATCTCGCAGGTCCCGCGGCACGTGGCGATCATCATGGATGGCAACGGACGGTGGGCCGTGGCGCGCGGGAAGCCGAGGCCGGAAGGGCATCGGGAGGGGGCGCGTGCCGTGCGCGAGGTGGTGCGCGGCTGTCGCGCGGCAGGAGTCGAGTATCTGACGCTCTACGCGTTCAGCCTCGCGAACTGGAACCGGCCCAAGACCGAGGTCGATGCGCTGATGAGGCTCTTCGTGGTCTTTGCCAAGAAGGAGGTCGACGAGCTGCGCGAGCGCGAGATTTCCGTGGGCGTCATCGGTCGCCCCGAGGATCTGCCCGCGCCGACGCGCAAGGCGCTCGACGATCTCATCCGCAAGACCGAGGGGGGAAAACGAATGCGGTTGTCGCTGGCGCTGAGCTACAGCGGGCGCGAGGATCTGATTGGTGCGGTTCGGCAGGCAGCCGCGCTGGTCGCGCGCGGCAAGCTCCGACCCGAGGAGATCGACGGAGCCTGGATCCGAGCGCATCTTTCGACCGGGATTCTTCCGGATCCCGATCTGGTGATAAGGACGGGGGGAGAATATCGCCTGTCGGACTTCCTGCCATTCGAGTCGGTGTATTCGGAGCTCTACTTTTCACCGCTGCTCTGGCCGGACTTCACCGAGGAGCATCTGCGCGCCGCGTTCGAGATGTACGCAGGGCGCGAGCGCAGGTTCGGGCGGACGAGCGAGCAGGTCAAGAAGGGGGCCAGATGATCCGGGCGCTTCCCGCGTGGATCCTCGCCTGGTGCTTGATGGGCTGCTCGGCGTCGGAGGGAGGATCGTCCACGCCAGCGCATCCGATCGCGGCCGACTCGGGGCTCGATGCTGTCCCGGCCGACGCGACCTTCGAGGAGGTTCAGGAGGCGCCCGCCGGCGATGTGTCAACGGAAGCCGCAGTCGGCCCTGATGCTCTGGCGGACGCTCCCGTTCCCGGTGCCGATTGCACCAGTACCGTCGAGCGCCAATTTGCGTGTTGCACGTTCGTGGCCGTCAATGACTTCCGCATCAGCCAGGGGCTGCAAGCCCTGGCTTGGGATCCGAAGATCGCCGAAGCCGCAGCGTGGTATTCGCAATACATGGCGGACGCTGGCTTGCTCGAGCACGGGTTGGACGGGCGCATGGTGGGCATGCGCTTGTCGGACTTCGGTGTCGATTGGACCGCCGCCGGCGAGAACATCGCCCGCAACACAACCGACTCGTGGCAGCAATCCTGCGTTCAGGTGTTCGAGCAGTGGGACGGGTCGCCGTCGCACCACGCGTTGATGGTGACGCCGAAGTACACCGACGGCGCGGTGGGTGTGGCGAGGGGCGGAGGCTGGTGGTATGCGACGCTGAACGTGGTGGCGCACTGATCTGAAGAATGCTTGCTATCCGAGTGGGTTGGCCTGCCGGCTGCGCCACATCCGCCAGCAGAGCCACCCGCCGAGCAGCATCGACGATCCCCACACCAGCAAGGCGAGGACACGGACGACGGTGGCGAACGTGTCGCACCAGTTGAGCAGATGCCACTGGGTCAGGAGGGTTCCCCAGTCATGCTGCGGGTGGTCGCTGAACCCGACGAGGGGAAGGGCTTCCTTGTTGGCGTCGCCCATGTAGGTGGCCATTTCCCAAAGGCTGTAGCCGAGCCAGGCGCCGCCCACGGCGAAGCCGAAGAAGTCCCTTTGGCGAAGCAGCAGATAGAGTGCAGCCGCGGCCGGCATCAGAAGCTGCATGATCGAGCCGCCGAGGATCATGATGGTGCGACCGAACAACGAAAACACGATGTGGCCCATCTCGTGGAAAACCAGCGTGGTCCCTGCGAACCAGCTTCGATACATCGGGTCGAGCACGTGGCGGATGCCGGCGTACAGCAAGTAGGCCAGCAGGGGCAGGCGTAGCGGAGCACTGCGTCCCTCCGTCCATTCCTCCGCGTCGGACCGGAGTGACGCAAGGTATTCCAAGGTCGTCTCCCACATCACGCGTCCACGGTATCGCGCCAACCGCGGGTCGAACAAGGCTGGGGTTTGCGTGCGGTCGGGTGGCCTTGCCGCCCGCAAGACGCCGTTCCTACCGTCGAGGCATGTCGCGAGCGGTCATGGGGGAGCGGCCTGGTCTGAAGGGGATGCAGGCCCCCGGCAGGCAGACGTGTGTCCTCCGATTGCGCCCGCGGTCGAGGCCCCTGGACCGCCCGGCCGGTGCACGAGCGATGGGATGGCGCTTCCGGTGGCGAGCCTGCATCGTTGACACGCCGATTGCTGGATGCATCGGGCGCAGCCATACTGTCCGCGGGGCGTTGCCTTCGATGCTGTCCATCTCCTACCTGGTCGACCGTCTCCGCTACGAGAAATCCCGTGCGGACGAGCTGCGAGCCCTGCGCGCGGCGCTGCGAGAGGCCCTGGGCGAGTCGGAAGTCAGCTTCGAGGAGTCGGTGCTGGCCCGCGATCTCCGCGAGCTGCGACGCCGGATCATCCTCGCGCTCGGGCACGTCGAGGCTTGTCGCTCGTGCGCTCGCGGTCACCCCCTGCCGCATGGCAGATGGGATGGTGGACATTGTTGTGGCGGCGTGACCAGCCGTCTGTTCACCGCTGACGAGGTCGCGTCGCTCAAGGCAGCGGGCACGCGCTCTCGCCATCTGCGGGTTCCTGCCAATGACCACGCCGGCTGCGTGTTCCGCGGTGCGAAAGGATGCTCTCTCGACGCGGAGCATCGTCCCAACCTATGCGTGCGGTACACCTGCCCGGCGCTGAGACAAGAGCTTCGCGCCCGCGGCGATCTCGTCCAGATCGACTGCCTGGGGGACGAGCTGCTGCGCACCTTCCGCAAGTTCGTGGAGGCGAGGGAGCGCCGCCGAAACGACGAGGTGTTCGCGGATCTGCCGTCGCAGCCGTAGCATGAGCCTGGTTGGCGGCGGGCATCCGACCATGCGTGTCCGCCCTGGACAGCGGGATCGCCAGCACCCCATGCTCAACCATGCGCTCGCCCGGCGACGCATTCAGCGTGCGATGGTTGCACGGCCAGGGCCATGGACGAGAACAACGCGAGCCAGGATGCCGTTTCGCGTATGGCGTCGCACGTCTCCAGTCTCTGTCAAAAAGCCTATCGGGAACCCGACTCGTTGGGCTGAGGCATACCCGGTTCGTTCTTCGCCAGCGTCGCGGCGACGTCGGATCCGTTTGGAACCAGGGCCGACAGGACGCGCTCCCCCTGCGAGAGCGTCATGGACGGCACCCCGGTCGCGAGCATACCATCGGCCTAAGCGTGCTCGACGGCCTGTTGCCCGCGGGCAGCGAACTCTCATGCCGCCACCGTTCCGCCCTCCAGCGTCGTCGGACGACTACCAGAACGAGGCACTTCGCGTGCTCGGCGATCTGGTGGACAAGGCGCTGCCCGTGGCTGTGGCGGTCGGTCTGGTCGCCGTGGCCGGGTCGATGGTGCGCGCCGCTCACACCGGTTGGCGAACCCTGTTCTCGCTGCACGCCGTCCTCGTCGTGTCAGCCCTCGTGGTCTATTTGCTCCGCAAGAGGATCTCGCGCGCCGTGCTCGTGGGATCGCTCGTCGTGCTCGCCGCGGTCGATGGCATCGCGAACATGCTCACGTTCGGCCTTGCCACCAATGGCCTGCTGGTGCTCGGTTGCGCCTGCATCTTCGCCTCGCTCGCCTTCGGCAGGCGCGTTGGGGTCGCCGCGTTGGGGCTGGCGATCCTGGCCTGGTCCGCCGCAGGGATCGTGGTGACGACTGGGGTCTGGCTCCTGGCGCGCGATGTGGTCGAGCAGCTCTACTCCGGGTGGTCCTGGCTGTCGCAGATCGCGGCATCCTCCGTGTTCGTGTTCATGACGTTGACTGCGGCGCATGCGGTGCAGCGGCGCTTGCTCGAGTCCGTGCGCGACGAGGCCGCGCGGACCGCCGAGCTGATTCGAGCCAATGAGGCGTTGCGCCGCGCAGTGGAGGATCGCCAACGCGCCGAGGTCAATCTCGCAAACAAGGACCAGATGCTCCGTCTGATCGCCGAGCACACATCCGACGTGATGTTCGTGCAGGACATGAGCCTGCGGGTCGTCTACGTCAGCCCTTCGGTCACCAAGCTTTGCGGCTACACGCCCGAAGAGGTGATGGACACGACCATCGCGCAGCTCATGACCCCCGAGTCGCTCGAGCGTGCGATGCGCAGCTTCGGCGTCTATCTGGAGCGCGCCCGGTTGGGTGACGTCGACGTCCCCTTGATGGAGTACGAGTATGTTCGCAAGGACGGCACGCGGTTCTGGGGTGAGCTGCGCGTTCGCTTCATGCGCGGCTCCGGTGGTGAGATCACGGGGTCGCTCGGGATCCTGCGCGATGTAACCGATCGCAAGCGCGCAGAGGAAGAGAACGCGGAGCACGCCGAGCAGCAGCGTCAGGCGGAGAAGATGCGCGCGATCGGTCAGCTCGCGGGCGGCATCGCCCATGACTTCAACAACCAGCTCACCGGAATCCTCATGAGTGCGGACCTGGTCCGCAGGGGGATCGACCAGCGGCCCGACCTGCTGCGCTACATCGACTTCATCCGCACCGCCGCGACCCGGTCGGCCGAGCTCACTGCCAAGCTCCTAGCCTTTGCGCGCAAGGCCCCCATCGTCCCGGTGCCGGTCGATGTCCACGATGTCGTGGCGGAGGTGGTGGCCATCCTGGAGCGCAGCGTTGACAAGGCGATCGCGATCGATACGCGCCTGGAAGCGTCGCGCCACGTGTTGCTGGCGGACCCGGCGCAGCTACAGAACGCGCTGCTCAATATTGCCCTGAACGCGCGCGATGCGCTCGCCCAGGGCGGCACGATCGCGATTCACACGGAGACGCGCGTGCTCGACACACCCAGGCGGTTTTCGTCGGGGCTTACGGTGGCGGCGGGGCCCGTGCTGTGCCTGACCGTGCGCGACGACGGTGTCGGGATGGATGACGCCACCCGCGCCAGGATCTTCGAACCGTTCTTCACGACGCGCGCGAAAGGGCAGGGGACGGGGCTCGGCCTTGCGATGGTCTATGCGGCGGTCGAGAGCCTGGGAGGGGGCATCGACGTGATCTCCGCGCCGGGGGTGGGCACGTCCTTCTGTCTGTATCTGCCTCTTTCGCCAGAATCCGCGACGCCGGCCTCGACGCCCGCCACGGACCATGTCGTCGAGGGCCACGGCAGAGTGATGCTCGTGGAAGACGAGGACATCGTGCGCCAGGCCGTGCGGGAGATGCTCGGGCGCGCCGGCTATGATGTGGAGGTTTGCGAGGACGGGGAGGCGGCGATCCAGCGGATTTCACAGCCTGGTCCGGCTTGGACAGCGGTGGTGCTCGACCTGGTGCTGCCGAAACGTCCGGGCAGGGAAGTGCTCGCGCACCTGCGCAAGATCGCGCCGGCGCTGCCCGTGCTGGTGGTGTCCGGCTATTCGCATGAAAACAAACCGGCCGAGCTTGCCGACCGCGGGCCGACCGCGTTCGTTCAGAAGCCGTTTTCCGCGGCAAGGCTGACCAGCGAGCTTGCCCGCCTGGTGCGGAACGCACGCGGCGTTCAGACGCCCGACGCAGACCGGTGACGCGTTTTCGAAACGCCTGCGGCGGCCCCGCCGCACCCCGCTTGCGTCCGGGCCACGGCGGCGGCATGAATCGGTCATGAGCTACGGCTATCCCCAGGCAAAAGGCTACGATGCACCGTCGCAGGCCGCGATGGACGCGCGCGCGACGTTCATCGTGCGTACGTACAATCACCTGTTCGTTTCCCTCATCGCGTTTGCCGCGATCGAGTTCGGGCTGTTCCTGTCCGGGGCGGCCGAGGTTCTTGCGAGGTCGATGCTCGGCACGAGCTGGCTGCTCGTCATGGGCGCGTTCATGGTCGTGAGCTGGCTGGCGAGCCATGTCGCGCACCGATCGGAGTCGCTTGCCATGCAGTACCTGGCCCTGGCCGGATTCGTGGTGGCCGAGGCCGTCGTGTTCGTGCCGTTGCTGTACATCGCGGAAGCGTACGCGCCGGGGTCGGTCCGGAGCGCGGCGCTTGTGTCGTTCCTCGGGTTCGCGGGCCTCACGGGCATTGCGTTCTGGACGCGCAAGGACTTCTCCTTTCTCGGCGCAGTGCTTCGCTGGGGGGCGGTGGTGGCCCTGATCGCAATTGTGGCGGGGGTGGTGTTCGGCTTCGAGCTCGGCACGTTTTTCAGCGTGGCAATGGTGGCCTTCGCGGGCGGGGCGATTCTCTACGACACGTCCAACGTACTTCATCATTTCCCGCAAGACCGCTATGTCGCCGCGGCGCTTCAGTTGTTTGCCTCAGTGGCGCTGCTCTTCTGGTACGTGCTGCGCATCTTCCTCGGCGCGAGGCGGTGAGCGGCACCGGCAGCGCACCGCCGGTCACGCGGGCGCTGCTTATGGACATGCCCGGTCCGGACCCACGGAAGACGCCCCCTCAGGGCAAGCCAGACCGCGAATGGGCTTGACCGCCTCGGAAGAATGCCTCCTCACAGGCGGATGGGTGGGCTAGCGCGGGCGTCGGAAGCTGCCTGACGGCGTGATACAGGGCGATCTCGCAGGTTTCGGCTGAGCGAAAGCCGTAGGAGCTTCTGGTCACCAGTTTGAGCTTGGTGCTGAAGCCCTCGACGATACCGCTGCCAAGCTGCCTCTTGGCGCGGTAGTAGTTGAGAAGGATGGGCTCGTGACTGCCGCGCATCTTGGCGACCGTCTTGACCGGCTGATGCGGCTGCGCGCCGCTCTGGTTCCGTCCGTCAGATATGTGGCCCGGATGACTCGGGTGACGGAGCGCGGATCGCATGATCGATGCAACGCCTTGGGCAGACCGTGTTCATCGTGGCCCCAGGGCGGAGGCCCTCGTGTTGCCGGCGGAAGTTCTGGAAACGATCGAAGCGATCGTGCGGCTTCCGAGCACCGAGCAGCGTCTCGCCAAGAGAGGGCAAGCCGTCTTGCTGATGGCTGCCGCCGTGGGGACATCGGACATCGCGATGCTTGTCGGGGTCAACGAGCGCACCGTGCGCAAAGGGAAGAAGCGCTTCGCTTGCGAGTCGCCGATGGACAAGCATCCCGATGGCGCCTGCCATGCCCGTGCGTCGAGCATTCGAGTACAAGCGGCACGGCGCGCTGACGCTCATGGGTGCGTTGGATGTCCGGCGCGGAAAGGTTTGCGCAACATGGACCTGGGCGGGGCCGACTGGTGAGCATGAAGCCCGAAGCCGACGATCCTGTGATTCGCCCGGACAGCCACGACGACACCCCCACGCCCACGCCCACGACCCACGACCCACGCTCCACCCCTGACCCGCACGCGCACGCGCACGCGCACGCCCCTGATGGTGAGGCGCCCGGCGCGTTTCCCCATGACAAGCTCGACGCATACCGCATCGCCTGCGAGTTGGCCCCGCTCGCCACAGCGATTCGCGGAGAGTCGCGGCGAGCGTGCGGAAGTGGCCGCCGCCCGGGACCTGCTGCTCGCGATGGACATCGGCCCGCGGCACGACGCTGAGAAGCTCCAAGGCGTCGCGAGCCGCGTGTCGGCGATGCTGACCGGCTTGATGGAGCGGCTCAGCTAGACGGCAGTAGAACAATACAGCACGTGGGCGTGCGCGTGCGGGTGAGGAGTGTGGCGTGGCACGTGGAGCGTGGAGCGTGGAGGGTGAGGCGCGTGAGCCGTGCGGTCGTCACCAGGCGCGAGCCGACGCGGGGCGGGTGGCACGCGAGCTCGGTTGGTGCAGGTGGGGGAACGTCGGCGAGCAGCTTCGCCACGGAAACCCGGCCAAAACTTGCGGCGGACGGAACGAGTGCACCAAACGCGCAGGAGCTTGACGGCCCAAGCGGGGCTCTTGCAGGTCCAGAATTGCCGGTCGAAGTCCTCGACCATGAGGCAGGCGCGGAGGGCTGCAGGTTGAGCTTCAGCAGCTCCTGCCAGCGCACGATCTGATTGTAGGATAGCTGCAGCGCGCGCTCGCAGCGCTTGAGCTAGCCCGCCTGATCCACGGCCGCCCGAACGAACGTGATCTCGAGTCCGAGCAACGCGGCCGTCTGCTCTACCGTCATGCCGGAGGCAACCAGTCGCCTCGCGGCGTCCGCCAACCCTTCGGCCTTGCCTTTGGCCTCGCCTTCGGCCCTGCCTTCATCGCGCACATCATCGAGGCTGCCATATCCCGCGCGTTGCAGCAGGTTGCGAAGCGTCGCCTGCATCGCGGCTTCCCGATCGTAAAGCGCCTCGACCTTCACCGGATTGCGAAGCACACCCGGAGCCCGAAGCTCCTCACCCGGCAACGCCACCCGCATCGGCTTGCCCTGCTCGTACACCTCGACACGGCGCGGTCCGGCAAGACGCACCACCCACAGGTACTTCGTCCCTCCGCGGAGAAGGTCGTCAATCTTGGCCCGAAGCTCGGCTTCGTCCTGGCCGGTGTCGGCGTACTCCACGGCGAGCGGAGGCACGCCTTGGATCCATCCCGGCTCCGCCGGTACGTTGCCAACCGCGATGTCCGGAGCGCGCAGCGTACCCGGTTCCGGCGAGCAACCCGCGTCGACGCCCGCGTCGGCCACGTCAGGGTCGGTCGTGAGCACATTCGTGCCGACAGCCTTGGCGTTTGCATGCCGTCCGCCGGCCGGCAGCACGTAGATGGCATGACCGTCGGACAGCTCGTAGGGATCGCCGCAGCGGATCGAGTCGGCGCGGAACGGGCCGCGGGACCGCCTGGGTGCGGTGGGCATGCGACAAGTGTAGCGGGAGGATCGAGGGAGGGCCGGAGGGCAAAGGGGCTGCGTTCGGTCGGGCCTGGTTCGAAACGAAACGAAGCTGGTCGTGCCGGGTGACCATCACGCCCGCGAGCCACTGCCCACCGCCGGACTCGCCGCATGCACCCGCCGTGCGCGTGCAGGGGAGGGGTGGATCGTGGCACGTGGTAGCGGTGAAACGAAACCGGGATGGACCGGGCGCATCGCGACCGGGCATGCGGGGCGCAAGTCGGGCCGCGGTGCTATGCTCGCGAGGTGAGCCGCCCGCTGCCCGAGAGCTTGCGCTGGATTTTCTGGGACGTCGACTTCGATGCGCTCCGGCTCGACGAGCACGCGGACGCCATCCAGGCGAGAGTGCTGGAGTTCGGGCGTCTCGAAGACGTTCGGGCGATCTTGGCAATCTACGGCCCCGATCGCGTTCACCGCTTCTTTCGCGAGGTCGGGCACCCGCTGATCAGCCCTCGAACGCGCGCGTTTTGGCGCGCCTTCTTCCAAGCGGAGGACGAGCCATGGGCGACGCCCCCGGCCTTTCGGACGAGCAACGCCGTGCCCTGGATCGACTGAGCAAGCTGCCGATCCTTCGCAGCTTCTATCTGGCGGGCGGCACCGGCCTCGCCATTTGGCTGGCGCATCGTCGATCGGAGGATCTCGACTTCTTCAGCGGCACACCGAGCGTCGACCTCGACGCGGTCAAGCGGGCCGTCGTGACCTGTTTCGAGCGCGTCCAGGTCCGCGCGGAAACGGACGCCGCCCTGCACCTGCTTTGCGACGGTCTACCGATCGACTTCGTGCGCTATCCGTATCCTCCTCTCGACCCTCCGACCGAAGCATTCGGCGTGGCCGTCGCGGGCCTCCGAGACCTGGCGGTCATGAAGCTCGCCGCGATCGCGCGACGGGGTCTGCGCAGGGACTTCTGGGATCTGTACGAGGCATTGCAGCGCACAGGGCTTCCGCTCCGCGCCTGCGGCGAAGCATACGTCGAGCGGTTTGGGGTTTGGGAGGCGGACCTGTACCATGTGCTACGCGCCCTCACGTACTTCGACGACGCGGAGAAGGATCCCGTGTTCCCGCCTGGACTCGATCGGCAGACTTGGGAGTCGGTCAAGTCGTTTTTCCGCAAGGAAGCCCCGAAGCTCGTGAGCACGTGAGCGCCCTGACGCCGCCTCACCCCCGGCGTCCCGTTGCGCCGGGGCACGACGGGCACAGGGGTCCTGATGACGCCACGCCGCCCCGCCCGTCGTCGTCGCCCGCTCGGACCGTTACGCCCGCGACATGACGCTCGATCCATCGCAGAACACCCGTGGGCAAGTGCAGGGGGTTGCGCTGTTGGTGCTGTTGCTTGGCGCGAGGAGGACCGCAGGCAGGCCGGATCTGGGGCCCAAAGTACAAGAAGCGGTCAGACGAGCTCCCAGTACAGGTCGAGGTTCGTGTGCGTGGCCTTGTCGCCGGTGAGGAATCCGGCCTTGACCTTGTCGCCGATGCGGATGGGCTTCCGGTCGATCAGATAGCCCTTCACGATCGAGCACACGCCCTCCATCTTGACGTCGATCTGGTAGTAGGGCGTTTCGATTTCGAGGCCCGTGCCGCCGCGCTCGACATAGGTGTAAGCGTAGATGTAGCCCGTGGGATTCTTGATCTCCTCCCACACCATGCGGGAGTGGCAATCAGGGCAATCGGCACGGGGGGGAAGCCAGAGCTCACCCTTGCCGTGGTAGATGGGGCATTTCGGGTTGACGCACTTGGTGGCGAGCAGCTTGCCCTCTTTCAGGCCCTTGAAGTACGGCGTGAGCATCCCGTACGTGTGGAAGTGCGTTCCTTCTTTCCCGAAGCGGGGGAAGTGCAGGACCCAGGCGTCGTTCTTGACGTCGATCGTGGACGGGGTGGTGTTCAGCTTGACCTTCTCGCTCATCGCACACCTCCTACCAGGCCTTCTCGAGAACCGCGCAGGTCACGTGGCTGCCCACGCCCGCATGGGAGATCGCAAGGCCCCTCCTGGGATCCTTGAGCTGCAAGCTCTTCCAGTCGTCGGGCTTCTTCTTGCCGTAGCGCTCCCACATCTTCGGGTCGCCATGGAACTTGTCGTACTTGCCCTGGAGCTGCCAGAGCACCTCGCCCGCCTGGAAGATGCCCGTGGCGCCCACCGCGTGCATCGTGCCGAGCAACCCGCCGGACAGGTTCGACGGGCACTTGCCCTGCTTCCCGGTCTTCGGATTGGTGTGGTAGCACTCGCCGCTCCTGATGTAGTCCTGCTCCCGGCCGTACAGGGTCAAGCCTACGTCGCCATAGGTCTGCAGGTCGGAGATGGTGAACGCATCGTGGGTTTCGACGAGATCCAGATCCTCGATCGGGTTCTGGATGCCTGCCATGTTGTAGGCCCAGTACGCCGCGAAGCGCGTGGCCGCGAAGCTCTCGAAGCCGGGCCAGCGGCCGTCGTGCTTTTCCATGTCCTTCCACAGCTCGACGTAGTCCTCTTCCTTCTCGTGGGGAAGGAGCGGGAACTTCATTGGGCGGCGGTCGCCCGTGCGCAGCGTGTCGCTGCCGCCCGCCGCGTACAGCTTGACCGGCTTGTCCGTGAGCTGGTACGCGAGCTCCTCGGAGCACAGCAGCACTGCGGAGGCGCCCACGCTCATCGCGCAGCACTCGAGGAAGCGCAGGGGGTCGGACACGATGTCGCCCTGGAGAATTTCGTCGATCGTGTGCTTTCCGGGCTGCTGGGCGAACGGCGAGTAGTACGCGTTCAGGCGGTTCTTGACCGCGATCTCGGCGCGGATGCGCTCGTCGACGTGATACATCTCGCCGAAGCGCCGCGCCATGGGGGCGTAGTAGGAAGCGTAGTTGCGCGCCAGACGTGTCTCGAAGTCTTTGCAGGCAGCGCTGGCGATGTAGTAGTTGCCGGTCCACGTGATGACTTCATCCATGCGCTCCCAGCCGAGCACCAGGGTGCAATCGCTGTAGCCGGACGCGACCGTGCAAGCGCCTGACAGAAGCGTGTAGCCTCCGGTGGCGCCGCCGGTTTTCAGGCCCCAGTTGGGGAGCGGATTGAGGCCGAGGTAGTCGTGCACCTTCGCCTCGCACAGGAGCTGGTCCTGGAAGTGGTCGGCGAACTCGCCGTACGTGCACATGTTGATGAGCCCCTTGACCTCCAGCGGATCCTTCTTGAGGTCGTTCTCCTCGAGGAGCATCTTGAAGGCCATCATCGCGAGCTCGGAGATGTTCTTCTCCGGGTACTTCTTGCGGAAGTCCGTGGTGCCGAACGCCACCATGTAGACGGGACGCGACCACTTGGGCACTCTCAGGTTGCCCGGCGCCAGTTTGATCATGCTTCCCTCCTCATCGTTGGGGTGATGCGAGCCGACCGCGGCTCGTCGTGGGGACTGGTGTTCTAGAGGAGGTTCGACGCGAATGGAACGGCAATGTTGCCTCCTCCGAACGCCACGGGGCCGCCCCCCCGACTCAGCCCCGTTCTCGTGTGGATTCGCCCTGCCGACCCGTGCTTGAATGGGCGGGGTGCGAAGGGCGTCTTCTCGCAAGAAGTCGGCTCCGGCGAAAAGGCCGGGGATCCAAGCAAAGCCTCGCCGTGCGGAGCTCGAGGCGCAGCTCGCGCGCGCCCATCGCACGATCGACGCCTTGCAGGACGTTGCCCGTGCACTCGGTACGCCGACGGATTTGGATGAGCTGCTCGATCTGATCCTGGACAAGGCCAGGGAGCTGGTGGGCGCGGATCGGGCCACGCTGTATCTGCTGGAGGAGGGATCGCGGTACCTGGCGTCGAGCCACGTGGTGGGCGGGCGGGTGCAGACGATTCGGGTGCAGATCGGCGAGGGAATCGCCGGGACGGTGGCGCAGACGGGCAAGCCGATCCGCGTGGCGGATGCCTACCGCGACAAGCGCTTCAGCCGGGATTGGGACACGGTCACCGGCTATCGCACCCGATCCATTCTGGCCGTGCCCATGAAGATCCAGGGTGGGCAGCTCATCGGTGTGTTACAGGTGCTCAACAAGGCCGGCGGTGGCCCGTTCACGATGGACGATCAGCGCCTGCTGAGCGCGATGGCTACCCAGGCGGGCATCTCCATCGACAACACACGCCTGTACTGGTCCACCCTACAGAACAACGTGCAGCTACACCGCGTACGGCAGAAGCTCGAACGCAAGGTCGCGGACCTGAATCTGCTGTTCGACCTCGAGAGCGCGATGGTGCGGGCCTCCTCTCAGCACGACCTGGTACGCGAGATCCTGGTCCGCACCGTGCAGGCCACACGCACGCGCAAGGGCGAGGTAGCGGTCATGCATCCCGCCGACACACGTTGCACGCTGTATCGCGTGCAGGCCGACCACCCCGACATGCAGGTGCAGGACGCCGGGGTCGTCGACGGTCCGCTGGGCCGCTCCGCTCGCGAGGGTTGCACGGTGCGCGTCTGGGACGACACCGACACACGGCCCGGTCTGGCGATGCCCTTGCTGGGCGACGACGGCGTCGTGATCGGATCCCTGGGGCTGTTCGACCGGTTGGACGGCCGTCCGTTCTCCGACGACGACATGGAGCTGCTGCGTCTCGTGGCCGCGAATGCATCGACGGCGATCAACCTGCTTCGATCGCGGGAGGCAAACCAGCGCAACGATCGGATGTCGACGATCGGCACGCTGCTTTCCGGCGTGCTGCACGATCTGAAGGGGCCATTGACCGTGATCAGCGGCTACGTGCAGCTCATGGAGAGGACTGACGACCGAGATCAGCGCCGTCGCTACACGGAGCTCGTGCTCTCGCAGCTCGACAACGTCACGGCGATGCAGAAGGAAGTGTTGGCCTTCGCGAGGGGAGAGCGGAGCGTGTTCATGCGCCGGGTGTACCTGACCCAGTTCTTCGATGACCTGCGGGCGCAGATCGACAAGGAGCTGGAGGGCCGGCAAGTCGCGTTCGATCTGGTGCTCGAGGATCGCGGCACGGCCCGCTTCGACCAGGTCAAGATGCTGCGGGCGCTGCACAACCTGGTGCGCAACGCGCTCGAAGCAATGGGATCGCAGGGAGGGCGCCTTCGGATCGTGGTGTCGCGCGATGGCGCGGATCTGGTCCTCACGGTGAGCGATACGGGCCCCGGGATCCCCAAGGAGGTCGAAGGGCGTCTGTTCGAAACCTTCGTGACTGCGGGCAAGCAGGGAGGCACCGGCCTGGGTCTGGCGGTCGTCAAGAAGATCGTCGAGGAGCACGGCGGAACGATATCGGCGTCGTCGACGTCCCAGGGCGCGACCTTCACGATCCGGTTGCCCCAGGCAGGGTAGCGAGGGCGGCGGCGAGGCGGTGTGTCGAGCGCCGGGTGATCGTTTCGACCTAGCCTTCGCGATGCAGGATCCGGTCGACCGGCGGCGCTGCGATGCGTTCGTAGTGCGGGAATGTGCCGATGAGCGGGCGCGCGTAGCTCTTGAAAGCTTCCGACACGTCGGCGTCGCCCTCGAGATACTCCGCCGGCATGTGCTTGGTGTAGCGTGCCACCGTCTCGAGCGGCGTCAGGAAGTAGTCCACCGAATAGTCGCCCGTGCGGCGGATCGCCACAGAGCCGTCGACATTGTGCCAGACCGCGTACTGCACCGCCTTCTCGCCCACCTCGCGGGCCTCGTTGGCGTCGGCCGTGGACACCACTCCCAGGAACGAGCGCTGCAAGTAGCCGAAGGTGTCGCTGCGCACGCGCTTGATCTTGAGCTTGTTCTTGATGAGGTCGCCGAGTGCGTCGCCCAGCATGCCCGTACCCGATAGCTGCACGTTCCCGTGCGAATCGCGTTCGGTGCTGCCCCGCAGGCTCACCACCACCGGCTGCCCCGACGCATCCACGATGCCTTCGGACGCCGCGATGACGCAGCGACCGAACTGCTTGTAGACGCGGTCGACATCGGCGAGGAACTTGTCTTGGTCGAAGACGCGCTCCGGCACGTAAATGAGATGCGGGCCGTCGTCCGGGTACTTGCGGGCGAAGACCGACGCGGCGGTGAGGAAGCCGGCGTGACGCCCCATGACAACGCCGATGTAGACGCCGGGCAGGGCGTGGTTGTCGAGGTTGACGCCGGCGAAGGCCGCGGTGACGAACTTGGCGGCGGATCCGTAGCCGGGGCAGTGGTCGGTGACGAGCAGGTCGTTGTCGATCGTCTTGGGGATGTGGATGACGCGCAGCTCGTAACCGGCGCGGTTGGCGTTCTCATTGACAATGCGGCAGGTGTCCGCCGAGTCGTTCCCGCCACAGTAGAAGAAATACCGCACGTCGTGCGCCTTGAGCACGCGGAAAATCCTCTCGCAGTATTCCTCGTCGGGTTTGTCGCGTGTGGATCCCAGGCCGGCGCCCGGCGTGGCGGCGACCATCTCCAGGTTGTGCGTGGTGGCCTGCGACAGGTCGAGGAAGTCCTCTTTGACGATCCCGGACACACCGTGACGCGCCCCGTACACATGCGTGATGTGACCGAACTTGCGAGCCTCGAGCACCACGCCGATGAGGCTCTGATTGATGACGGCGGTGGGACCTCCGCCCTGTGCCACGACTGCCTTTCCCTCGATCTTGCCCATCTGTTTCCTTCTTTCGGGTTGGCCGGCGCACCGGTCGCTGGGCGACGTCACGCTCGGCATAGTTCCTAGCTGGCGCGGCGTAATGTAGAGCCAACCGCTCCCCATCCGTCAAGCCGCGCTCGGTGGGCACCTGCCGCGTCGGCCCGGCGGGCCACCCACCGTGAACGTGCGGCCCGCATTGACTTGGTCCTCTTGCTGTGCATAATGCGCTCCCCCTCTTGTCAGGAAGCAAACGGCCATGCGTAGCCATCCCAAGATCGCAGCCCTCGAAGAAGCCCAGCTTCGCTCCGACCTCGCCCCGATCCGCGTGGGCAACACCATCCGCGTCCACTACAAGATCGTGGAAGGCGAGAAGGAACGCATCCAGGTGTTTCAGGGCGTGGTGATTCGCAACAAGCGTGCGGGCGCCCGCAGCTCATTCACCGTCCGGAAAGTCAGCTTCGGCATCGGCGTCGAGCGCATCTTCCCGGCCCACAGCCCCTACATCGACAAGGTCGAAGTGGTGTCGACGGGGGTCGTGCGTCGATCGCGCCTGTACTACCTGCGCGACCTGTCAGGCAAGAAGGCGCGGATCCGCGCGCGCCGCGACGAGTAGGCCAGCCCTCGCTCTGGGGCGTTTCCCCTGGCGCAGCGGTGCTGCCGTCCCAGGATCATCCCCAAGGCTCGGTCCCGCATCCCATGCGGGCTGGGATTAGGTGTCTTCCCAGCCTCCGGGCAGCGGGGTGACGCGTCGGCGTGACGACCCCTGCAATGTCCTTCGCGAAATCCTTCCTTCCACGCTATCATGCGCCTGCGACACGATCACGTGTCGGCCATGACGCGAGGTTCTCTTCATGAGTGGATGCTGGCGATGCGGTGCACCGGTCAATCCGAATGACAAGTTCTGCGGCGTCTGCGCGGCTCCGTTGACCGGGGCGGCTGCAGGCCAACCTGCTGGCGCGCCTCCCGGATTCGGAGCGCCTCCACCCGCTGGGCCAGGATTCGGTCCGCCTCCTGCGCCCGCGGACGGGTTCGGCGCACCGGGGCCTGCTGGGCCGCCTGGGTTTGGAGCGCCGCCGCCGGCTGGGCCTGGGTTTGGAGCGCCGCCGCCGGCTGGGCCTGGGTTGGGAGCGCCGCCGCCGGCTGGGCCTGGGTTTGGAGCACCGCCGCCGGCTGGGCCTGGGTTTGGAGCGCCGCCGCCGGCTGGGCCTGGGTTTGGAGCACCGCCGCCGGCTGGGCCTGGGTTTGGAGCGCCGCCGCCGGCTGGGCCTGGGTTTGGAGCACCGCCGCCGGCTGGGCCTGGGTTTGGAGCACCGCCGCCGGCTGGGCCTGGGTTTGGAGCACCGCCGGCTGCTGGGCCTGCCGCTGGATTCGGACCCACCGATCCAGGTGGATTCGGCGGGCCGGCGCCATTCACGCCGCCAGGGGTGCAACCGGCGGCGCCGCCCTTTGGTCCTGCGCCCGGGCCGGCTCCGGCTTATGGTCCGCCGCCGAATCCAGGTGCCCCCATTCCGCTGCAGGAGATGAAGATCGCGGGCAGCGAGGCGTTCGAAGCCACGGCGTTTGCGCCGGAAGGTTCGCCGGGGTTGCCGCCTACCGGTGCGATGAGCCCATTCCCTTCGCCAGGGGCACCGCCTGCACCGCCACCGCCTAACTTTGGCGCGCCGCCTGGCTTTGGCGCGCCTGCGCCAGCCCAACCGGGCCTGGGTGTACAGGCCCCCCAGGCTGGTTTCGGCGCGCCTCCGCAACCTGCCCGTTACGGCGCTCCGGCTGACCCCCCGTCGCCGTCGCCAGCAGCGGTCGACGCGGTGGCGTCCACCGATCTCGCACACGGTGCAGCACGCGAGCTTCGCGCTTTCCTCTACAGCTTTCACAACGACCGAGCCGGAACGTTCTGGCCCATCTTCTCGGGCGCCACGTCGATCGGTCGCGCCGGCTCAGGGGAGCAGGTCGATATCGAGATCGCCGACCCAACGACGTCTTCGAAGCATTGCATTCTCACCTCGGATGCGGTCGGGCGTGTGACCATCACAGACACGGGGTCGACCAACGGGACGTTCGTCAACGATCAGGCGATCGGCTACCAGGGAACGGCAGAGCTGCGGGACGGAGACCGAATCCGGTTGGGAGGCTACAACGCCTCGATCCGTTTCGCGAACCGATAGCAGGCACCCGGAGCGGTTGAGCCGGACCCAAGCGGAGTGACAGACATGCGCATGCGATCTCTTCTCGTCGCCCTGTCGTTGCTGGCGGCCACGCTGCTCGTCGCGGCCGGTTCCCTCGCGGCGCCGATGGCGAAGATACTTCGGATCGACCCGCGAGCGAGCCTGACCGACGGCGGTCCCGTGCTCACGGTGGTGGTGGATCTGGTGCAGAGCAAGCGCATCTCCGAAGCGATTGCGGAGTGCGCGGCCATTTCCGGCGAGGCGCGCTGGGACTGCCAGTCCACGGCGTTGGAGAAGCCGAAGGCCCTCTTCACACCGTTCCCATATCCCGAGAAGAACGGGAACTTTCTGGTGACCGTCGACGGCGCCGCGTTTCCGACCAAGTTCGTCTCGGCAACACGTTGGGGCGACAACCTCAAGGTGCAGGACGTGGGCACGGCGTGGCTCATCATGATCGACGCTGGCGGATCGATGTCCAACCGCTTGTCCGAAGCCAAGGAGCTCGCCAAGGCCTTCATCAACTCGATGACCCCTGCGGACATTGTCGACATCATGGCGTTTGGCGGCACGCAGGTGGTCAAGGATTCCAAGTGGCTGACCTACGCGCAGCGAGGCGAGGCGACTGCCTTTGTCGACTCGATTGTGCTCTATCCGCCGTGGGGGCGCACTCGTCCGTTGAACAACATCATCCGAACGGGCGTGGCCGATGGCTTCAACACGTTGGGCAACATCGGCTCGAACATCCGCGTGCCGCTGCACCAAGCGCTGGTGGTGTTGTCGGACGGTTCTGCCGGCACCGACCCGCTGTCGAGCGAGGCGGGCGCCTTGACGTTGCAGCAGCACCTTTCGAAGGGCCGGTTCCCGGAGGACAACAGCGCGCTGCCCAAGACGCCCCTGCCGGTGATCTCGATCTTCATGCCACGATCGTCGCAGATCGAGGAGCTGTCTCAGAACGCCGAAGGCTTCATGCAGGCCCTGGCGAACCCCGACTACGGCGGCTTCTACACGATCGTGCGTCAGGGCCAGGCCGGGCGTGGCTCCAGGATCGTCGGCGCGGTGCGCGACCGCTTCAACGCGATGTACATCCTCAAGTTTCGCGTGTCGTGCATCGCGCCCAACGTGCAGCAGACCTTCCAGCTCGTCTTCGCCAATACCAAGCCGCCGATTGGGGGCGACGCCACGTTCAAGGACGTGCCCGTGGGGATCGACCCGACGACCTGGCCGCTGGACATCAACGTGGAGTACACGGCGGATCGCGCGAAGAAGAACCCTGTGGTGCCGGGCGGCTCCTTCAAGGTCTACGGCAATTTCTGCTGGGGTGGAGACAAGTCCCGGGCTGAAGTGTACTTCCTGCCCAAGAACCAGCCTGCCCCTGCCTCCGTCGAGGGGGGCGACATCGAGGCAGCCAAGCGCGCGCAGCAGCAGCTCATCGCCATGAACATGCGCGGCAAGGTCCTGGAGGCGTCGGACACCTTCGTGGAGTTCGAAGCGCCGGACAGTGAGAAGATCCTCTTGGGTACCGGCGACAAGGCCCAGGTGCGCCTGATTGTGTACGATAACAAGGCCAAGCGCACGAGCCCCGCGGACTCGGCGCATATCATCACGCTCAAGGGGGCGGAGAAGCCGTTCCCGATCTACTGGGTGGGAGGCGGCGCGTTCGCTTTCCTGATCGTGCTGCTGCTGGTCATCGCGATCGTGCGTGGAGGGGGTGGTGGCAAGCGTGCGCGCGCCAACGCCGCCCCTCCGCCGGCGCCTGTGGTGGCCGGGCAGCCGTACGGTGCACCTGGTCCCCAGCCCTACGGCGGAGCGCCCGGACCCGCGCCTCAGCCCTACGGCGGAGCGCCTGGACCGATGGCGCAGCCATATGGTGGATCTCCGCCGCCTGCTGCCGGGCAACCGTACGGCGGGGCGCCCGTGCAGCCCGCAGCGCCCGCAGCGCCGGCCGCGGATTTCATGTATGGCGGGAAGCCACCCCAGTATGGGCTGACGAGTGCTCAACCGTCGCCTGTCGCGGCGCCTCCGAGCCCCTACGGTGCGCAGCCCGCTCCCGCGGCGGGTGCAAGCCGTGCGGTGATCGCAGGTGCCGCCGGCACCTTCCCCATCGCGCCGGGGCAGGAGATCGCGGTCGGGCGGGATTCCGCGCGCTGTCAGGTCATCCTGCAGGAGCCCCGCGTCTCGGCCTACCACGCCGTGGTGCGCTTCGATGGCGCCCAGATCTACGTCCGCGACGAGGGGAGCAACAACGGTACCTTCCTCAACGGCAACCGCCTTGCGGCCGGTGTCATGACGCCGGTGCCCCCTGGATCGATGATCCGTTTCGGACCCGTCGAGTTTGTCGCCCGTCTGGAGTAGCCTCGGCCGGCGATGCCCGAGTCGGCGCCCTCTCCTGCCAGAGTCGTCATGGAAGTCGCTCACCGCAGCGACCCGGGGCGCGATCCCGACAAGCAGATCAACGAGGATGCGTGCGCCTACGCGGAGGTTCCGATGGGGCATCTGCTCGTGGTCTGCGACGGCATGGGCGGGCACATGTCGGGCCGGGAAGCCAGCACGCGCGCGGTGCACACGATCCTGCACGACATGTCGTTAGCGCAACCCGGGTCGGCGTCGCCCTGCATGGCGTTGAAGTCGTCGATCGAGCATGCTGGGCGTGTGGTCTTCGACCTGGGCGGGCCAGGGCAGAACCTGCTGCGCCCGGGATCGACGTGTGTCGCCCTGCTCGTGCATACGGCCGGTGTGGATCCGGCTCATGTGGGCGACAGCCGCGCGTACCTGGTGCGCGGGGGACAGATCACGGCCATCACGCGCGATCACTCGATGGTTAGGCAAATGGTCGACGCGGGGGTGCTGTCTGCGGAAGACGCCATGCGGCATCCCGACGCAAACAAGATCACGCGTGCGCTGGGGATGCAGCCCACCGTGGAAGTCGAAGTGCGGGCGTCGCCTCTGCCGATCGAGCGCGGCGACATCTTCCTGCTGTGCTCCGACGGCCTTTCGGACCTGGTGCTTCCCAACGAGATGCTCGTTGTGCTTCAGCACGCTCTGAGCGCAGCGGGGCTCGAGCATGCCTGCGAGCATCTGGTGGCCCTGGCGAACCATCGCGGCGGCCACGACAACATTTCTGTCGTGCTCGGCAGGGTCGTGGAAGCACCGGAGATGCGCGCGGCACCGGTTACCGTGATCGGGGCGCCGGATCCGGTGGGCATGGCGCCGCCGATGACCATGCCCGACCTGCGAGCGATCCCGAACCTGCCGGGCGGGATGGAAGGCAGCGGGTTGCATCCCACGGTGGTCGACGACGGCACGGCAGGGATCATGGCGCGCGGTGCGCTGGCATCAGGCCGGGTGCATCCTTCGTCGGTCCCGGTGAGCGGTCCCGAGGAAGAGGCCGACGACGACGGGGTTCGAAGGCGTCGCTTGTGGATCGCCGTTGGCGCGGCGCTCGTGGTGCTGGGCTTGTTGCTCGTGATTGCGTCGTTGTGGTGGGCGCTCTCAGCGGGATCGTCTCGTTTCGACGACACCGGTGCCGGCACCCGTTTCGCTTGTCGTCCGACGCAGCCCGGCCTTCCGTTGCCCGATGAGTTGCCTGCGCGCGGGCCTTTCGTCGAGCAGATGTGCTTCCCCCTTACCCTACGAGTCGACTCATGATCCCAGGCTTCGGCAAGCAGACGATCGTTATCGGCAGCGCACCCGGTTGTGACATCGTGCTGAGCGGTCCAGGGGTGGCGCCCGAGCACGCGAGCATTGTCCTCCAGAACGGTCAGCTCGTGTTCGTGGATGGCGGCGCGGGGCCGTCGTTTTCGGGCGGTCAGCCGGTGCCGCCGCGCGGGAGCGTGCCCTTCGATCTGCGCACGCCGTTCGCCTGCGGCCAGGTGCCGGTGCCGCTGACCCACCCTGCGATCGCCTTGATGCTGATGGAACGGGGCGCGGTCGCCGCACCCCCTGGGCACATCATTGTTGGGCGCGACCCGGCCAAGGCCACCATTGCGATCCGGCATGCTTCGGTGTCGTCGCGCCACGCCACCGTGATGCTGGACCGGATGATGATCGTCGACGAACAGTCGACGAGCGGTACCTATCTAGGTTCGGGCCGACTGCAGCCGGGGGTGCCATCGCCTCTCGACCCGAACGGCGTCGTGGCGTTCGGTCCGGTGGTCGTTCCGGTGCCGCTGCTGGTTCAACTTGCGCATGCGCTGGGGGGGCAGCCGGCGCAGCCTCAGGTGCCTGCCCAGGCGGCCGCGCCCATGGTGTCCATGGCGGCCATGCCCGCGCCGCAGCCACAGCCGTCACATCCATCGATCCAGTCTGCGGCGTCGGGCCCCGGCGCGCCGGGCGGCAAGAAGCACCGCACGGTGCTCGGCAATCTCGACGTGGGCAAGCCTTTCCTGACCATCGGCCGAACGCCGGACAACGACCTGGTCGTGCCGCACCCGCAGGTGTCGAGCCGCCACGCGGTGTTGATTCGCGAGGGTGCCAGCCTGTTCATCGAGGACCGCGGCAGCGCCAACGGTACGTTCGTGCGAGGCCAGCGCATTCCGCCGGGGCGTCGTGTCCCCGTGCAGGACGGCGAGAAGATCTACATCGGGCCGATGCCGGTGCAGATCAGCCAGCCCGGCGGGCAGGGTGCCGGCCAGCTCATCGTGCCCGACGTGAGCCAGTGGCAGGGCCGCCCGCTCTACGAGATCGAGGCCTGGGAGCTGTACCTCGAAGTGCCCGATCGCGACAACCCGTCCGCGTCGAAGGTGCTGCTCGACAAGATCAGCTTCAAGGCGCTGCCGGGCGACATGATCGCGCTCATGGGACCGTCGGGTGCTGGAAAGACGACGTTGCTGCTGGCGCTCAACGGTTATCTGCCGCCGACGTCGGGGCTGGTGCGGGTCAACGGCGAGAACCTGTACGCCATCTACGACAACTTGCGCGGATCCATCGGCTATGTCCCGCAGGACGACATCGTGCATCCAGAGCTTACGGTGTTCGAGGCGGTTCGTTACTCGGCCAAGTTCCGTCTGCCGCCAGACTACTCCGACGAAGAGATCGACCGGCGGGTGGATGCGACGCTGGCGCAGCTCGGGTTGGAGGGGGTTCGCAACCTCCAGATCGGAAAGCCGGAGAAGAAGATCCTGTCCGGTGGGCAGCGCAAGCGCGTGAACATCGCGCTGGAGCTGGTGACCGATCCCGTCATTCTCTTCCTCGACGAGCCGACGAGCGGTCTGGCGGCCGACGACACGACGGCGCTCATCAATCTGCTGCACGACCTGGCGAAGTCGACCGGCAAGACGATCATCATGACGATCCACCAGCCGGCGAAGGACGAGTTCGAGAAATTCAACCTGGCGCTGATCATGGGCTACGGCGGCGTGCCGATGTTCTTCGGGCCGACGAAGCCGGATGCGTATCAGTTCTTCGGGTCGTACCTGGAGCGGATGGGCAAGCCGAACACGATCGACAACCCGCGCGACATGTTCGACGTGCTCAACCAGCGTGAGCAGCCGATCTTTGAGCAGATGAGGGCGCAGAACCCGTCGACGCCACGGGGAGCTGCGCGCAACTACGCGGCCAAGCTCTGGGAGGCGGAGTATCGGGCGAGCCCGGTGTTCCAGAAGATGTACGCGCCGCCGAGGGCGGTGGGGGCGGGAGCGGGGCAGGGCTACATCCCGCCGAGCGCGCCCAAGACCACGGGACAGCTTCGCCTCCTGATCTCCCGCTACCTGAAGGTCAAGCTCCGAGACGTCAGCGGTACGGCGATCATGTTCGCGCAGGCGCCGATCATCGGCGTTCTGCTGGCGCTCGTGTTCGGGGGACAGAAGCCGGCCATCCCCTACTGGTGCCTTGGCGCCCTGCAGGAGCTGGCCCGCCGTGGCGGCGGACAGGGATCCATGGGCGACCTGCTCAACAACATGGCCATGACCCGCGACAACTCCGGCCCCGCTTTCTTCCTCGTGGTGGCTGCCGCGTGGTTCGGCACGTCGAACGCGGCCCGCGAGATCGTCAGCGAGCGCGCGATCTACCTCCGAGAACGCATGGTCAACCTCAAGCTGTTCAACTACGTGTTCTCGAAGTACCTGTTGCTCTGCTTTTTCCTTGCGATCCAGTGCGCCGTGCTGCTTGGGATCGTGTTCTTCTCTCTCGGCTTCAGCGCCGGAATCGCGGGCTTCGCAGTCGAGTACGCCAACCTCGTGGCGGTCGGATTCGTCGCCACGGCCCTCGGCTTGCTGCTGTCCACCGCGGTGACGTCGACCGAGGCTGCGATGGCGCTCACGCCCATCGTGCTGCTCCCTCAGATCGTGCTCGGCGGGCTCATGGTGCCGATGACAACCAACTCGCTGCTCCAGTGGCCGATGATGCTGATGCCCGTGCGGTGGGGATTCCAGGGGGTTGTCGCGCGAGAGCGCATCGCGATTGCCAGGGACCCGGCGTGGGTGATCGACCTGAAAAGGCCGGACCTGACGAGCCCTGCTGACTTCGTGGAGGCGGGAAGGTTCAAGTGCGCCACGGCCCAGATTGCCAGCGATACCTTCAACGGCGCGTGGGGCTTCACCAACTACGACCAAGTCTGGTTGCCGTTCGCCGTGATGGGCGTGATGACGGCAATCACGCTCGCGTTGTTGCTCATCATCCTCAAGCGGCGCGATCCAGTGTGATCCGTCTTGTCGGCCGGAGCGAAGGCGGGGCGGGCCAGCGGATAGAAGCTCGCGAACGCGCGACCTGCCAGGCGCTGGTGCCCATTGCGGCGACCGCAGCCTGTCGTGGCGATGTCAGCCTTGCTGGGTTGACGACGAGCTGGCGGTGGTCGCAGTCGGCTACCGGGCTGGAGGCAGGACGCCGCCGGTGTTCGAATCGGGTGGTGGCGGAGCGTGTTGCGCAGGCGGAGCCGCTGGCATGACGGGTGCCCCGAACATGGCTGGAAACGTCTCGCGCAGGTAGGCATCGGGGTCGAGCATCCGCTGGGTGCGGTACAGGACGCGGGCGAGCGTCACCGCCTGGCGCGCGTCGAGCTCCCTTGCCCAGCGCCACCATTTCGCGCCGGCGTAACGGGGGCCCAGAACGTTGCGTTTCCAACTTTCCGCGAACCGTTCGAAGAAGCGTTTGCGTCCCAGGCGCGGCTCGAACAGCAGATGATGCATGTCGTACCGGGACCAGTCGTGCTCCAGCAGGCGCGGCTTGCAGCGTCGGAACAGCTCGGTGCCGGGCAGAGGCGTGAGGATCGTGTAGCCTGCCCGGTTCAGCCCGAGCCGGTCCACGAGCGCCCACATCGCCTCGAAATCGTCTTCGGCCCAGTCCGGGTCGACGACGAAGTTGCCCGTGACGCCGTAGCCGAAGGATCGTGCCACGGCGACGCCCTCCTCCATGGCCTCGATGCTCATGTCTTTCTGCAGGGCGCGGAGCTGTTCCGCGCGGGGCGCCTCGAAGCCGAAGAAGATGTCGAACAGCCGCGCGAAGGGGCGCCAGGCTTCCAGCAGGGTCGGGTGCTTCGCCACGGTGTCGAGACGGGTCTGCACGAGCACCCAGTCCTTGCGGATGCCGCGTCGTGTCAGCTCGCGGGCGAGCTCTGCGCTCCGGTCGTACGGATACCAGAAGAGGTCGTCGACCACGAAGACGTTGTCTCCGACGGATTGGAAGTCGCGGCAGACGGCGTCGATGGAACGGCAGCGGAAGGTCCGCCCGCAGAAGGCCCAGACCGAGCAGAACGAGCAGCGATAGGGGCAGCCGCGCGCGGTCTCGACCGCCCACAGGGGCATCTTGTGGACACATGCGTAGTGGTTGCGGTGGCGGGCGACGAGATGCCGCGCGGGCAGGGGCACGAGGTCGATCGACTCGCGGACAGGCGGACCGGCGGCGTCGCAGCCTGGGACGACGAAGCCGGGCACGAGGTCCAGCGGCAGATGATGCTCCAAGGCGCGGACCAGGGACGGGAAGGCCTGCTCGCCATCGCCGACGCAGACGAGATCGACGGGGTGGTAGGCGAAGGTGGAAGGGGTCATCGCGGCGGCGTGGCCGCCCAGCACGATGGCAGCCCGCGGTGCGGCGCGCTTGACGCTGTGAGCGAGCGAGATGGCCGATGGGATATCGACGGCATGGGCGCAGGTGATGCCGACGATGTCGGGCGGATCCGCGCGCAAGGAGCCTGCGATGCCGGGGGCGAAGCGCAAGTCGACGATGCGGACCCGGTGCCCCTGGTCGAGCAGGGCAGCGGCGATGTACTCGAGCCCGAGGGGTTCGACGCGGAAGAACGGCCCGAGGCCGAATCGCTCGTTGGGCGACACCGGGCGGAGCAGCAGGACATGCATCGGAGGGGGCGACGGTAGCGATGGTGCAGGGGGAAGGCAACGTGGGCCTGGCGGGTGTCGGTGGAGGATGGCGGGCTGCGGGTGGGAGGCCAGCGAGCGAGGCTGCGTGCTGGAGCGGGGGACGGGCTGGAAAGCAGAGGGTTATGTCGCGGGGTTTTGGGTGACGCGTTCGACGCGTTGCGAAGATCGGACGCATCGTGGTCATGGATAAGACATTGAACGGAAGCAAACAATCTGAACCCAAGGCCGTTCGAACATCTAACACGCGCGTTGGCGCTTGTGCCGGGTGGGCTTGTATCCGCGCCTATTTCAAAGGTTCTTGCGCGAATCGTTCCGGTGGCACGACGGCTGCTTAGAAACCATGCAGGAGGATACGCATGAAGAGCTGGGTCGTCGCTTCCGTTGTCGCTGCCGCCACCGCTTTCGCCTCGTTGGCCAGTGCCGGCTACTACGCCGTACACGTTCACGGCCGCGGACAGAACGACTGGACCGATACGATGTACGGCACCTCCACGTACACCGCTGTCAAGTGCAACTACAACGGGACGACCCAGACCCTTGCGACGGCGAACGCCACGGTACGCTCCTGCCTGCAGACCTACTGCACCGGCTCGAACTCCTGCATCATCGTGGCCTACAGCAATGGCGCCCACCAGGTCGGCTACACGCAAGCCTACTATCCCAGCACCATCACCAACCTCGTGTATGTGGAAGATGGGGGCGGTGCTGCGGGTGGTTCCGAGCTCACCGACGTGGCGGAGCCGGTCCAGAGCTTCATCGACTGGTTCTCCTCCAACGAGCCCTGGTTTCAGGTCTACTACGGATCGGGTGCTGACGCCGCGCTGCACGTGAGCACCGCGCGGTCGGCGTACAACCACAACCTCAACAACGGCAAGAGCACCTATCACATTGTCGGCAACACCAACGCGTTCAACTGGATCTGGTATTTCACCGCGGGCATTCTGCCCGGCGATGACGACGGCGTGGTAGCGTTCCACTCGGCCTTCGGGTGTGTGAATTCGGGCTCGCAGAGCAGTAGCTGCACCAAGTGGACCGGGCACAAGGCGGACACGTACTGCGACTCCGACGCCATCATGGGCTCGACCGACCATTTCGACATGGACTACTACGCATCCTGGTGCTACTGAGCCCATCCCGACATGAGCGCAACCGCCCAGAAGCCGACAAGGTCTTGGCTGCTGGCGTTGCCTGTACTGGCCGCGATCGCGGTCTACGCGGTCTGGTCGTCTTCCCACCGCTCCGCGCCCCAGCCAAGCGTCGTCGTCAAGGCTGACCAACGTCACGCCGACCCGGCCGCCGACCGCCGTTCTTCCGGCCCGCTGCTCGCCCCCGCCGATTCCCCTGCAGACCGAGGCCGCGGCATGGTCGGCGACCCGGAAGCCGCGGCCCAGGACCAGGTCCGCAAAGCCATGCAGAAGGAAAGGCGGGCTTCGATGGTGGCCGACGCCCTCGAGCTCAACCGGTTCCCGCCCGATTCCCGTCCCTTGACCAGGGACATGACCGATGTGCTGTCGCCGAATCGCCGTCAGGAGACGCCGCTGCCGGTGCGAGTGCCCGGCAAGCGGGGAGAGCGGTTGAACGACGACGAGGTGCCCTATTTCTTATTCACGGGCAAGAAGCACAGCATCTCCCAGGGAGAGCCCCTCGAGGCGACCATCGAGTTCTTTCGCAAGCGTCCCGACCCGTCGGCCCAGCCGGACCGCATCCCTGCACAGCAGCTCACCTGTCGTCTGATGCGTTATGGGCAGCCCGAATTCGTTCCGGTCGTCGACGTGCCCTTGAACGACGATGGCGCCAACGGCGATGAAGTGGCCGGCGACCTGATCTACTCGGTCGTCTTCGACCCGACATCCATCGACGCGCTCCGGGCGTACAACGGATACATCCAGCTCGAGGCGCAGTTCTCGCTCGCGTCCGTGCCGGCGCCCGTGCGGGCGGTGCTGATGTTCGAGCTTGCGGCGGTGCCGCCGGCGCGCTTCGCCGGCGTGCTGCGCGAAGAGCTGACCGCCGACGGCCTGGTGATTCACATGGGGGTCGACGTGGTCCGTGCGGGATACTATTTCGTGCAAGGGCTGCTGTTCGACAGCCAGGGCAATCCGATTGGATTCGCGGTGCATCGGGAAACCTGGCAAGCCGGGCGGCAGGACGCGCCGCTGCTCTTCTTCGGCCTGCTCTTCCACGAGGCCCATGCGTCAGGCCCCTACGTATTCAAGACCGTGACCGGCACCCGCCTCCCTGACGATGGTGAGCCGGTCAAGACAGACATTCCGATGTGGACCGGCGAATACAGAACTCGTGCGTACAGCCTCGACCGTTTCTCCGACCGTGAGTGGGAGTCGGACCAGAAGGCACGGCTCATCGAGAATCTCCAGCAGCTCGCGGATGAGAATCCGGACAAGATCCCGGTTCCCCCGGATGGCACCGGCGTGGCGGCGCATCCTCGTCCTTCGAGCAAGTAGGCCCGGGCGGTGTCCATGCGACGGTTCACCCTGGCGGCATCCGGTGAGCCGTCCGCGACAAGGACCGGGCTACCCGCGACCCGGAAGTTGGCGTAGGCTGGCAGGATGGGTGCTGCCGGCGGAAATGGTCTGCGGCTCCGGTGTGGTGCCGTGTTGTTGATTGAGGTCGCGCGGCCTCGGGCGGGCGCGGGGCTGCTGTCGTGGATTCAGCAGAGGGACCATTTTCTCGACACCATGGCGCCGGCCGTGGGCCGGCCCTTGCGACAGGTCGCCTGGACGAACCGCACGGCGAACGATCGGGCGGAGTCTGGTCCGTGACGCGCGCCGATACGGTCGCATCGGCCACGCTTCGTGCGCTGTTGGCGCCGCGCCGGGCGATTCCCCTGCTGCTGGTCGGATCGACGCTCCTTGTGTCGGAGTGGTTCACGACTCGTTCGTGGCCCGCGGTGGGCGTGGATCTGGGGTTGTTCCTGGCCTTCTGTGCGATTGCGCCTGGCGCATGGCGCTGGCTGTGCGCCGGCGAGTCCCGAGGCGTCCGTGCGCTCGCCACCCATGCCGCGTACGTCGTGGTGGTCGCGCTCACCGTGGGGCTGCTGGGCCTGGCCCTGCCGCCTGTGTTCGGCTCGGCCTGGACCTACGTCGTCGAGCCGTCGTCTTTCGGCATGCTGCTGGTGCTGTTCCTGGTGGGCGGGTGGGGGCTGGGGCGGGACATCGAGCTCGAGCGCGGGTACACATCGGAGCGAAGGCGGGCCGAGCGGATGGCCCTGGAGGCGGAGCGCGCACAGGTTCTGGCGTTGCGCGCCCAGCTCGATCCGCATTTCCTGTTCAACACCCTCAACGCGATTGCCGAGTGGTGTCGCGAGAATCCGGCCGTCGCCGAGGCCGCCACGCTTCAGCTCGCCTCGACGATGCGCATGGTTCTCGACGGCATCCAGCGTCCGACATGGCCCCTGGCTCGCGAGCTCGACCTGTTGCGATCGTTGATGAAGCTGTACCAGGTTCGCGACAGCGATCGGTACGTGCTCGAGGAGCACATCCCCGACCCGGTTCCCGACCTGCCTGTTGCGCCCATGCTGCTGCTGCCCCTGCTCGAGAATGCGATCACCCACGGTCCTGCGGCCGGGCATGGCGGCGCGGTGAAGCTGCGGGTGGTGGAGCACCGGCATGTTGTCCTGGTGGAGATCGTCAATCCGGGTCGGTTCGGGGGGCGTCGCGCCGGGGGCCAGGGCATCGCCATCGTGGAGCGGAGGCTGTCGCTGACCTACGGAAGCGACGCCGTGTTGCGCATTGCGGGAGAAGGCGACTGCACGGTAGCGCGGGTGGAGTTGCCGCGTGGGGCGGAGAGACAAGGTTCGGCGTAGGGGCTCGGGAGGGATGGGAGGAAGGGGATGGCGCGGGGGGGCCGACCGAGTCTGTGCGAACCACGCCGGCTCCTCCGACAATACGGTCGACAGCACCGCAAAGCGGAGGTGATCTCCTACCGCGACCGCGCGAGAGACGAAACTCCCATCACACCCGCCCGATGCGAATCGTGGGGACGAACGCGATGCTCGTTGTTCGGTGTCCAAACAGACGAGCCGCGGTGGATGCTCGACCCGGGCTGCAGACTGCGAGCTCGCGGAATCGTGCTCTGCGTCCGACCGACGACACGCTCCGCGCTCATGCGGAGTGGGGGTCGCGGCCCATGCGCCGTATCCACGGCATCGTCTCCGGCGTTGCACCTTTGCAAGCCCGGGGCCCGCAGGTCGGCAACGTCAGCGGTGGGTGCCCCGTGCCACGACGATTCCCGCCGCTTCGCGCGCCTCGGCCATCACCTGGCGAGCCACTTCTCTCGCGCGCTTCGCTCCTTGCTCGAGCACTCCTTCGACATAGCCGGCGTCCGCCGCAATGCGGGCGCGACGCTCGGTGGCCGGGGTGAACCGTTCGATATAGGCTTTGCAGATTCGCTGCTTGATCTCGCCGTAGCCCACGCCCCCTCTTGTGTACACCGGCTCGAACTCCGCGGCCTCCGCGGGAGCGATCGCTCGGTACAGCGTCATCAGCGTGTCCTGGGGATCCTTGGGATCCTCCACTGTCTTGCTGTCCGTCTTGATCGGCGCGAAGTACGTGCGGAAGATCTTCTTCTCCGTCAGCCCCTCGGGCAAGAAGATGGGAATCGTGTTATGGTAGCTCTTGCTCATCTTCGCGCCATCGATCCCAGGAAGCGTTGGCGCCGGAGAGAATCGCCATTCGGGACGCGGGAATACCTCTTTGCCGAACGCGGCGTTGAAGCTCTGGGCCATGTCCTGAGCCATCTCCACGTGCTGCTGCTGGTCCTTGCCCACCGGCACCACGGTGCTCCGGTAGATGAGGATGTCCGCGGCCATCAGCACGGGGTAGTTGAAAAGGCCCATGCTGGGCTCGATCCCGCGTGCGACCTTGTCCTTGTAGCTGTGAGCCCGCTCCAGCAGACCCTTGCCCACGCAGCAGCTCAGCAGCCACGTCAGCTCGCAGACCTCCGGGACGTCGGATTGACGAAAGAACGTTGCCTTGTTCGGATCGAGCCCGAGGGCCAGATAGTCGAGGGCCACGTCGCGCGTCAGCTCCCGCAACCTGGCCGCGTCGTGGATCGTGGTCAGCGAGTGGTAGTTGGCGATGAAGTAGAAGGCATCTTCAGGACGGCCCGTCGTATTCTGCAACTGGATGTGCTGCTCGATGGCGCCGTAGAAGTTGCCGAGGTGGAGCGTGCCGCTGGGCTGAACACCGGAAAGAATGCGCATCTCGAGGGAGCGCGAGTCTAGCCGCCGGGCTTGCCCCATGCGAGCAGAATTTCGACCGGCCGGCCTCGCGCGAGGCTATCCTCTCGGGGCACTCCGCTCGCGAGGACGACCGACGTGGCCACACGCACGCTCAAGGTACTCGCCGCCGACGACGAGATGATGGCTCGCAAGAGGGTCGCCCGGATGCTTTCGAGCATGGATGGAGTGGAGCTGGTGGCGACCTGCGCCAGCGGAGACGAGGCGCTGCGGCAGCTCGAAGATCGCGACATCGACGTCGCGGTGTTGGATATCCGGATGCCGGGACGCACCGGACTGGAGCTGTCCGAGGTGGCCGCCGAGCTCGGTGTCGAGGTCATCTTCGCGACCGCGCACACCGACCACGCGGTCGACGCCTTCGATCGAGGGGTCGTGGACTACGTGGTGAAGCCCGTGGAGGCGCCACGCCTGGCGGTTGCGTTGGAGCGCGCGCGACAGCGCATCCTTTCGGCGGAAGCCAACCGCGCGGCCGCCCCAGCTTCCGTCGACAGACTCGCGGTTCCCGTGCGCGGCGAGATCCGGCTCGTCGACCCCAAATACATCTCGCACGCGGAGCTGGAAGGTGAGCTGGTGCGTCTGTGGGTCGGCGGGGAAGGCCTATGGATCGACGAGTCGTTACAGGAGCTGGAGCGGCGCCTGCCTACCGGCAGCTTCGAGCGGGTCCATCGCCGCGCCGTGATCAACCTGGCTCGGGTGGACCGGCTCCGACCGCTGCCGACCGGCGGCTACACGGCCGTCACCTTCGACGGCCACGAAGTGCCCGTGTCGAGACAAGCCGCGCGAGGATTGCGACGGCGGCTCCGCATCGGCTAGTTCCGTCCGTCAGAAATCTGGCCCGGATGACTCGGGTGACGTGCCGCGGATCGCATGATCGATGCAACGCCTTGGGCAGACCGTGTTCATCGTGGCCCCAGGGCGGAGGCCCTCGTGTTGCTGGCGGAAGTTCTGGAAAAGATCGAAGCGATCGTGCGGCTTCCGAGCACCGAGCAGCGTGTCGCCAACAGAGGGCAAGCCGTCTTGCTGATGGCTGCCGCCGGGGGGACATCGGACACCGCGATGCTTGTCGGGGTCAACGAGCGCACAGTGCGCAAAGGGAAGAACGAAGCTGCTCGACGTCGCGGCAACCTGTTCGCCGCACGGACGGGGGCACATCGTGTGCGACAAGCTGTTCGCACACAACACCGATGACGTTCAAGACTGGTTCGACGAGCATCCGCGATTCGCCCGGACAGCCACGACGACACCCCCCACGCCCACGACCCACGACCCACCCCTGACCCGCACGCGCACGCGCACGCCCCCGATGGTGAGGCGCCCGGCGCGTTTGCCCATGACAAGCTCGACGCTTACCGCATCGCCTGCGAGCTGGCCGCGCTCGCCAACAAGATCGCGGCAAAGATTCCGCGCGGTCCTCGCAACATCGCCGATCCCCTTCTGCGGTCTGCGTCGAAACCTGTCCTGTTGCTCGCGGAAGGAGGATTGAGCGGCTCAGATAGAAGGCAGTACAACAATACGGCACGTGGGCGTGCGCGTGCGCGTGCGGGTGAGGAGTGTGGCGTGGCACGTGGAGCGTGGAGGGTGGAGCGTGGAGCGTGGAGCGTGGCACGTGGAGCGTGGCACGTGGAGCGTGGGGCGCGTGAGCCGTGCGGTTGTCACCAGGCGCGAGCCGACGCGGGGCGGGTGGGCACGCGAGCTTGGTTGGTGCAGGTGGGGGAGCGTGGGCGAGCAGCTTCGCCACGAAAACCCGGCCAGAACTTGCGGCGGACGGAACTAGCCCGTTCCGCGATGCCGCAGGCGGCACGGCATCGCGGCCGCTCGGGTACGCTTCGCGACCGCTCGGGTCGGGCTTCCGACCGTTCGGGCCGTCTCAATGCGACCAGGTTCCGCGCCGATGCCAGCCTTGGGGCATGACACCCACGCAATCATCGACGGTTCGTATCCCCAGTCCCGCCAACGTGGCTCGCGTGCTGTTTCTGCTCGGGCTGTGCGCAGCGTTGGCGTCGTTCTTCGTCTTCCCCGGCATCGCGCTGGTGCGGGATCTGCGCGACCCGGCCATGAGGGGGCCGGGCATCCCCACGCGCGCCCGGGCGATCCACCAGACCATCACGCCGCGGATCGAGTCGTGGGCCCGCGAGCGTATCGCCACCGGCCGCGCAGCCCACGCACCGCTGCACGACGTCCCCACGACCGAGTGGCCCATGTTCACCGCCGTCTTCTACTTGATGGCCACCGACGCCATGCAGCAAGACTGGATGCGTGGCAATCGCGCGTCCGACGAGCCCATGCGCTATGCGCGAGGCGCCGTCGTTGCGAGTCGGGATCTGCTCCTCGATCCGTCCCACCACACATGGGTGCGCACGCACTGGGGGGACGGCTACCTGCATCGGGAGAACGTCTTCTTCCGAGCGCTGCTCATCGCCGGATTGACGAGCTACGAGCGCCTCACACGGGACGGCACAGCGATACCGATGCTTCGAGACCAGGTGGAGACATTGGCCGCGGACCTCGACCGGTCCGAGGTGGGGCTGCTGAACGACTATCCGGCGGAATGCTACCCCATCGACGTGCTCGCGGCGATTGGCTTCATTCGGCGGGCGGACCCTGTGCTCGGCACGGATCACGCCGCGTTCGTCGACCGTGCAGCCCGCGCGTTCGAAGGGAATCGGACCGACGATCGCGGGCTGGTGTTCTATCGCTGGAGCCTGGCCGATAACCGGCCAGAGCAGCCGTCGCGGGGCATCGGCAACTCGTGGACGCTGCCGTTCGCGCTGGACCTGTGGCCGGACCGGGCGCGCGCCTGGTATGCGGCCTACGAGGAGGCATTCTGGCAGGATCGCGGATGGGCCTCAGGCTTCCGTGAGTTCGCACGAGGCACGCCCGACTCCGAATGGCTGTTCGAGGTCGACGCCGGCCCGGTCCTGGACGGGTTTGGGACTTCGGCCAGCGCTTTCGGGATCGCCGCGGCGAGGCGTCATGGCCGGTTCGACCATGCATGGGCGCTCTCGATGGAATTCGCGGCCGTGTCGTGGACCCTGCCGGACGGCACCCTCCTGGGTCCCAGGGCGCTCTCGCATGCCACGGATGCCCCGTATCTGGGGGAGGCCGCGATGATGTACTTCCTGACCGTGCAGCCCGCCGAAGGCGCTGCGGTCGTGACAGCAGGGCGCTTGCCTGGCCTGGTTTACCTGGGACTTGCCGTCTACTTCGGCGTGCCGCTGGTGGTGGCCGCGCTCGTCATGCGATGGCTTCGCCCACGCGGGGCTGCCCGGCGCACGATCCGGACGGCGCCGGGCGAGGTCCGCGCGTGAGGATACCGATCCTATCCACGAGATCGCCGGCGCCGGGCGAGCAACAAGGCACCGACGAGAATGCCGAGGGATGCGGTCCGCCAGGTGTCGCTGCCCGAGCCAGCCACGCGGCAACCGCAGCCGCCCTCGTCCTTGACCGCAAGAGGTTCTGGACCGCCTTCCGTGCCTGCGTCGAGCGACGCTCCCGATCCGCCCGTCGCGCTTCCTCCCGATCCGCCGGTGGATCCGCCAGAACCGCCGGTGGATCCGCCAGAACCGCCGGTGGATCCGCCAGAACCGCCGGTGGATCCGCCAGAACCCGCGCTTCCACCCGCGCCGGCTGTGCCGCCCGATCCCGCCGCGCCGCCGCTGCCCGCGACACCGCCGGAACCTGCCGCGCCGCCGTCGCCGCCGCTGCCCGCGACACCGCCGGAACCTGCCGCGCCGCCATCGCCGCCGCTGCCCGCGACACCGCCGGAGCCTGCCGCGCCGCCATCGCCGCCGCTGCCCGCGACACCGCCGGAGCCTGCCGCGCCGCCATCGCCACCGCTGCCCGCGACACCGCCGGAGCCTGCCGCGCCGCCACCGCCGCCGCTGCCCGCGACACCTCCGGAACCTGCCGCGCCGCCATCGCCGCCGCTGCCCGCGACACCGCCGGAACCTGCCGCGCCGCCGTCGCCGCCGCTGCCCGCGACACCACCGGAACCTGCCGCGCCGCCGTCGCCGCCGCTGCCCGCGACGCCGCCCGATCCGCCCGTGCCGCCTGAGCCGCCTGAGCCGCCTGAGCCGCCTGAGCCGCCCGTGCCGCCTGAGCCGCCTGAGCCGCCCGTGCCGCCTGAGCCGCCTGAGCCGCCCGTGCCGCCTGTCCCCGCATCCTCGCAAGCAGGATCCGGCTCGTGCGTGCACCCCGACGAGCTGTTGCATGCGTCGATCGTGCACGGGTCGCCGTCGTCGCACGACACCGGCACATGCCCGCACCCTGTCACCGCTGAGCAGCTATCGATGGTGCACGCGTTGTGGTCGTCGCAGGAAATGGGCGTGTGGCCGCATCCGGTGACCGGATCGCACGAGTCCGCCGTGCAGGCGTTATTGTCGTCGCAGTTGACCTGCGTGTGCGTGCACCCTGTCGCGGGGTTGCAGCCATCGGTGGTGCAAGCGTTGTTGTCGTTGCAGTTGACCTGCGTGTGCGTGCACCCTGTCGCGGGGTTGCAGCCATCGGTGGTGCAAGCGTTGTTGTCGTTGCAGTTCTTCGGCGTGTGCGTGCAGCCCGTGTTCGCATTGCACCCGTCGTCCGTGCAAGCGTTGTTGTCGCTGCAGTTGATCTGCGTGTGTGTGCAGCCTGTGGCCGGGTTGCAGCCGTCGACCGTGCACACGCTATGGTCGTCGCAATCCTTGGGAGCATGCGTGCAGCCGGTGACGGCGTCGCAGCCGTCGTTGGTGCAAGCATTGTTGTCGTTGCAGTTGATCTGCGTGTGCGTACACCCTGTGGCCGGATTGCAGCCGTCGATCGTGCACACGGAGTTGTCGTTGCAATCCTTCGGGGTGCCTGGCACGCAGAATCCGCCTCCGCAGGTGTCGTTCACGGTGCAGGCGTTGTTGTCGTCGCACGGGAGCGTGTTCGGCGTGCCCAGGCAGGCACCCGTGGCAGGATCGCAGGAGTCGGTCGTGCACACCCGGCCGTCGTCGCAGTTCTTCGGCGGGCCGGACACGCACGTTCCATGACTGTCGCATTGCTCCTGCCCCAGGGTGCAGGCATTGCCGTCGTCGCACAACGTGTCGACAAGCAGGGAAGACGAGATGCACGTTCGCGCGGAGTTGGGCGCGGAGGAATCGAACAGACAGCTACGGTCGTTGTCGCCGCGGCCATAGGGGCAACGCTCGGATGGGGGGATGGGTGTGCACACGCCCTCGATGCACTCGCCGGCGCCGATGCTCTGCAAGGCGCTCGGGCGGCACGGTGTGTTGTCGGCAGCGGGCTTGACGAGGCATGTCTTGCCGTCGCAGTACGAGGCACAGGACGAACCGTTCCCGCCGCAAAGGCGCCCGTTGAGGTTCGACAGGCCGAGGGAGGTGATTGGAAAGCACTTCATCGTACCGCTGGTGTCGGGGAAGCAGACGCCCTCGCACTCGAACAGCGGTCCGGTGCTGCCGTCGGGGTCACAGGGCTGGCCGAAGGTGCGCGCGTCGCAGGTTCCCGTGATCGGCTCCACCGTGGAGGCGACCGACTCCGCCTCACCCTGATCCGGAGCCATTTCGCCCGAGGAACACGCGATGATGGGAAGCAGCGCAGCACCAGCAAAGAGAGCCGAACCGGCGAGCCAACGCATGGAGAACCTCCTTCGACAAGACCACCACACCGCTCGTTGAGAGCAACGCATCCTAGCACGGCCGACCGTGTCGAGCACGCTGCGTGGAGTCCACTCGGCGCGTCCGGTCGGGCCAGGTTCTGATCCCCTACCCCTGCCCTTGCCCCTGCCCGAAGTGCCGAGCACGTGGCCGGCGGAAGCTTGCTGAGCCGCATGGTGCAGAAGCTCAAGACCCGCGCGCTTTGTAAGCCACGACGCAGCCAGTCCGGCTAGCCGCACCCTTGCCGGTGCGTCGGGAAAGGGAAGGGGCAGGGAAAAGGGCAAGGGCCAGGAACCCGGACCGGCGCAATGCGCCCGAGACCAATCGGTGCGTCCGGTCGGGCCGGGTTCCACACGAGCCCAAGCCGGTGTCGTCGCGGTGCACCATCCACGCCCCACAAGCAGCCCGCCCCACCGCCGGGCTCGCCGCGCGCACCGGCGCGGCATGCAGGCCCGAGGTCGCCGTTGCGCGGGTCTACACGCCAATCCGCCAGAGGGTGCCCTGGGGCGTGTCCGCGATCTCGACGCCGAAAGCGAGCAGCTCGCTCCGGATCTCGTCGGAACGTGCGAAGTTCTTGGCTGCACGGGCCTGATTGCGCTCTTCGATGCGCCGTTCGATGGCCGACGCATCGAGACCGCGCACACGCAGCCGGCGGTCCCGGGTGCGGGCCAGATAGGTCTGCCACGGTGTGGTCAGCAGGCCGAGCACATGGCACGAGTCGAGCAGCGCGCGGGTAGCGTCGCGTGCGACGACGCGCGCGGCAGCGGAGAACGCGGCATCCTTGCGACGTTTCTGGGCGAGGTCGCACAGGTCGTTGGCCGCCTTCGCGAGCTCGGCGATGGCTGCTAGCGCGACAGGGGTGTTCAGGTCGTCGTCGAGCGCGGCGGCGACCTTGCCGCGGGACGCAGCGACGAGCTTGCCCGTGGCCGCTAGCTCATTCGGCAGCTTCGGGGCGGTTTCCGGCGCGTCTTTCGCCAGCGCTTCGAGCCGCTCGATGGTGGTGTACAGATAGTCGGTGCGACGCTCGGCCTCGTCGACTCCTGGAAAGACCACGCGCCCGTCGTCGAGCCTGGCCGTGTCGAAGGTCAGCGGACCGCGATACTGCACGGTGAGCAGGAAGTAGCGGAACGCCTCGGGGTCGTTGCGCGCCAGCACATCGCGTATGGTGACGAAGTTGCCCAGGGACTTGGACATCTTCTCCTTGTCGACGTTGACGAAGCCGTTGTGCATCCAGAAGCGGGCGAAGTCGCCCTGACCAGGGCAGGCGGCCTCGCTCTGGGCGATCTCGTTTTCGTGGTGAGGGAAGATCAGATCCATGCCGCCGCCGTGGATGTCGAAGCCGAACCCGAGGTACTTCTCGCTCATGGCGGAGCACTCGATGTGCCAGCCCGGACGTCCCTTGCCCCACGGGCTCGGCCAGCCATAGGCGTCGTCCGGCGCGCCCTTCCACAGGGCGAAGTCGAACGGGTCGCGCTTGTCGTCGCTGCGCTCCACTCGCGCCCCGGCTTCCAGATCGTCGAGCTTGCGGTGCGACAGCTTGCCGTACCCGTCGAACGACCGCACCGAGAAGTACACGTCGGTCGCCCCGGACGGCATGGTGACGGTGTACGCGGCGCCGCGGGCAAGGAGCCGCTGCACCAGGTCGATGATCTCCGGCAGGTGGTCGCTGACCTTCGGCTGGTGGTCGGGCTGCACGCAGAAGATGGCGCTGACGTCCTCGAGGTAGATGCGCGTCATGCGTGCCGACAGCGACAAGGGATCCTCGCCGGTTTCGGACGCACGCTTGAGGATCTTGTCGTCGATGTCGGTGATGTTGCGCACGAAGGTCACGCGCAGGCCCGAGGCGCGCAGATGGCGAACGAGCACGTCGAAGGCGACGGCGCTGCGCGCATGACCAGCGTGGGGTACGTCGTAGACCGTGGGGCCGCAGACATAGATGCGCGCGTGGCCCGGCTCACGCGGGGTGAACGGCTCGAGGCGCTGGTGGAGCGTGTTGTAGAATCGGGGTTGCGCTTGGGGGCTCGCTGCGTCAGTCATGGAAGGTGAGCGGGATATACCATGCGCCGGCACCTGAGGGAGAAGCGAAGGCCGTGCCCCCGACGAACCCGGCGCTCGCCGCGGTGTGCCCGCGGGAATAGGCGCGTTCCTGGCTTGTCTTATCACCCGTCATGCAACCAGATGGACCTGCAGGCGAGCAGGGGGTGCTCACCAGGCAAGGAGGAACCGGATGAACAAGGACGCCTCGAAGGGGATCGCGGGCTCGACGCTGCGGCATGCGCTGCGCGCGGAGCTCCTCGATGGATTCTCGAACGCGCGTGATCTGTCGTCGCGCCTCGGCGTGCCGGAGAAGGACATCGCACATCACCTCGAACATCTGGGCCGGACCCTGCGAGGGGTCGGCGGCCGCCTCGAAGTCGAGCCAGCGTGCTGCCTCGCGTGCGGCTTCGTGTTTCGCAAGCGCGACCGGTTGACGTCTCCGACGAGCTGCCCGATCTGTCATGCGGAGCGGATCGAGCCGCCGCGGTTTCACGTCGAGCCAGGCGCCGGAGCGCGGTCCGATCGCCCCAGTTCCTCCCGGCTCAAAAAGGCGCGATCGCGGCCGATGCGTTGGGACGACTCCGACGACGAGCGCGACGATGCGTGGTTCTACGAGCAGAAATTCGCCTCGTAGGGGCTGCGGTCAGGGCGCGTGCGACGACACGCCGCGGTCTGAAAAGGACGATCACGCGGTTGGCGTGGGCGCCGACGGCCCCGGGACGGCGGCTGGATCCTCCGCCGTGGCTCCGCCCTCGCCCGCGCGCCTGGACGACAGCCGGTCCACCTGGTCGAAGAACACGGCCATGTGATCGGCCGACCAGCCCGCCAGCTCGCAGGTTCGGCGCAGCGTGGTCACCATCGAAGCCCAGCTCTGCCGGGCCTTGAACTCGCGCAGCACCTCGGCCGCGCGCTCTGGCGCCACCTCGAGCTTCGCGGCGATCGGCCCCATCCGCCGCCCCGCGTCCACCAGCGTCTCATACCACGACGTCAGCTTCACGCCGTTGATCGTGGAGCCCTTGAGCAACGCCCCGAGCGCGGGGTCGTTGTTCACGCGCCTGGCGATTCGCTCGCTCTCGCCGGCCTCGTTCCGGTAGCTGCTGTTCACCACCGCCAGACCGTCGGGAAACAGCGCGGCCGACGCCTGCGCGTACTCGGCGGCCTTGTCGGGAAACGCCTCCGCGAGCAGCGCCAGCGCACCGAACAGCACGCGAACGGCCCGGTCCCACTCCGCGTCCAGCTCCTTGAGCAGCGCCCGCTGCGCGTTGCGCTCCGCATCGGGCATCGGGGCCGACGCATGCTTCGTCGATTCCGCCAGACCGTTCTGCACGGCGGTGATGACGGACACGAACGGCGCCGTGAGCGGATAGGCCTTGAGAATCTTGGTGTTCGCGAGCCAATCCCGACACACGTCGACCATTTCACCCGTCCGAATGTCACGCAGAGCCATGGTGCAGCCTCCTTCTTGTCGTTGTGGATGGTACACCCACAACGGCAGGGAGCGTTGTCAAGTTGGTCGCCAGCGTCAACCATTATGCGCACATCCACCCATCCCGTTGTCTGTTCGGTTTCGGGCGAACCGGGGGACCCCTTGGCAGGGGTTGCGGCCGATCGCGATCGGGTGGCGACCCCCTTCAAGGGGGGGTGGGCGAACCGTGACCGGCGCGAGTACCCTCGGCCAGGGTGTGGCGCACCCATCGCGATCGGCGGAAATCGCCTCGGCAAGGGTGTGGCGCGCCCATCGCGATCGGCGGAAACCGCCTTGGCAAGGGTGTGGCGCGCCCATCACGATCGGCGGAAATCGCCTCGGCAAGGGTGTGGCGCGCCCATCGCGATCGGCGGAAATCGCCTCGGCAAGGGTGTGGCGCGCCCATCGCGATCGGCGGAAATCGCCTTGGCAAGGGTGTGGCGCGCCCATCGCGATCGGCGGAAATCGCCTCGGCAAGGGTGTGGCGCACCCATCGCAATCGGCGGAAATCGCCTCGGCAAGGGTGCTGGCCGCGATCGCGATCGGCGCAAACCGCCTCGGCAAGGGTGTGAAACGCCATTGCGACCAGCGGAAACCTGGAGTCGTCGCCCGATACCCTCCCTGTTGCTTCCCCTGCGAAGTCAATGGCGTCCAGCATCTCTACCACTCCCGCCGCAAGAACACTGCCGAGCGTTCCGGAAGGCCGGGGGGATCTTTCGGGGCGCATCCGCGAGTGTGGAGCGAACGTCCTGGATTGCAACGACGGCACGGTCGAAGCGGTTGTGCGCCCGGGCGAAAGCGTTGGCCCGGGGGTGCGCGGGGCGGGTTCTTGATGGGCGAGATTCGGCCACAACAGGCAAGCGCCGGCCACGCGGAGGCCGGCCAACGCTCAGGTGCTCGAGGTTCCCGTGAGGCTCCGCGCCTCGGTCCCCGCGGGCCCGAACCGCGGCAGGCGCTCGCGCAGCAGCGCGGCCGCACGGTACGTGACCGGCAGCACCACGAGGGTCAGCAGCGCGGCCGACAGGGAGCCCGCGACCACCACGACCGCGATGGGCCGCTGCGTCTCGCTGCCGATGGCGTGGGACATGGCCGCGGGGACCAGGCCCAGACTCGCCAGCAGCGCGGTCATCAGCACGGCGCGCAGGCGGTCGAGCGGGCCGTTGCGGACCGCCTCGTCCAGCGTTTCGCCCGCGCGCCGCCGGGCGTTGATCGCCGCGACGACCAGCACGCCGTTCAGCACGGCCTGGCCCAGCAGCGCGATGAACCCGACCGCGGCCGACACGGACAGCGGCATCCGGGCGATCGCCAGCCCGGCCACCCCTCCGATCAGCGCGAAGGGCACGTTCAGCAGCACCAGCAGCGCGTCCCAAACCCGCCCGAACGTCGAGAACAGCAGCAGGAACGTGATCAGCAGCGCCAGAGGGATGACAAGCTGCAGGCGCGCCATCGCCCGCTGCTGGTTCTCGAACTCGCCGCCCCACACGGCCTCGTAGCCGGCCGGCAAGGGCACGGCCGCGGCGACCGCGGCCCGCGCCTCCGCCACGAACGAACCCATGTCCCGGTTGCGCACGTTCATCCGCACGCCGACGTAGCGGCGCCCGTTCTCGCGCGTGATCGCGGCCCGGCCCACATCCAGGCGCACGTCCGCCACCGCTGACAAGGGGATCAGCGCCCCGTCCTTGAGCGGAAGCTGGATGCGACGGATGGATCCGACGTCCTCGCGCGTGGCCGAGGGCAGGCGCACGGTCACGTCGAACCGCTTCTCGCCCTCCCAGACCTCCGACGCCACATGGCCCGCCATCGCCGTTTCGACCGTGTCCTGCACATCGGCCAGGTCCAGGTTGTAGCGTGCCAATACCTCGCGGTCGATGTGCACCGCGATCTGGGGCGTCTCGCTGGACTTCACGATACCCAGGTCCGCGACCCCGGGCACCTTCGCGATGATCGCCTTCGCCTTCTCGGCCGCGTCCCGCAGCTTCTCGAGATCCTCGCCGTAGATCTTCAGCGAGATCTGCCCGAACTGGCCCGAGATGTTCTCGTTCACGTTGTCGCGGATCGGCATCGAGAAGTTGTACTCGAGGCCGGGGATCTCCTTCAGGTTGCCATCCATCTCCGCGACCAGGTCGTCGATCTCGTGCATCCCGGACCGCCATTGCTCCAGCGGCTTCAGGCGGATGAACGCCTCGAGGTTGTTGGACAGGGTCGGGTCGGTCCCATCCTCGGGGCGGCCTAGCTGCGTCAGCACGCCGGTGACCTCGGGCGTCCGGCGGAGCAGCTCCTTGATGCGAGGCGTCAGCTTGCGGCCCTCGGTCAGCGACGTGTTGTTGGGCAGCGTGAACGTGACGTACAGCGCGCCCTCGTTCAGCTCGGGCAGGAACTCCGACCCAAGGCGCGGCATCAGCACGACCGCGGAGGCTAGCGCGCCCGCGGCCAGCACGGCCACAATCCTGGCGTTGCGCAGCGAGATCGCCAGCACCGGGACGTACGCCCGGCGCACCCACGCCAGCAGGGGGGACTCTCGGGCAGGCCGCGCCTTGCGCAAGGCAAACAGCGATAGGACAGGCACCAGCGTGAAGCTAACGAGCAGGGCCCCAATCAGCGCGCTCACGACCGTGTTGGCCATGGGCGCAAAGATCCGGCCCTCGACCCGCTGCAGGGCGAAGATCGGGAGGTACGCCGCGATGATGATCAGGAGCGAGAACAGCGTGGGGCGCGCGACCTCCCTCGCGGCATCGAGCACGCGATCGACCAGCGTGGCGTCCGCGGGCGCGTCGCCGCCCGGGTGCCCGCCGACTCGGTGAAAGACGTGCTCGACCAGGATCACCGCGCCGTCCACGATGATTCCGAAGTCGACGGCGCCCATGGACAGCAGGTTCGCGGACATGCCGCGCAGGTACAAGTACAGGAACGACGCGGCCAGCGACAGGGGGATCGCGACGGCGACGATCAGGGCTGCCCGGACCGACAGCGTGAACAGGAACAGGACCAGCACCACCAACGCCGCGCCCTCGAGCAGGTTGTGGAACACGGTGCGCAGCGTGGTCTGCACCAGCTCGGTGCGGTCATAGAACGGGTCCACCTTCACGCCCTCCGGCAGCCTGCCGCTGTTCAGCGCGTCGATGCGGTCGCGCAGGGCCTGCAGCACCACCGACGGGTTCTGGCCGCGACGCATCAGCACGATGCCTTCGACCGTGTCCTCGTCCCCGTCGCGCGACACGACGCCCTGCCGCGGCGCGTACCCGACCTGCACGGTCGCGACGTCACGCACCGTGACCGGCACGCCGTCGTGGAAGCCGACGCGCACCTGCTCGACGTCCTGCGGGCCCCGGAAGATGCCGAGGCTGCGGATGACGAACACCTCGGCGCCGCGCTCGACGTAGCCGCCGCTGGCGTTGTCCGACGCCTTCGTCAGGGCCTCGAACACGTCGGACAGGCCGACCCCCAGCGAGGCCATCCGCACGGGGTCGGGCTGGACGTGGTACTCGCGCAGCAGCCCGCCGTAGGACACGACGTCCGCGACCCCGGGCACGCGTAGCAACTGCGGCCGCACGACCCAGTCCTGCAGGGTCCGCAGCGTCATCGGGTCCGTGCTCGGGCCGACCAGCGTGTAGCGGTAGACCTCGCCGATGGGTGTGGCCAGCGGCCCGAGCTTCGGGTCAACCCCCGGCGGCAGCTCGGCGTCGCCCAGGCGCTCGAGGACCCGCTGGCGGGCGCGCTCGGCGTCCACGCCGTCCTCGAACGTCAGGGTCAGGAACGACAGGCCGAACAGGGACACGCTGCGCAGGCGGAAGAGCTCGGGCGTGCCGTTCAGCGCACGCTCCAGCGGAATCGAGACCCGGCGCTCCACCTCCTCGGTCGGCTGGCCCGGGAACAGCGTGATGACCTGCACCTGGGTGTCGGTCGGGTCCGGGAACGCCTCGACCGTCAGGTTCGTGAACGCATACCAGCCCGCCACGCCCAGCACCGCGGCCAGCACGAACGGGAACATGCGGTTGCGCACCGAGAGCTGCAGCAAGCGTTCGAGCATCTTGCGTCCCCCTCTTCGTCACTCGGACAGCGCGATCTGGTTGTCCAGCAGCAGGGCGCCCTCGGCCACGATCGTGTCGCCCGCCTTCAGCCCATCGAACACGGGCACCACGCCGCCCATCGCGGACCCGGCGACGATCCTGCGCCGCACGAAGCGGCCAGGCTGCTCCTGCACGAACACGGACTGGCGCACCCCGTCCGTGACCAGGGCCGACGCGGGGATCTCGACTGCGTCCCCGCGGGCCGGCACCGAGAAGCGCACGTGGGCGTAGGCGTTCGGCCGGAGCCGGTGCTCGGCGTTCTCCAGCACGACCCGGATGGGCACCGTGTGACGGGCCGGGTCGATGACCGCCGACACCCGCTCCACCCGGCCGGTCAACTTCAGCTCCGGGGCGGACGGGCTCGTGATCTCGGCCGAGGCGCCCTCGTGGACGTCGGTCGCGTCCGCCTCGAAGAGGTCCGCGACGACCCAGACCGTCGACAGGTCGGCGAGGACCAGCAGCGGCGCGGCCCCGTCCGGCGAGACCTCCTGGCTGTCTAGGACGTTCTTCTCGACGACCACGCCGTCGCGCGGCGCGGTCACGGTGAACTCGTTCTCGGTGCGGGACGCGACCTTCAGCGAGGCCAGCTTCGCGCCCGACAGGCGCCGCTCGACCTCGGCCTGGCGCAACTGCTGCGCCGCGGCCAGCTCCTCCTTGGCGGGCAGCGCGTGCGTCGCGACCATCGCCTTCACGCGCTCGAGCGCCGCCTGCGCCGCTTGGAAGTCGACCTCGGCCTTCTCGCGCTGGGCCCGCAGCTCCGCGAGCCCCGGGCTCGCGACCGCAAAAAGCGGCTGGCCCGCATGGACGGGCTCGCCCAGCTCGACGTACACGCGCGTCACCCGGCCCGCCAGCGGCGCGTCGACCCGCGCCGCGCGGGTCTCGTCGATCTTTACGCGCGCCGGCACCGGGTCCGTCCAGTGCGCCGTCGCCGGGACCGCCTGGTCCAGGCGCACCGAGCGCCACTGCGGCGCCTTGGGCGCTAGCGTGATCGTCTGCCCGGACACCGTCAGGCCCGCCGCCTCGGCTGGGGGGGGCGGCGGGTTGCGCCGGAACCCCGCGGACACCCAGATCGACACGCCACTCACCACCACCGCCGCGACCAGCGCCAACCTCTTCTTCAACGAACCCTCCCAGGGAACCATTTTCGCGTATCTCCAGGGCTCCGAGCTTGCCTTTCGTGCCCGAACGCTCACTCGACCGGCTTGCCCGCGGCCTCCGCGTCCAGGCCGAGCGCCTGGCGTAGGTCGTTGCGGACCGAAAACGCCTCGAACTCTAGGTCGATCGCCTTCAACAGGAGCGCCGTATGCGTGCGCCGAGCCAGCAGCAGGTCGGTCATGCTGATCTGGCCGCGGTCGAACGCGGTCACCGTGCTGTCCAGCACGCTCTTCGAGGCGGGCAGGGCGAGGCCGCCGACGTCCGCCAGCGCCTGCTCCACGAACGCCCGCCGCTGCAGGAGCGCCCTGACCTCCGCGGCCGCCTCCTCCCGGATCGCCTCGGCCGATAGCTCCAGCTCTCCCGCGCGCCCCGCCGCCCTGGCCGCGTCGTGCTGGCCACGGTCGAACGCGGGCAGCGGGAACGACACCGAGAACGACAGCACGTTGGCGTTGTCGCCGGACACCGTGAACCGGTCGTGCGTGTAGGTGACCGCGACCGTCGGGTCCGGGATCACCCGCCGCCGCGCCAGGACTTCGTCCTGCCGGGCCGAGCCACGCTCTAGCGCCAGCGCCCTCAGGTCCGGCCGCCGCTCCAGCCAGGGACCGGGGTCGCCGACGTCGGCCGGCGCCTGGGCCGCTCCGCGCAGGCCGGCCAGGTCCAGCGGGCCGACCGGGCAGGGCGCCGCCAGCGCGGCCCGGCACGCGGAGGTCGCCGCGTCCAGCTCGACGCGGTTCTGGGCCACGTCGGTCTGCAACGTCAGCGTGTCCAGGGCCAGCCGGTCCCAGTCGTTGCCGGACAGGTCGCCGTGGTCGCGGCGCGAGCGCTCCAGCTCTAGGATCTGCCGCGCCTGTGCCAGCGACTCGTCCAGCACCGCCTGGCGCGCCCGTAGCCACGCCACGCGCGCCAGGGCCGCCCGCGCGTCGCCCATCGCCGAGGCGAGGTCGTCGCGGAAACGCTCGCGCGCCGCCTCCAGACGCAGCCGGGCCGAGGCCATGCGGGGGCCTCGCTTGCCCAGCTCCACCGTCTCGGCTAGCTGGGCGCTCCAGATCGCGGTGTCGTTGAATCCCAGGCCGGGGGGCGTGGTCCGCCCCAGCGCGATGTTCGACAGCGACAGGGCGAGCGAGGGGTTCGGCAGAACGCCGCTCTGGCGGGCCTCGGCGCCCGCCTGGTCGACCCGCGCGGCGGCCGCGCGCACCTTCGGGTGGTGCGCCCGCAGCCAGTCGGCGAGCGCGGCGGGGTCGGCCAGCAGCACCGCGACCGGTGCGTCGGCGGCGGGATCGTCGTGAGGAGCCGGGCGGGCCTGGGCCGCAAGGGGGAACAACCCGACCAGCACCGCGAGTCCTACCGTCAAGGCAAGGGGCAACACAGGGGTTGGAGATCGAGTCGGTCTGCGGTCCATCGCTTTCTCCGGCCGTAACCGTTCACCGGATCCCATGGGTCCAGGTGGCGGCTACCCCGTACATCAGACGGTAGATTATCGTGTGTCCATTTCGCCATGGATGGCGGCGGGCCCTTAGACATACGAGGGGAAGTTGTTATTCCCCCGTCAAGGTGGCTATCCAGTTTTCGCGCGGACGCCTCGACGGTTGGTTCACCTGAACTGGAGCGTCGGCGGAGCGATGCGGACGGTGCGGGCACAGCACGCCTGAACCAAACAGTCCAGCACGTGGACCCCGCGCCTGAGGGCGGTCTCGATCACGGTCAGCATGCGGGCGACGAACAGGCTCCCCGCGCCGCTCTCGGTACCGAAGCAGCACTTGCGCCAGATCACAGCAATCGAACAGAGGAATGGATTGGACGCGCGGGCATGGTACCGAAGCAGCACTTGCGCCAGACATATATGAACGGTCACCCGTGGAGGGTTCCGGATGCGGCAGGTGAAGTTCGGGCTGAGCCTCGCAGGGCTCCGGCACTCGCTGGCAAACCCGCTGGCTTCGCCCGTTCAAGCTATCGTTGCGCGCCCGGTTCCACGCACGAGGTCAACGGCGTGCAACGGCGCGAGCGAATGCACCACACCGGACGGCTTCGACGAGGCCACCAAGGCCCGCGTGCGTGCGGTCCGCCACGATAACCCGAACCGTGGCTGCGAGCTGCATTTCGACCGCTGTGGTCCGGGCTGCACTTTCCCCGCGATGAGGTCTGCCGATGCGCCCTGTCGAGCGTGACTGCGCCAGCAAGGCGCACGGCGAGGGTCGCGCCAGTGCACGAAATCGAAAGGAACCTCTGGGCAAGCGCCCCGACTGGCGGCATGATACGCCACGTGGACGGTCGTGGAGGTGCATCGGAGCATCGCGCATGCGCGCAGCATCGGGTTGCACGTTGCACGCGCCGGCCGCCGTCCGTGCATCGTTCTTGAAACCTTGCCCCGTCTTCGAAGGAGGACCGAATGACCCGAAAAGCCTTCGTGCCACTGCTGTTCATCCTGGGGAGCGTCGCGCTCGTGTCGTTCGCCGGAGGTTGCGAGCTCGTCGCTTCCGTCGACCGATCCAAGATAGAGTCCGGTGGCGCCGACGCTGGCCCCGGAGGCACCGGTGGAACGGGTGGAACCGGCGGCACGAGCGGCACCGGCGGCACGAGCGGCACCGGCGGCACGAGCGGCACCGGCGGCACGAGCGGCACCGGCGGCACGAGCGGCACCGGCGGCACGAGCGGCACCGGCGGCACGAGCGGCACCGGCGGCACGGGTGGTTCCACGCCCGAGTGCACCGATCCGACAACCGACTGCCCTGCTCCCACCAACCCCTGCAAGGTCGCGGTTTGCGACGCCGACGGCAAGTGCGCCACCAGCAACGCCCCCGACGGCACGGCGCTTCCGGCTTCGCACCAGACGGTCGGCGATTGCAAGGAAGTCCAATGCGACGGCAACGGTGGGCAGAAAGAAGTGCCCGCCAACGACCCGCAAGACGACGGCACGGTGTGCACCACCGACACGTGTGACGGCACCACTGCCGTGCACACGCCCGTGGCTGGTGCCTGCAACGAGAACGGCGGCGCCGTGTGCGCCACGCCCGACACCACCAACCAGGGCAAGTGCGTGGAGTGCAACGGTGACACCGACTGCACCGCGCCGAAGGTCTGCGACGAGGCCAACAACAAGTGCGTGCCGGCGACCTGCCAGGACAACCAGAAGAACGGCAGCGAGACCGGTGTCGACTGCGGCGGTCCCGAGTGCGGCCCCTGCCCGAACGGCGAGGGATGCCAAGGCGCGACCGACTGCCAGAGCAAGTACTGCCACAACAACTCCTGCGCGGCTTGCACCCAGGACACCCAGTGCGCGTCGGCCGAGTGGTGCGACACAGACAAGAACGGCGGCACCTGTGTCGACAAGGTCGCCCAGGGTACCGCTTGCCAGGGCAACTCCGAATGCTCGAGCGGCTACTGCGTCGACGGCTATTGCTGCAACGACGCATGCACGGGCGTGTGCCGGGCGTGTTCGACGGCCAAGACCGGGTCGGGGAACGGCGTTTGCGCCGACGTCACCGCCGACACCGATCCCGACAACGAGTGCCCACAGCAGGCCCCGTCGACGTGCGGAACCACGGGCATGTGTGGCGCGGGGGCGTGCGCGCTGTACGCCGACACCACGGTTTGCAAACCCGTCAGTTGCTCGAACGCCACACTCTACGCAGCGGACCTGTGCGACGGGAGCGGAAGCTGCGTAGACAAGGGCCCGACTTCCTGCGCTCCCTACCAATGCAACACCGCAGGCGACGCCTGCCTGACGTCGTGCTCGGGCGACAGCGAGTGCACGGCGGGCAACTACTGCGACGGCATGACCTGCAAGCCCAAGCTCAACAATGGCGCGCTCTGCACCGGCGCAACGCAGTGCTCGAGCGGGTACTGCGTCGACGGCGTGTGCTGCGACACGGCTTGCGCGGGCACGTGCCAGGCGTGCACCGCGGCGAAGAAGGGGTCGGGCAGCGACGGCGCGTGTGGCAACGTTGCCACGGGCACCGACCCGGACAACGAGTGCAACGACCCCACGCCGAACTGCAACGGCTCCGGCGCCTGCCAGTAGTCGTCTTTCCCCACCACGACCCGCCGTGAATGCGCGGTGCCGCGCGACGGCGTCGGTCCGCCCGCACGTTACTGTCTGCCGTGGGCTTGGGCTGGGGTCAGGTCAGCTCGACTGCTCTTTTCGGCCTGGCGCGCGCAGGGGCGGCGCCTTGGGCGGGATGCGGGTCTTGAGTCCGAGCGCTTCGATCCCCGGGCGGTTGCGCAGGACGGCGGCAGCGGTGGGCTTCCACGCTTCGAGCTCGCCACGCATCTCCGCCACCGTTTTCCACGCATCCCAGCCGTCTCTCCAGACCAGTACGTCCAGCGACACGCGGGACAGCTCCAGGCCGCGTCGCAGCAGCGAGGCGCGGACGGGGCCCACGGTCACCGAGCCGTCGTGAAGATGATAGGCGGGCTCTTTCGGCCGGGCCCTGCCCGTGGTGGGTCGAACGGCGGTGACGGGCGCGGCGGGCAAGGGGACAGGCGGTGGAGGGAGCTTGGGTGGCGGCGACAAGCGCGCGGGAGGGACGGGCGGCGGCAAGACGGGCCTGCGCGCCGGAAGCGGCGGCGCGCCGGGGGGCGGGGTCGTCGCCGGCCCCACGAGCGCGAGGTTGGGGGCCGCGCGCCTTCGCGGCCGTTCGGGTGCGAGGGCGAACACTTCGAGCGCGGCGCGCCACGAGGTCCAACCCGCGGTCCAGAGCAAGCCGTCGGTCGGCACATGGCCCGCCTGATAGCCTGCGCGCAAGGTGTCCATGGTGACCGGTCCAACGACCGCTTCGCCGTGGGCGACGAAGTATTCGGGGTCGAGGTCGAAGTCGATCTCCACCTCGAGGGATTCGGGCTCGCTCGCGGTGGACGGTTCCGGGGGCGGCGGCGCGGTGGAGTCGACAAGCTGAAGCACCCGCTTCTTGGGCCCGGCGGCGTGATTCGGACCCTGCCGTGCGGCGGGTGGGGGCACCGGACCCGAGAGCCCCGCGCTGTCGTCCGGCTCGATGGCATACACGACGTCTTCCGCGGACAGCTCGTCGGCGTCGCAGACGTGGGCCAACGTTTCGGCGAGCTCCCGGGCCGTTTGAAATCGCTGCGCCGGGTCGCGGCTGCAGGCCTTGGCGAACCACTCGTCGAATCCGGGCGGCACGGACGGGTTGATCGCCGACGGCACCGGGATGGGGTGCGCGCAGATCTGCATCACCACCATGCCCGGGGCCTCATCGTCGAAGGGACGGCGCCCGACCAGGGCTTCGAACGCGATGACGCCGAGGGCCCACAGATCGGACAGGTGGTTGACCTCACGGCCTTGTGCCTGCTCCGGGCTCATGTAGTTGAGCGTGCCGAGCAGCGTGCCGGCGGCGGTCTTCCTGTCGCCGGTCATGCCCAGCGGGGAATCGGCCTTCGCCACGCCGAAGTCCAGGATCTTTGCGGTCTCCTCGCCGTCGTCGTCCACGGTGAGGAAGATGTTCTCGGGCTTGAGATCGCGGTGAACGATCCCCGCCGCATGCGCCTTGCCGAGGCCCTTACACACCTGCCACAGGATGCGGCCGACATCGGCTTTCGGCAGGATGGGCTCGCGGTCCATGCGATCGGCGAGGCTCTCGCCTTCGAGCAGCTCCATCGCGATGTACGGCCCCACCACGGGGTCGACGTCGTGGTCGAAGAGCTGCACCACGTAGGGCGAGCGAAGCTTCGCGGCGGCTCTCGCCTCGCGGTGGAAGCGTGCGACGACCACATCGTGCTGGAGCAGGTCCGGCGAGATGATCTTGACGGCAACGGTGTTGCCCATGGACAGGTGCTCGGCCGCCCAGACCGACGCCATGCCACCCTCACCCAGCGGGCGAATCAGCCGATATCGGCCGCCGACGATCTGTCCGGCATCGGGCATCCACAGACTCCTGCGTGCCTAACCATGCCACAAGGTCGAACGGTCCGAAAGCCGAAGTCTTTTCCGCACGGGGCCGTGTGCGACGACGTCACGTTGCACATGCTCGCGATCGAGGTCACCTCCGCGCGACCAGCTCGTAGCGGATCTCGCGTGCGATCCCACGCTGGCCTTCGAAGCCGCGAACCGAGGTCGTCCACAAGGCGGAAGCTGCCGTCAGGAGCGCCTGCCGCACCGCTGCCCGCCGTTTCGCGATCTCCCGCGGATCGCTCGTGGTATCGGTCGGAAGCGCACGGAGGGCGATCGACGCCAGCAACGCGGCGTCGTGGCCGAGCCCGGCGAACCATCCGGGCGAGCCGCCATGAGCCGCGCGCCACGATGCGAGCGAAGGATCGTCGAGAGGCGTGCCTCGCACCTCGCCGAGCCTGCCTGCCGTCGCCTGCAGCACGGTCCCGCCGTAGCGGGCAGGGACCGACGCGCCGATCGCTGGCAGACCGAGCACCACCAGCGGCTGCCAGCGCAGCGCGTGGAGATCCGAGAGCACGTCCGACGCGCACGAAGCGGGGCCGGTGACGGTGATGGCTGCGACCTTGCGACCTTTCCAGTCATGGAAGGGGAAGCGCATGTCCCCGGCGCGCGGTGCGACGGCGTCGCATGGGACGGCGAGGTCCGCGGCTGCTTTTCCGGCGGGAACGACCTTTGCGACGAGGCCGGAGACGGCCTGCCGGGCAGCGGACGCCGCCGACGCTTCGATCGCCTCCTCCTCTTCGCCCAACACAAACACGAAGCGCGCATCTTGGGGCATGCGTGACGGCCGTGAGAGCACGATCACCGGCATGCTCTCGGCTTCGGCCCATCCTGCCGCGGCGGATGCCGTCTCCGGATCGAAGCCGGCGATGGCGATGGCGGCGCCGTCCTGCGCGAGTCCGTCGAGCGATATGATCACGTCTTCGAGCTCGGGTCCGCAATCGCGCATCCGAAGCACGGTGAGGTCGGCAGCTTGGGCGGTGGCGGCCGGATCGAGCACCTGCAAGGCGCCTTGGATGGCCTCGGCGGCGCGTGGTCGAAGCCGCTGGTCCGCCGTGGGCACGACCAGCCCGACCGTACGACCGGAGACGGTGGCAGCTCGCGCGCCGATGGACGCGAGCTGTTCCAGCTCGGAGCCGGCATCGGCCAAGCCTTCCACGGACCGGGAGGTTTCGATCACGCTGCGCGCAAGGCGCGCGTCCGCCCGCTCGATGGCGATCTGACCGAGCCGGACCGCGACCGCGGCGCGCATGTTCGTGTCCCAGGCGTCGGGTCGCGGGTCGCGACGGATCGCTTGCAGCACATCCTCCAGCGCGCCCGGGGGGAATCGCCGGATGGCTTCGTCCACCACGAGGCGAACCTGCTTGCGCTCGACGTTGTCGGACTCGCGGAGCCAGGCGTTCATCCAGCGGGCGGCAGGCAGCCATCGATGCGCACGGATGGCGGCCTCGACGATGGCTTCGTAGAGCAGATCGTTGGCGAAGTCGTCGAGCAGCTTGCCTTCGAGCGGTTCGAGCACGGCCAGCGCCTGTTCGGGCTCATTGAGCTTGACCAGACGAGCCCCCTGGACGAGCCGCGCCAGATCCTTCGTGTTGCCGCCGGATCCCTTCTCTACCTCCGCGGCCAGCGCGCCCGCCTCGTCTAGCCGTCCTTGCTGCAGACAAATGAACGCGAGGTACACGCCGGCGACCCGGGCCAGCGGATCCGCGCCGAACCGGTCGCGGAACGCACGCAGCTCCGGCTCCAACGCCAGACGCTCCTGGAGCGTGGCGAACACCCAACGCGTGCGAATCGTCTGGAACGCGGATTGAGCGTCGGTCGATTGCGCCAGGGAGGCGACTGGGCTGTCGGGCGACGGCTTGTGGCCCGAGCAGGAGCACAACCCCAGAGCGGCCGCGACGCCGATCGCGCGCCACCTGCCCCCCGGCATGGGCGGTATCCTCGGGCGGGTGGCGTGCAAGCTTGACCTCGGCAAGGCGTTTCCCTACTACCTGTCCAGTCTTGCGCGCTCTTTCGCGGCGGGGCAAGAGGCTCGGCGCGCCGCGCTCTTCTTCCAGAGAGGTTCATGGTGACGGACACCGCAACCACCCCGTCGGAGCAGCATGCCTTGTGGGACCCTTCAGCGAGGTCGTACCTGTGGCGTAAGCTGTTCTCGCTCTCGGGCGTCGTCCCGATCGGCGTGTTCGTGCTGGTGCATCTGTGGGGAAACGCCAGGGCTCTCCAGGGACGCGAGGCGTACGGCAAAATGATCGGCGACATCGCCGCCATACCGTTCGTCACGGTCCTGGAGGTGGCGCTCATCCTCGTGCCCCTGCTTTTCCACGCGGTGTTCGGGCTCAAGCTCGCGCTCGACGCCAGCTACAACGTGCAGGCGTACGGCTACTCGCGCAATTGGATGTTCGTGTTGCAGCGGATCACGGGCGTCGCCGCCCTCGCGTTCATCGCGTATCACCTGTACGAGCTGCGCTGGCAGACGCTTACGGGCGCCATGCAGGAGGCGTGGTTGTACGACGCCCTGTGCCGCGATCTGTCGGGCACGGTGGGGCCGGTTCCGGTGGTCGCGCTCGTGTATCTGATCGGTATCGGCGCGGTGGCATTCCATTTCGCCAACGGGATCTGGGGGTTCCTCGTCTCCTGGGGCATCACGACCACGCGGCGGTCCCAGCGGCTTTCCGGCACCGTGCTCGGTGTCGTCGGCCTCCTGCTGTTCGTGCTGGGAGCGAACACAACGGTGTACTTCGCGACGGGCACCAAGCTGTTCATCCCTTCCGAGATCGGGAGGAGCCGCCCTCCCGTGCCGTCGAATTGCCCCGGCGCAGCGCTCGAATCATCCCCGCTCGAACCCGACACGACCTCCCAGCCCCGGTAGCCAACCCCCTTTGTTCTTCGGAGCCTCGACGATGGCGGTCTCCCAATCGATTCGAAGTCAGTCCGGCAAGGTCCGCCGCGTCGCCGTCGTGGGCGGCGGGCTCGCGGGCTTGATGACCACCATCAAGCTCTGCGAAGCCGGCATCCCCGTGGACCTGTTCTCCCTCGTGCCTGTCAGGCGATCCCACTCGGTCTGCGCTCAGGGCGGCATCAACGCGTCCGTCGACACGATGGGTGAAGGGGACAGCCCGCGGGTACACCTGGAAGAAACCGTCCTCGGAGGCGACTTCCTCGCCAACCAGCCTCCGGTCAAGGGCATGACCGACGCTGCCCCTGGCATCCTCCACATGCTCGATCGCATGGGAGTTCCCTTCCACCGGACCCCCGAGGGGCTGCTCGACTTTCGTCGACTCGGCGGGTCGTCGTATCACCGCACCGCATTCGCCGGCGCAACCACCGGCCAGCAGCTTCTCTACGCGCTCGACGATCAGGTGCGTCGTCAGGAGACGGCTCCGGTCGTGGACTACCAGGGAATCACGATCCCCGGGGAGCGGATGGTACGCAAGCTCGAAGGCTGGGACTTCGTCGCGCTCGTGCTCGATGATGGCGTGTGCGTGGGCGTCGTGGCGCAGGAACTCGAGTCGATGAAGATCGAGGTCTTTGCCGCCGATGCCGTGTGCATGGCGACGGGCGGGCTGGGGATGATCTTCGGGCGCTCGACCAACAGCCTGACTTGCACGGGCAGCGCGGCGGGCAAGGTCTTTCGTCAGGGAGCCGTGTACGCGAACGGCGAGTTCATCCAGATGCATCCGACCGCGATCCCGGGCGCCGACAAGCTTCGACTGATCTCGGAGAGCGCACGCAGCGAGGGAGGACGCCTCTGGGTGCCCAAGGATCCGAAGGACCGGCGGGCCGCCAGGGACATCCCCGAAAAGGATCGAGACTACTTCCTGGAGCGCATGTACCCCGGCCATGGCAACCTGGTCCCGAGCGACATCGCCTCCCGCGCCGTGTTCCAGGTCTGCTTCCATGAAGGGCGCGGCGTCTTCAATCCCGTCACGGGCAAAAACGAGAACGAGGTCTACCTGGACCTCACGCACAAGCCAGAGTCGGTGTTGCGCAGCAGGCTGGCCGGAGTCGTGGAGATTTGCGAGAAGTTCGCCGGTGTCGATCCCTGTCGCAATCCCATGAAGGTCTGCCCCGCCGTGCACTACTCGATGGGCGGGCTGTGGGTGGACTACGAGCGTGACGCCGCCGGGTCGCTGGTCGTGGGCTCGCCCCGCAATCATGCGACGAGCATCCCCGGGCTGTACGCCGTGGGAGAGGTCGACTACCAGTACCACGGAGCAAACCGCCTCGGCGCCAACTCGCTGCTGTCGTGCCTGTACGGCGGCATGGTCGCCGGACCCGCCATCGCAGCCTACCGCGCCTCGCTGCCCCGCAGCTCCAACGACATCCCGACGTCCGTGTTTGAGTCCGCACGCGAGCAGGAGGAGGCCGACTACGACCGGATCGTGGGACAGAACCGCGACGCCGTCGATCACGAGAACGCCTGGCGCCTGCACGCCGAGCTGGCCGAGGCCATGCTCCGCGACTGCACCATCGAGCGTCACGACGACCAGCTCGACAAGCTGCTGGACAAGATCGCAGAAGCTGAGGACAGGGCGAAGCGCATCCGCGTGCCGGACGATTCCCATGTCGTGAACCAGGCGGCGCAGTTCGTTCGTCACTTCGAGAACATGCTCGCGCTTGCCCGGGTGATCGCGCAGGGCGCACGCAGCCGCGAGGAGTCCCGCGGGGTGCACTTCAAGCCCGCGCACGCCAGGCGCGACGACGCTCGATGGTTGCGCACCACCCTGGCGCGCTACAAGGGCGCGGGCGAGGTCGAGTTCGTACGTGCGTTCGACTACACGTGCGCCGGCCGGTCCGTCCACGTGACCGACGAGGTGGACGTTTCGCTGGTCCAGCCCCGCGAGCGCAGCTACGGGCAGGCAGGGGCGGAGAGCGTCGAGTCCGCAAGGAACGAGCCCTCGGGCGCAACATCGGGAGAACCAGCCCATGGCTGACCGCAAGGTGCACCTGAAGATCAGGCGGCAGGACAGCGCCGGCCGCGTCGACACCCGCCGATGGGAGGAGTTTGACGTCGCCTTGCTGCCTGGGATGAACGTCATCAGCGCGCTGCAGCAGATCCAGCGCAACCCGGTCACGTCAGACGGACGCAGCGTGGCGCCGGTGGTCTGGGATTGCTCCTGCCTCGAAGAGATGTGCGGTGCTTGCACGATGCTCGTCAACGGCCGGGTGCGCCAGGCATGCAGTGCGCTCATCGAGCAGCTCTCGCCCAAAGGCGAACCCATCGTGCTGGAGCCGCTCACGAAGTTCCCGGTGGTGCGCGACCTGATGGTGGATCGGTCGCGGATGTTCGAGGACTTGAAGAAGGTCAAGGCCTGGGTCGATCTCGACGGCACCCACGACCTCGGCCCGGGGCCCCGGGAAGGGCTCGAGCAACAGCAGCTTCGCTACGCATTGTCGCGGTGCATGACCTGCGGCTGTTGCCTCGAAGCCTGCCCGAACGTCAACGATTCGACCAGCTTCATGGGGCCTGCGGTGGTCAACCAGGTCCGCTACGTCAACCTCCATCCGTCCGGCAAGCTCCACGCTCGTGCGCGGCTCGAAGCACTGATGGGAAAGGGGGGCATCGCGGAGTGCGGCAAGGCGCAAAACTGCGTCGAGGTCTGCCCGAAGCAGATCCCGCTGGTCGATTCGCTGGGCGCCATCGCCCGTGATACCACCAGGCACATGATCTTCGGGTGGTTCCTCAAGTAGCCTGCTTGGCGCCGGACTCGCCATGCACCCCCGCCGTGCGCGTGCGGGTGAGAGGCGAGTCGTGGCACGGATATCCATCGATTCGCGCCGGATCGCCAGCGGCGACGCGGCCGCTTCGCGCCTATGCCCGGCGGGCGGACAGGATCTCGACCTTGTCCAGGGGGGCGTCCTTGGCGAACGGACCGCCGGCGCCGGTGCGAACCTTGGCGATGCGGTCCACCACATCCATGCCGGCGACGACCTTGCCGAAGACGGCATAGCCCCAGTCTCGATCGTTCTTGGCCTTGTGGTCGAGGAAGGCGTTGTCGACCAGGTTCACGAAGAACTGTGCGGTAGCCGAGTGGGGGTCGTTCGTACGCGCCATCGCGACCGTGCCCCGCTGGTTGGCCAGCCCATTGTCCGCTTCGTTTCGTACCGGCGCGCGTGTCGGCTTCTTGCCGTACGCAGCGTCGTATCCACCCCCTTGCACCATGAAGCCGTCGATGACCCGATGGAAAATCGTTCCGTCGTAGTGGCCGTCGTCGACGTACCGCAGGAAGTTCTCGACCGTTGCGGGAGCGCGCGAAGCGTCGAGCGCGATCGTGAAGCTGCCCAGGGTTGTTTGGATGATCACGTGCGTGTCTTGCATGCCGACGATGATAGGGCCGCGGAGCCGCGGCTGCTACCGGGGGCATCGCGCCGGCCATGGCGCCCCTCCCCGCCGGCGCGAGCGCAGCGGAGAACACGGCCCATCCTCGCGCTACTGGAGCTGCACCCGGAGGTTGTACGCGCCCGCTCGCACCGTGCCTCCGGCGACATACGTGTCCGCCACGATTAGGTACCGGCCCGGCGTAATGTCGTAGGTCAGCGTCTTGTCCGCCCTGGCCAGACACGCTCGCGCGTCGTCACCGTCCAGTAGGTACACGTCCACGTCGACCGGGTCCGTGCACTCGACCGTCACCGTCAGCGTGCCTGTCCGGTCGACCCGAAGCTCATAAACCATCTCCGATCCAGACTCGTCCGCCGCCGAGCAATTGTACGTGTCGAACCTGGATTCGCCGCTTGTGCTCGTGTCCCCGCTCACGGCATACGGCAACGTGTCGATCCGGATCGGACAGGCATGGGAGCCGTCCGGCGTGCATGGCGCCCAGACGTCGGGCGGAATGTCGCGCACGTCGATGAGAAAGTAGTCGAGCTTGTCGCCTTCCACGGTCCAGGCGTTGGTGATGAACTCCACCCAGTTCGCCATGCCGGGGATGACCTGGCAACCCGCGGACCAGACGTCGACCAGCGCGGTGCCAAGCGGGGCATCGACGGAACCCATGTGGATGTTGTGGCCGCTTCCGGTGCGATCATGGTCTTCGCCGGCGGCGGGAGGCAACCAGCCGTTGCGATCGCTGTCCCAATGGCCGTTGTGGTTGGTGTCGTCCCGAACGCGGTAGCCGGTTTCGTCGATGTGCAGTGCGTTGTAGGTCTTGTGCCAGCCGTTGACATAGCGGTAGCGGCGATTGGCGCGCAGGGAAGACGAGCTGTCGACACCGAAGTCCCTGGCGCCCGTGTCGGTGTTGACAGGGAACTCACGGACATGCTTGCGCGACGACGAGTCGATCCAGAGCAGCACGATGGTGTCGTTGAAGCGGTTGGGCGCGTTGCCGTGCCACGCGATTGCGCCGGGATAGGCGCCGCGCAGCCCCACGACGGTCCGTGCTTCGGGTGCGGTATCCATCGCGACGCCCGTGGTGCGTTCGGCGATGCGCTTGTACATGTCGTAAGCCTCGGCCTCCGATAGCAGCTTCACGCCAGCCGGCGTCTCGTAGCATCGCGTCGGCTCCGCCCAGGCAGCACCGCGATCGAACAGCGGCATGTCGTCGTCGTACGACGGCATCGTCAGGCTTTCCGGAGGTACGTTGCGAAGTGGGGACGTGATCTGCCAGGTGCCTGGTGGATCCGGCTCGTCGTGTGCGATCTCGCCGTTGCCGGCCCTGACCACGTCCGGCTGCGCGCCAGACGTGGCAGCGTGAAGCGGGGGAGGCGTGGGCGCGGCGCCGAACTGCGCTTCATAGTCGAAATGGCACGAGGTGGGGACCTCGACATCAGGAGCCGCGTCCGCGGAAGCCGCGTCAGCGCTCGCATCCGGTGGCGAGTCGGGCCCGACGACGTCGTCCGGTGACGCCCCCTCGGTGACGACCGCATCGACGGTTGCATCGCGGGTCGCAGGGTCGGGTTGGGGAGGTTCCGCGGAACGCTCGCCGGCAGTGCCGCAGCCGGCAGCCACGCCGGTGAAGATCAACCACGCGATGGATCGCTTCATCGGGGCGAAAGCATACCACGCTCGCAGAAGCCGACGCGGTCGTCAGCGGCACTCTTGTTGCCGTAGACCGCCGTTGTTGTCGCACTTGGGCCACTTGCTGCACCCGGCCACCTCGGCCGACTGCCCGCACGCGGGCGGACCGGACACATAATCGCCGTCGTCCGCACAACAGAGGAAGAGCCAGCAATTGTGGCAACCGGATCCCACGCTGGTCCAACGCTTCTCTTCCGACCCGTTGCAGTCGTAGTCGAAGGAGCCGCAGGCGCTCGCCTTCGAGAAGTACGATGTCTGCCCCGGATGCACCAGCGGATCCGTGTCACAGCAGTCGTCGCCACCGCATTGGGGATCCAGCACGCCGTCGCCGTCCTTGTCACACACGTTCTTGGCGCCGTCCTGGGCCGCATCCGCCGTCGAAGCGTCTCCCCCATCCCCGTCGCAAGCGCTCGCGTCGCAATCCGGCGCGTCGGCGACAGACACGTCGTCCTCCTCTTCCGGCGCATCCTCCGGTGCGTCGGTGTCCGTGCCCGCGTCGGGAACGTCCGCCTCTTGCGCGGCGTCGGCGTCCTCCCCGGCTTCGGCCTCCGGCGCCGTGTCGGTCGGAGCATCGCCGGGGGCCTGGTCCGTCGCGGTGTCGGGACTGGTCACCGCGTCCGGCCATGATGTGTCCGGGTACCCTGCACCATCGGGGAGGAGGCCGGTGTCGGCGGAGGCGTCTGGAACGTCCGCCGACAGCTCGCCCGTGCCGTTGGTGTCGAGTGTGCATCCAAGCAAGCCCAGGGCCCACAGGACCGGGCCGAGGCGAATAAGCGTGCAAACGTTAGGAAAAGGAGCCCGCAAGACGCGCATGAGACAACGAGCAAGCGTACCATCTCCGCGGGTTATCGAAAAGTGGGGGCCACGCGCGGCTCCCCGATCGCCCGGCCAACAGCGAAACAGGGCGACCGTGCAGGGGCGGATCGATAGCCCGCGCAATCAGGGCGTGCTGGTTTCCTCGGCGCCGATGTCTTCTTCCACGACAGCGTCGCGCGCCGACTTGCCTTCCGACATGAACTTCGCGCGCATCACGAGGGCGCGTACGCAACGCGCCACCGGCTCCGCTTCCCTCGGCTGTGCGATTGCGTGCACCGCACCGGAATGACCCGTTGCGGAGATCGATGCGCGCACGCTCACCTTGCCATGCACGCCGCTGAGGTAGGGGGCGAGCAGGTTCGCGCAGTAACGAATGCGAGCTTCGATTTGGTTCCGGTCCTTGGCCTGTGTCGCCAAGACATACGGTGGAGGGCAGCCGCCGCCGCAGGCTACCAGCGGTGGCGGGTCGGTGTCTTCGTGGAATTCCGGCGGATGGACCCAGAGCGCGTCGCTCAAGCGGGGGGGTGGTGGACGGATGTGCCCGGGCAGGGGTTCCTTGTTGCTCGTGGCCGGCTCGGGCTCCGCGGAAAGGGGTGCGGTCGCAATCGCTGCGACGGGTTGTTCAGCCGCGGGCTGCTGCTGTGTTGACATCGGCGCAAGAGCGGGGGCTTGCTGTGGCGCGGACCCGAGGGACGCGGTCGCAGCCGGTTGCGGCGCCGTCGCAGGACCGACCCCGGCACCGCCGCATGATAGCGTCGACGTCAACAACCCAATGGTACCCGCCATGGGGTAGCGCGGGGTGGGACGTGTTGCGCGTGGACGAGCTTGGCAGTGAGCAAGGCGGTCCATGGGGCTTCTCCGACACAGGATCCGGCCTGCTATTCGCGTCCGGGGCAACCTGTACACGACAGCAGCGGCGGCTGCTGGCGTCAAGACACGACACCCGCCTGGTTGTTCCCGTCCCTGGTAGGATCGCTGGACCCTGCGGGTTGCCGGACAGGCGTCTGGCGCGCTGTTTGGAATGGCGTGGATGGATCTCGCGGCCGCTGCGCAGGAAGGTGTGCAGCCGACGAGGCGAGCCATTGCCGCGCAGCGTACCGGCGAACCGCGGTCTGCGGCGCATCGCGGCTAACGGATGGCGATACGGATATCTCGATGCACGGCATCGTCGACCGTGCGGGCGAATGCCTTCAGCCGCGCATACTCATCGGGATGCACGCGGGAAGCGGGAATGTCGAAGATCCGGTCGAGCACGAGGACGCGGCCTTCGAGGCGATCGTTGATGCGCACGAGGCGGTCGCCGTCGCGATATTCCGCCGGCTCGATCCTGGACAGGATCCGGGCTCCCTCCGGCAAGCTGATCCGCAGCCGGATCTCGATACGGGAAGCCTCGCCAATCAGCATCGTCGTCTTGCGCTCCGGCAGCGTCGTCATGTTGGAGAGCGTCGGACCAAACGGCGGCGACAGAACCAGTGCTCCATCCTGGCGTCGCGCGAAGTCGGGCATCTCGATCTTCATGGCGAGCGCGACAGGCTTGTCGAGGTCGTCGCGGTCCTTCACGTCCACGGCGACCAGGCTGGCTCCGGGCAGGTCCGAGCCGAGCACATGCTGCTCGACGGCGTCGCGAAGCTGCGCTTCCGGCACGGACTCGAGGCTGCTGCGGAGCACGATCGCGTACTTGCCCACGAACATGCGGGACAGGTCGAGGGTCGCTGCGCCGGTGGGACGCAGCTCGGCCGTGCCTTCGAACACGACACCGTCGAACGACCCGGAAGCGGAGGTGGTGACAGGCGCGTTGCCGTCGCTGAGCATGAAGCCGGGCTGGCCGCGGATCTCTGCCGGCAGGTAGCCGAACGGCGTGAACTTGTCGCGAACGGTCAGCCACCGATCACCCTTCTCGGTCTCGATGCGAACGACGAATGCGTCATAGTTCTCCGCCTCGCTGGCGGGGCCGGCCGGATCCTGCGCAAGGCGATTGCGGACCACGGCGACCTCCGTGGGAATACCTATCAGCCGCGCCAGGTACAGGAAGCAGAAGGCCAGGTCGCCGGACTTGCCGACCACGATGCGACGTCCGTCCCGCTCGTCGCCCGGTTCCACGTTGGCGAGGATCCAACGGTAAAGCCGGCGTGCCCGCTCGTCGCGCTGGTCCGCGGGGATGCCGTGGACGATGCGCTGCGCGATCCGGCGAAGGCGTGGATCGGCGACGGTCCTGTTGGCGAGCGATTCGGTGAGCTCGCGAAGCCGTGTCCGCAGGTCGACACCCCAGCTCACGCGGACGCTCGGCAACAGCTCACGGACCGGGACCGTACCGGGCTCCACGACCGCGGCCGGGCTCTTGTCGACCACCCAGCGCCGGACGGTGAGGAAGCCCTGCTGGTTGACTTCAGGCGCCGGCACCTGGCCCCATGTTTCGATCGACAGCGGACGATCCTTGGGAGAGATGACCACGAACTCGCTGCGCCAGTAGGCGATGTCGGCCTCGCGGAAAAACCAGTGCGGACCCAGGAAGCTGGATCCTCCCTGGCCGTCGCTGGCGGTGGTGGTAATGCTCTCGGTCTCGATGTAGTCCCCCACCTCGAGGTGCGGCATCGTCAGCGTGGGCTTGTTCGCCACGAACTCCGGCTCGAGCATCTGGCCGTCTTTCTTGAGCACGCGGGCACGCAGCAGAAGCCCGTCCGGGATGCGCTGCTCCGCCAACTTGGTGATGGCTTCCTGCGATTGCACGCGAATGATCTCATGCTCGAGCGTCCGCGCCGATCCATCGTGGTGAACCCACGTCACCCCGTAGTCCAGAATGCGTACCGCGGGCGCGTCCATCTGCGCACCCGTCTTCTCGTAGGCCTCGATGACCTTGCGGGCATCGACCCGGTACGGCTCCAGCTCCGTGCGACCTTCCACCAGCTCCAGAGCCGAGACAAGCTCGTCGGTCTTGCCGCCGGCCTGGATGGCTTCGGCAATCGCGGTGCGAAGCGCAGCATGATCGCCCGTTGCGAACCTGGCGTCGGCCAGGGCCAGGCGCGCCGAAGTCGACGTTGGCTCCTTCGCCACCGCCCGCTCTAGCTGGTCGAACGACTCGCGCGTGGTGCCAGCACGCCTCATGACGTCGGCGATGCGATCGGCGATGTCCTTGCGGTCGGGGCGCTGTTTGCCGAGACGCTCGAGCTCGGCAATGGCCTTGGCATACTCGCGCCCTCGAAGCGCGCGGTCGATGTCGAGCTCCGAGTCCCGGTCGAGCCGCCGGATGGTTGCCACCACCTTGTCGGCCTGCTCGAGCTGCCCCGTGTTCTCGAGGACGCTTACGTAGGCGTAGAGCACATCGGTGTTTTCCGGGAAGCGCTGAGCGAGCTCGGTCACGGTCGCGGTGTGCTCGGCTTTCCAACCGAGCTGAGCATAGATGGCGGCGAGTTGGAGGCCGATCTGCGGCACCTCGGGGTATTGCGTGGCGAGGTCGCGAAGGGACCGGGCGACCGCTGCGTGCCCCTTGTTCTGGGCTTCGTCCGCGATCAACCAGTGGCGGGCACGCCAGACGTCCGGGTCTTTCTTGAGCAGCGCACGATACAACTCACGCGAGATGTCGCGCGAATCCGCCGTGGGAAAGATCGGATCGTCGCCCACGTATTGAGCCTGCGACGCCAGCGACAGCGGCGCAGCCGACTTCACATCCTTCACGAGAGGCTCGAGCAACACATCCGCCAGGTCGTCCTGCCCTTCCACATGAGCCAGATAGGCCGCGAGGAACGTGGTGACGTCATCCCCCGCGGGCACCACGTCGCCCTGCCGGAGAAATCGGTTGAGGATGTTTGGGTCCTCCAGCTTGCGCGGCGCCGCCGTTTCGTAGGCAGACCCCGGATCGGTCGTGGTAGCGGCTACCAGCGGGGTGCCGTCGCGACGCAGCAGCCGGATCGACGTCCACCACGTCCCGATCCGCGCCACGATCCTGTGACGCCCTCTGCCGAGGTGAACCAGGGCGCCGAAGGTCGGCCACACGGCCCAGTCCGTGGTCTTGCGTTCGAGCACGGTGACATCGTCGACGAGCACGGCGCGCGCGCCCTGCACGGCGACCAGGACGTCTTCTTCGCGGGTCAGGTCGAGGAAGGTCTCCGCGTAGTACACGCCGGCGTCGGCGGCGTCCTTGGGGCGGACGGTGCACCCTTCGTGCTCGGTTGCAAGAACCTGGGGTACCGTGCCTGGGCGAAGCGGATCGCCGGCGAAACGGGCAGGCCAGGCGCCCGGACGCTCGGGGGCGAAGGCGCGGTCGGGGTCCGTGGACAAGCCGCGGCCGAAAGGCCCGGCCAGCCGAACCTCGGCGCGGCAGCCGTGCTCCCGCGCCTGGGCGTCGAGCACGTCGTTGCGACCCTCGCGATAGGCTTCGCTCGTCCACCACTCCACCAGCTCGCCCCGCGCACGCCACCCGATGGCCCCTGGATCGCGTATCAGCGCCTCCACCAACGGACGAGCCCGGGACCACAAGCCCGGCGTGGAGTCCTGCAAACGCAGCAGGCGATTCGACGCATACCACGCCGCGAAGGGAGCGTTCGCGTCGCGCGACTCCTGGGCCGCGCGCAGCACGTCCACCAGCGCGGCGGCAGCCTTGCCCGGATGACCGTGGAGCTCGTCGTCCAGACCGCGGGCCAGCGAGGCGTACAACCCCTTGCCGCCCAGATCGTCGAGCCGTTTTCGCGCATCGCGCGCGCGCCTGGCGTTCGACCCCGGCGAGATCAGCTCCGCGATCAGCCACCGTCCCACCAGCTCCGGGTCGGTCGAAGTCGGTCCGGCCTCGCGCGCCTGATCCGCAGGCGACCTGGCCGGGGCCTGGGTCGAGACCGCGCACGACGCGCCCAGGGCGAGAGACACCACGACGAAGATCCGAGCGAGAGTCTGCAGGTGCTTGTGCATGTGCGTGCCTGCCTACCGCAGTCCAGGGCCGGGCGAAACGCAAAGACGGCTGGCGTCCCGACCATGCACGGCGGTCATCCGCGTGCGAGCTTGCGCTTGTTGAACAGGTAGTAGCCGATCGCGAGGACCAGTGCAGGGATTCCGAGCGTCGTGGCGAGCGAGTTGAACCGCTCCCGCTGGATGTCCTTTCTGGAACGGCCGAACGATCCCAGGTCGCCAGGCTCGTAAACCAGGGTCGAAATCATGTGCTCGACCGACTTGTCCGCCCGCGCTGCCTGCGATACGGGCGATCGAAACATGACGACGTGAAGCTGCTGGGCTCCGAACAACCCCACGAGCGTGGTGCGAATCGGAGCGCCCTGGTCCACGCGGTCCATCACGAGCCGGATGGCCTCGTGGCCGCCGATCCGGGTGCGGCGGGGTTGCTCGATGACGCGAGCCCCCGGGCGCTCGACGATGGCTTTCTGCATGCCCTGAAGCATGCCTTCGATGACCTCGGCCTCGAGGTTTCGCCCTTGCAGCGGGTTGCGATAGACGAGCACCTCCACGCTTGCGTCCGGATCGCGGATCGCAGCCATCGCCACGACGGTGGACCCTTCCAGCATCATGCTCCTGGCGGTGGGTGCTGCCTGCGATGCGTCCAGACCCTCGCAGGCGCCGGAAGCCGACGGCAGCAAAACGCAAACGAGGGCCTTTTCGCCGTCGCTTTCGATGCGGAAGTCCGCGAGGCCGGGTTCGTCGTGAACCCGGTAGGAGGTCAGGATGTCGGCCCGGACCTCGCCGGTGCCCAGTAGCACCGCAAGGGATGTCGCCAACGGCAGGAAGCACGACGCAACCCATCGCAAGATGCGCCGTGGTTGCATCGTCGGCTCACTCCTTTTTCTCGTGCGGCTCGTCGTCGTCCGGCTTGCCGGCAGGATCCGCCGGCGGATCGGCGTCGTTCGGCTTCTCGTCGAACGCGGCGTCGACGGTTTCCTGATCCTTCGTGGCCGCCGGCTTGTCCTCGCCAGCGGTGTCGTCGAAGGCCGCGTCGACCACGTCGTCGTTCTTCTCCTCGGCGGCCTTCGCCTTCTTCTTCTTTTTGGGTTTCTCGACAGGCGGCTCGTCCTGGTCGCCGTCGTCCTTGCGGCCGCCGCCCGCGGTCCTGCCCCCATCGCTGTCGTCCTTGGCGGCCTCGCCGGCATCGAAGCCCTGGAGATTGAGTGCCATCGCAGCTTCGGGGTGGGCCTGGGCGGCCTTGTAGAAGATCATGAACGCCACGCTCACCGCCGTCGCGGTCAGCAAGCCGACCCACTGCGAGGTCGATAGCTGGGTGATCTGCGCGTTCATGAAGCTCGACGGTCGCATGGTGACGTAGGCGACGACAGCCGGGATGAACGCGAGCGTCTGGGTCAGGCGGCGCATGGTGATGTTGGAGATGGAGTTGGCGAAGGAAATCGAATAGCCGATGGCGAAGAGGGCGAGGGAACCGGGGATGAGGATGTGCGCGCCGAGCTCGGGACCGAAGGCGCCGCGCTCCAGGTCGTCGCGCACGATCTCGAGCAGAAAGCGACCGAAGCCATAGGCAAACGCGAACAGCATGAAGACCTGTCCGCGGAACCTCTGGTGCTTGCGTTGCAGCATCAGCAGGGCGAACAGGCCCCAGCCGAGCAGCGACTCGTAAAGCTGCGTGGGGTGGACCGGTAGCGAGCTGGCAGCATCGTGGGAGATGAGGTTCTGGTTGACGTGCTGGATCCACGCAGGAGGGCCGTCGCCGCGATCGACCGTGCCGGGCGCCCAGTGCGGGAACGTGCCCATCTTCACGAGGAAGCCTGGAGCGCCATCGCTCAACGGTTTGCCGAAGTCGCATCCGAACAGGTAGCAGCCGATGCGGGTGATGCCGAGGCCCGTCGCGAGCGACGGCACGGCGACGTCGGCCCAGGGCATCAGGCGGATCTTCTTCATGCGCAGGAACGCCCAGGAGCCGAGGTACCCGCCGAGGAATCCGCCATAGGCGACGAGCCCGCCGCGACGCAGCGCGAAGATGTCCGCGAAGTGGTCGAACTCGTTGAGGTTGGTGACCACATAGAGCAAGCGTGAGCCCACCAGGGCGGCGATGGCGGTCACGACATAGCAGTTCGCCATCGTCTCCTTGGGGAGGCCATCTTTCTCGGCCAGCCACAGCGTCAGGTACCAGCCCACGATGAACGACAGGCCGAGCATCACGCCGTAGCTGTAGATGGGGAGGGTCGGCCCGAGTGCGTCGTGGATCGGGCCGATCCGCGGCAGATTCCAGTTGGGCAGGGGGATGCGAAAAAGGATCGGATGCATGAGTGGCCCCTTCTTAGCGTCGAATGAAGGGGCACGCTAGTGCGAGGTGCGTCCCGCACCGGATGCCTCCCGCGGCCCAGCGCCGGACTTCGCCACCGCCGTGCGCCGTGCCTGGCCGGAGCAACACCGCGCGGCGCCGGTTGACGTCGCGCGTACGGGTTGCGATCCTGGCGATCGTCATGACCCGACGACTTCGCGCGTTCGTCTTGTGCCTCGGCGTCTTCACCGCGACCGTATCGACGGGCGCCTTGGCGGCGCCTTCCCCGTCCGATGTCACCGAGGCTCGCAAGCTCATTCAGCAGGGAGAGAAGGCCGAGAAGAACAAGAGCTGGCAGGATGCGCGGTCCGCCTACCAGCAGGCCATCGAACACAACGACACCGCCAGTGCCCGCCTCCACCTCGCCGCCGTGGAGGAGAAGCTCGGGCACCTGGTGGAAGCCCTCGAGCAATACCGCCTCGCAAGCGATCACAAGGGCGCCACCTTCGCCCAGAAAAAGAAGGCGCAAGACGCCATCAAAGCGATCGAGCCTCGCATCCCACGCATCGTCGTCCGGGTTCCCACGGGCTTTGCCGGTACGGTTCGAATCGACGACGCCGAGCTTCCATCGTCGTCATTCGGCACCGCCGTGCCGGTCAACCCGGGCACGCGCATCGTCACCGCTCGCTCCGACGGGTTCCGCCCGTTCGAGAAGTCCGTCGTGCTCTCCGAGGGGGCGCGCGAAACCGTCGCGTTGTCGCTCGATCCGTTGCCCGCTCAGCAAGCGGCTCCCGCGCCTTCCGTGGACTCCAACACGTCGTCGGGGCGCAAGACCTGGGCCTACGTCGGCCTCGCAGCCGGCGGCGTCGGGGTCGTCGTGGGCACCGCTTTCGGGCTCGCCGCCCGAAAAACCCGCAACGACCTGCGTGACGAGTGCCTCCACGACGTATGCACCGAAGCGCAGCGCGACACCTACGATCGCGGCAAGACGCAGGCGAACATCTCCACCGTGGGCTTCGTCGTGGGTGGCCTCGGCCTCGGCGTCGGGTCCTACCTGCTGCTGACCCATCCCTCTGAACCCGAGAAGGCCAAGACGGCGCGCATCAGCCCGATCATCGGGCCGGCAAGCGTGGGGGTGGAAGGGAGCTTCTGATGCGCGTATCGAAGCCGCTGGTGGCTGTGCCTGCGACGTTGCTCGGGTGCTCGTCGATTCTCGACTACGACGCCATCGAATTCCACGATGCTCCTGCTGGCGACGCAGAGGGCACGGGCGGCTCCGGTGCCGATGATGCCGCGCCTGGCGGCGGCACGGCCGGCGACACCGGAGGCACCGCGGGAAGTGCGGGCGGCGTGGGCGGCACCGGAGGCACCGGAGGCACGACCGGCAGCGGCGGAACGACCGGCAGCGGCGGAACGACCGGCGGTTCCGGCGGAAGCACGGGCGGGTCGGGCGGCAGTCCGGACCCCTGCGCCAGCGTGACCTGCGGTGCGAACCAGCACTGCGATCCTTCCTCCCTTCAGTGCGTGTGCAACCCAGGGTTCGTGTCGAACGGCTCCGGCTGCGATCCGGCGCTGCCCGGCGACCCGTCGACACACACGCAGCAAGAGGTGTGCGACCACTGGAATCAGGGGCATCAGCTTTCCGATCCGTCGCCGTGGTCCACGACCAGCTCCGACGACTGCGACCCCGGCGTGCTCACCCGCGCCGGCATCGACGACACGCTCACACGCATCGCACTGTTTCGATGGATGGTGGGCCTCGGACCCGTCAACGACGATACGGGCCTCGATGAGATGAACATGTGGTGCGCCGTCGTGTCGTCGTGGAACCCGCCGTCCGGAGGCTATAATCCACATAGCCCGGACCCCAGTCGCAAGTGCTACACAGCGGAGGGCGCGTCGGGTGCGGGTCAATCCAACATCGCCTGGGGCTCCGGGCACCCCGCCCAGGCCATCGACCAGTTCATCGAGGACTGGGGAAACGAAACCACCATGGGGCACCGGCGCTGGATCTTCAATCCGCCGCTCGGGCCCGTCGGGATTGGCTACTACGCGGGAGGCGGGGCGTACGGTGACGCCGAGTGGCTCGCGGTGTTCGGCAGCAGCGGGACGGGGCCCTGGCCCGAGTGGATCTCGTCTCCGCCCCCCGGCTACTTTCCCGTGGAGATCGCGTCCTGGATGTGGACCTTCCACGCCAATGCGAGTGTCTCCGGAGCCACGATGACCGTGACCCGCCAGTCCGATTCGCAGGTCCTTGCGATGCAGAAGGTTCCCCTGCAGGGTGGATATGGCAACTACGCGACCGTCGGCTTCCGGCCCGACGGCTGGGCCGTTGCGGCGGGAGAAACCTATGTGGTCGCCGTGGACGGCGTGGGTGGTGGGACGATTACCTATGAGCTGAAGCCGGTCACCTGCTACTGAGCGACATGACGACTGAACTGACGCTGGAGAGGGCGAGGGAGCGTGCCGCGGCGTTGCGCGACCTCATCGAGAAGGCCAACCGGGCCTACTATGTGCTCGATGCACCGCTGTTTGCCGATGCAGAATACGATGCCTTGTTCGACGAGCTTGCCGGCATCGAGGCACGGTACCCCGAGCTGGTGACGCCGGATTCTCCGACCCAACGGGTCGGCGCCTCCGCCATCTCGACGGACTTCGCTCCTGTCGAGCACGTCGTGCCGATGCTGTCGCTCGCGAAGGCCAATGCCTTGGAGGAAGTCCGCGAATGGGATGCCCGGATCCGTCGCCTGCTCGAGGTGGGACCGGACGTGCCCATCACGATGGTGTGCGAGCCGAAGTACGACGGTCTCTCGGTGGAGCTCGTATACCGCGACGGCCGACTCGAGGTCGGATCGACGCGCGGCGACGGCAACGTAGGGGAGGATGTCACGCGGAACCTGCGCACCGTCAAGTCGATTCCTGGCCGCCTCGGGCCGGGCGCGCCTTCGCTGATCGACATTCGGGGAGAGATACTCATCCCGGTCGAGGCGTTCCGCGAGCTCAATGCACGCCTCGAAGCCGAGGGCCGTCCCCCCTTCGCCAACCCAAGAAACGCAGCGGCCGGCTCGCTCCGCCAGAAGGATCCGCGTGTCACGGCCTCCCGGCCCCTCGAGTTCTATGTCCACGGCCTCGGACGGTTGGAAGGACGCGACCCGCCCCGCTCTCATACCGAAGCCCGCGATCTGGTGGCCTCCTTCGGCATGCGCGTCGCCGACCGCTTCGCCGTCGTCGATTCCCTCGCCGGCGTCGAAGACTACTATCGGTCCCTGGAGCGCGAGCGCGATGAGATGCCTTACGAGATGGATGGGATCGTGATCAAGGTCGACGACTTCGCGCTGCAGGACAGGCTGGGCGCCATCGCGCGTTCGCCGCGTTGGGCCATTGCCTGGAAGTTCCCGCCGGCCCAGAAGACGACCCGTATTCTCAAGATCCTGCCCAGCGTGGGGCGGACCGGCGCCATGACGCCCTTCGCCGTGCTCGAGCCGGTTCTGCTGTCCGGCGCCCGCGTCAAGCAGGCCACCCTGCACAACCTGGATGAGATTCGACGTAAGGACATCCGCGAGGGAGACATTGCGCTCGTGCAGCGAGGCGGAGATGTCATTCCCGGTGTCGTCCAGGTATTCCCGGAACGGCGCCCCCCGGAGGGGCTGCCGGAGTGGCAAATGCCCGACCGCTGCCCGGTGTGCGGCGCCCCGGTCGAACGCGCCGAGGGAGAAGCCGTCGCCTATTGCACCGGCGCGGCCTGTCCCGCCCAGCTCGTCCAGCGCATCTTGCACTTCGGCAGCCGTGGCGCCATGGACATCGCAGGCCTCGGGGAGAAGATTGTCTCGCAGATTGTGGAAAAGGGCATTGTCCGTGACGTCGGCGATCTCTACGACAGCGAGCGTGTGAATCGCACGGTCCTCGCCGCCCTCGATCGCATGGGCGCCAAGAGCGCCGACAACCTCCTCGCCCAGATCGACGCTTCCCGCTCCCGCCCTCTCCCCTGCCTGGTGTACGCGCTGGGCATCCGGCATGTGGGAGAGACCGTGGCCGAACGGCTCACCGCCAACGTCTCCTCCATCGACGAGCTGTCTGCCATGAGCGAGGAGTCCCTCAAGGCCATGGACGGGATCGGTCCCGTGGTGGCCCGGTCCGTTTGCACGTTCTTCGGCCAGGAGCAGACCCGCTCGCTCATCGAGAAGCTGCGTCGCTTCGGCGTCCGCCTGACGGGCGATCCACGGCCTACCGGTCCGGCGCCGCTTTCGGGCAAGACGATCGTGTTGACCGGCGCGCTCGGGTCCATGTCGCGCGATCAGGCCAAGAAACGGCTCGAGGCGCTTGGGGGCAAGGTCGCCTCCAGCGTGTCGAAGAAGACGGACTACGTGATAGCGGGGACCGACGCAGGGTCCAAGCTCGAGAAAGCCAGGGAGCTGGGCCGGCCCATCCTCGACGAAGCCGCGTTCCTCGACCTGCTTGCGCAGCACGAACGCGGTTAGCACACTATCGACCGCTGGCAGACGGGGATTTCCTTCGTAGGTCGCTCCAGCGCGCCAGCTTTTTGCCAACGATCCGGGAGCACCCTGCCACGCACCGTGCAAACCGATGCATGGTCGCGACCGCGCCTCGCACGCGCCCGTCCCGCGCGATGCGCATGCACGCACGCCCGGATCCCATGAGCCGGCGGAACGGATCCTGGGATCCGGTGGCATGAGGACCGCCGAACAGCGCCAGGAACGACGCGGCGGGCATCGACGGCGTTGTCCGTGGCGTGGGCGGCAAGGGAGGGATGGCCGGCATTCAAGGTCCAAACGCACGGGGGCGGTGTGCCTGCCGAGCCCCTGGGCTTGGGGGCGCGCTGCCCGGGCAGACGATGGAGCCGCGCCGGACAGGCGTCTCCGCCACCCGTCGGAGGCCGTTGCGCGCCCTTTCGGAGGCCTGCGGGGAACCGCGCGGAGGTCTGCTGGCGAGCTGTCGGAGGGCCCCTGTCGACTGTCGGAGGGCCCCTGTCGAGCGGTGCAAGACCCCCTCTCGGGGAGTGCACGACCCCCTCTCGAGCAGTGCACGACCCCCCCTCGAGCAGTGCACGACCCCCTCTCGAGGAGTGCATGACCCCCTCTCGGGGAGTGCATGACCCCCTCTGCAACGCTCGGAGAACCCCTGCTGAGCTGTTCCAGGCCTGGTTTCCCTCTCCACGGTGAGCTACTTCGTGCGACCACTCGATGGTGCTCGGTCGACGGCGGTGAATTTCCGGGTCTGTGGCGCAGGAGGCATTGGGCCCGACGGGGGCTCGTTGTCCCCGCAGGATGCGGTACAAGCTCCTGACCCGCACGCGGACGGGCGGCTGAGAGCCTGTTCAATCCGAGGCCAGGTTGAAGGCACACGTCTGCCTGCCGGGCTCAGCCTCACCTCCAGCCTGCCGGGGGCCTGCTTCACCTCCAGCCTGCCGGGGGCCTGCTTCACCTCCAGCCTGCCGGGGCCGCCGCCTTGACGGCGCCGACCGCCGGCTTCTCGCGCCACGCCTGCCAGACCGGCCGCTATGCGCAACCGAGCCCGCCAGACGGGCGCACGCCTGCCAAGTGGCACCTCTTGTAGGTCAGAAAAAGAACCCGCCACTTACCCACGGCGACCCGGCCGAAGCCGGACCGCCTGGACAATCCCAACCGTCCCGTGTCCATCCTGTCAAACAGCAAGCCGGCGCTATGCGCACTCGCACCGGCACCCAGCCACCAAGCACCTCCCGTGCCACGCCCGCCCCCTGGATTTGCGCGTACTTGCCGACGCCCCCTGGTGGCGGCCGCCACCCCGAAACGCGCCCGACCAGCCCCCCGCCTCGCGGTATTCCCCGGCAGAAACCACCGAAACGGCGAACCGCCACCCATCCACACATTCCGCCACTACCCTCTTCTGCCCATCTGCTCTCCTGCCCACCGGTTCAACAGCCTCTGAGGCGCGCGTCGACCTTCACGGCGACGTCGCGCGCGGTTCTGTTGGTGTGGCGCATGCGAGGGCTTGGCCTGGTGGCCGCCGCAGGTTCGGCAAGGGCCGGTCCGCGCGCGCCTGTCCGGGGCGGAGCACGCACGCGGTCAGCGGATCACATGGTCCGGCCAAACGGATCCTGTCGTCCGGTGGCGTGGGCGCCCATGGGCGCGCGCGGCGTGTGCGGCAGAGCGGTGAATGGCCGGAGCTTCGCGGCCGCGCCGGCGTCGATCAACCCTTCCGGTCTGTTTCCGCGCCGTCTTCCGCGTCCCCGCCGACATCGATCCCTTCGAGCCCCATGC